>Ga0181607_10005895_pt1 | contig 10308 bp, 7 predicted proteins | sample 041ome_9_FD_132420 | JGI IMG/M metagenome (GOLD analysis project Ga0181607, IMG submission 132420) | Coastal salt marsh microbial communities from the Groves Creek Marsh, Skidaway Island, Georgia - 041413US metaG (megahit assembly) | ecosystem: Environmental > Aquatic > Marine > Intertidal zone...
AGGTGTTTTGGCGAAAACCAGGTGCAAGAAGCACTTACTAGATGGCTTCCACTCACATCTATCTACCCAGATTTAGAACTTCATCTTATTGGAGCATTACAAAGTAACAAGGCAGCAGACGCGGTACGATTATTTGATGTCATTCATACAATCGACAGAGACAAAATTGCCAAAGCTGTATCTGTAGAAATGAAAAAGCAGAACAAACAGCTATCTTGTTTCATTCAGGTAAATACGGGGCTTGAATCTCAGAAATCAGGAATTGTACCAGAAAAAGCAGTTGAGTTTGCAAAAATCTGCACTCATGATTATGGCCTAATAGTCGAGGGGTTTATGTGCATACCGCCAATAGAGGAGGATGCAAGCCCGCATTTTGCGTTTCTCAATAAACTGGCATCTCAAGCAGGTTTAGCATCACTTTCTATGGGCATGAGTGCGGACTTTGAAGATGCAATCAGGCTTGGAGCAACTCATATCCGTATTGGGTCTGCTTTTTTTGGGAAAAGAGCATATTAGAGAAAAGCTTTAGTTAGCTTTCAGCTAGCTTATAAGATGCCCTGTTTTTTCTTTTTTTACTTTAATGTAATTCTCATTGTGAGGATTGGTTGGAAGCACTAGAGGGAGTCTTTGTGTAATTGTAATGCCAAGCTCTGATAGCTGTTTCACCTTATCTGGATTGTTTGTTAATAGTTTAATGTGTGAAAGCTCGAGCAAATCTAGCATTTCAACAGCCGTACTGAAACTGCGCTCATCGGTGTCAAAACCCAAACTATGATTAGCTTCAATTGTATCTAATCCAGCATCTTGGAGTGCATAGGCGCGTATTTTATTTAACAAACCAATATCTCTGCCCTCTTGTGCCAAGTATAACACGACACCTGCGCCCTCATTACTCATCAAAGATAATGCTGTTTGAAGCTGTTCACCGCAATCACATTTCAGAGACCCAAACACATCACCTGTAAGACATTGAGAATGTAATCTAACGAGAGGTTCCTTAACACTCAGACCCTCTCCAACCACAATCGCAAAATGCTCTTCCTTACCGTTACTATTCCGGAACATAATAATTTTTGACTCTGGCGCTTGTTTTAGTGGAAGATCAGCTTCTATACTAATAGAGAGAGAAGGTTGAATCGAAGAGAAGCTTGCGATATCCGAAAATTCTAAAACAGGTATTTGATACGGGCTGGAAAGCCTGTCCTGCTGGTAGATATCTGCGTGTGATACACGATATAAAAGCGCAGAAGGTAATAATTTAGCGAACTTCACAACCTTCACCGCTAAATCCACTAGCGAGTTTTCATGCTCTGAAAGCAGCCCGGAATTTTGCGGAAGAAGTTTAGACTCTCCAATCGATAAGCCCACTATTTGCTCTCCGGTAAGGGTGTTTGCAGGTAAGCTAAAAACCGGTTTGTTAGAGGAAGTATGTGGTCTTAAAAATTTAACTTGCTGGCGTGTGAAACACAGGGTTGGGGAAATCTGACTGATATGCGGGATTTCAGGTAACTCATAATCAGCAAATTCGGCAGCTCGAATAAAGCCTGCACGTTGATTCTGGTCACGTATCATGACCATGGAGCCTCGTCTTAGGGCTGATAGCGCTGTATCGATTTTACCCACAATATTTTTTGGAATAATTGTCAATTGCATAACCTAATTAGTTTGCTATAATGTTATGTTTAAAATTCTTGTATTAACATAACATTTTAAACCTTGTCGGCATTAAAAGGCAATTATTTCATGAAGTTTGTGATAATTGAATTCATCACTTGTTTAAAAAGGTAAAAGAATGAGCGTTGAATACGACTTTCCATCCATAAAATTGCTTGTGGTCGATGATGATAGGTTTTTGACCGAAGTTCTCACAAGTCAGCTTCAACAAGAGGGCATTGGCGAAATCTTATCATCTGCCAATATAAATGATGCTAAAGAACTGGTACCCACATTCAATCCAGATATTTTGTTGCTAGATGTTAACTTGCCTGATGGCTCGGGAATAGATCTTTGTGATTTTTTGCGGCAGACGGGTTTTGAGAAACCAATTATCATGCTTACCGGTAAGGGAAGCGAAAATGATGTTATTGATGGTCTCAATGCTGGCGCAAATGATTACATCACAAAACCAGTTAGGTTGGGTGAGTTATTGGCCAGGGTTAGAGCGCAATTAAGACAGCTCAAGTCATTTGATGCCGCTCGTTTCACCATTGGCCCGTTGGAATTCACGCCTGCTAATAAAATGTTATATATCGCAGGAAAACCCAAGAGAATTCCGCTTACAGAAAAAGAAACACTTATTCTTAAAATGTTGGCTCACTCTTTTCCAACGCCTGTTGCAAAAGAAGTATTGCTTCAAGAAGTATGGGGTTTTCATCCAAATTTGGCCACACACACACTGGAAACACATATTTACAGATTGCGCCAGAAGATAAAGAAGCTTACTGAAAGCACCTTTATTTTCACGACGGAAAATGGCTATGGACTGGTTGGGGGAGGTTTTTAGCTCCAGCCAGCCAATTTCGAGTCTTCGGTTGTGAAATTTTTAGTCGAGATGTTTGTCTAGCTCTTTATTAAAGAATTCAAAAAAAACTATTGAGCGTGCTAGGCCGAAACGCATTTCGAAAATTTTGATTTTGGAGAATCATTAATAAATCGCTGTTAAACAAAGTTTTGTATTCTGAATATGCAAGAATATCATGCTTGTTTGGCAAATTGGAACGTCTAAAAAGCCGGTAAAAATCTTTTGGCAGGCATGAAACTAACACAATCACATATCCACCGATTAATTCTGAATTATCTGTTAAAAACGCCATTAGCTAACCCTTTTTCTCGTTAAAAAAAGGCTTAAAAAGGAAAAATACAAGCAGACGCGTTGGCTTTTCGCATGCATTAATTCAGAAATTTAAGAACCAAATAATCTAGTTAACGTTAATAATTATTTTATTAGCGTGAATACGTATGATTGATAGCATAAATCACTTAACAAGGTTGGCTGGGGCGGTAGGATTCGAACCTACGATACACGATATCAAAAACCGATGCCTTACCGCTTGGCTACGCCCCATCACATTAGAAAAATTGACTGTCGCAATCTAGCGGTCTGAAATCAAAGGATCAATCTAAAAATGGTTGGTAATTTAAAAATTCGACATAAATTTAGTTGAAACTGACCAATATCCAGCCTGTTGTATTTTGCGACATAACATATCTGCGGCTTTTTTATCTTTAAATAGTGTAAAGCAGCTTGCTCCGCTTCCACTCATCTGAGGTCCAAATAGTCCAGTTTTTCTGTCCCTTGGACATAATGTCTTCATGGTATTTAACAAGAGGCCAATTTCTGGATAAATTTTAAGTGCAGATTCCTGAAGATTATTACCGCCGGTTAATAATTGGGTGAGGTCTCGGCTCTCCATCAGCCATTCTGAATTTTTTTGCAAAGTGCTTTTATCAAATTCTTCAAATACGTTGCGAGTACTTACGATAGAATTTGGATTTGCCAACACAATGTAATTAGATAATCCAGAATCAGATAATCCAGAATCAGACAGAGTTGTTATCTTATCACCAATACCTCTCATAATAACAAAATGTCGGTTAAGGCAAACTGGTATGTCAGCGCCAATTTTAAGAGCCATGTCTGATAAATTAGTTTTTGATATATTGAGATTAAAAATCTCATTCAGTGCTAGTAAAGTAGTTGCAGCATCTGAGCTTCCGCCCCCTAATCCACCTCCAACTGGTATTTGTTTATCAATTGTTATTTCCAATGGGGGAATATTATGATTATGGTCTCTTAGAATATGAATAGCTTTCATAACAAGATTCTCAGATGTCTTACTATCTATATGAGCTGAAAATTGTCCACGTAGAACTAATTGATCAGTCTCAGAGAGTTTAATATTAAGAGAATCTCCAAACTCTGTAAAACCAACAATAGATGCTAATTCATGATATCCATCAGCACGCTTTCTTCCGATTTTAAGGCAAAGATTAACTTTGGCTGGAGCCAGATAGTTAAAGATGTGTGAGAGGTCAGACATGGTAAATTATTCAGTCTGATACTGGAGGTAAGCCAAATTTTATTTTTTTAGAAACCAATTTTCTGGTTACTTCGTTAGAATACATCTCATGCGCAAATTGCCATTTATACCGAGCCTCAAGAGGTCTTCCCAGATGCCAGTACACATCACCAAGATGATCATGAATAACCACATCGTCAGGCGCAAGCTGTATTGCATGCTCTAACCATTTCACGGCTTTATCTGGCTCGCCGATTTTAAAATAAATCCAGCCAAGTGAATCTGCATAATATCCATTATCTGGATGTAACTCAACAGCCCTTGTAATGAGTTCAATAGCCTCTTCCAGATTACGGCCCTCATCAGCCCACCAATATCCAAGATAGTTAAGAGCACCGCTATCATTTGGATTTAATTCAAGCGCCTTTGTAAATGCGGCCTCTGCCTTATGGGGCTGGTCTGTTTGCTCATAACACATACCAAGCTTTCGATGGATATCTGCTTGTCTAGGCTTTTCTCTGGCAACATTTTCATATCTGACAATTGCTTTATGGCATTCTTTTTCAATTCTATAAAAATCAGCTAACATTTCTTCTAATATTGGATTATTCGTTTTCTCTGAGAGATATGTTTGAAGCAGTTTAATAGCGTCTGCAGTTTCACGGTGCTGTCTTAATTGATATAAATATAGCACTAAGCTTATCTGAAAATGTGGGTTTGCTTCTGGAATGGAGCTAAAATAAAAATTGGTACCCTGAAAATCATTTTGTTTGTCGGCGAGTTGCAATAAGATAAAGCTAGCGGCAGGTAAAGCAAACCCATTAGAATTAGCTATAAAAAGACCAAGCTGAGAGCGATGTCCTAGATACGAAATAGTCTCTTCTGTCAGGGTAAATAAGCTAAGTTGAACAATGGATTGCGCAAGGAAATAATTCTTGTAATTTTGTGGGTTCTTTGATTTAAAGCGCTGTTCAAGCCAAGAACGTACATTCTCTTGATTGTAGTTTACAGATAGATTTTGAGCTAATTTTCTGGCGATTTTTAATTTTCCAGCCAAAGCATAAGCCTCAGCTGTTGCAATTATTAATTCTTGGTTACTGGTTTTATCCAAGGATATTTCTGCAAGCTGTGTCAAAGCCAGAGGATAGTCGTTTTTAAGGATAAATAGTTGTGCGATGAATAAATTAATAAAATTACTGTTGCTATACCCTTGCTCATCCAAAAGTTTGGAGAGCGATTCAAGCACATTAATTGCAGCACTATTTTGTCCTAGATTATACATTGCCCATGCCCGAAATAAAAATCCCAGATGTTGGCTACTTCCCTCAATTATAGCGCTTTCACTTAACGCCAGAACCGCTTCCCAATCCGAATCCCTTGCAGCAATCGCCAATGCTGGCTCGACACCCATTTGTAAATTTTGGTTAAGAGATTCAGCCTGCTGTGCAATCTCTGCGGCAGCGATAATTCGCCCTGCTGCATATAAATTTGAGAAACTAGCCTGCAGCAATTCTGGATTGGTTTTATCGATTGCAAGGGATTCAGTGTAGAATTTAGCAGCAGATTTAACATCTTCATTTGTCTCTGCGTATAAGGCTCTTAAATAATATCCAAATAGATTTTGGGCATTATCGCTATAAAATGCGTTTTGGCCTTCCCCACGGACTGGGTTTTCCAAAACATCAATTGGCTTGTCAGCACTAACTTGCTGGCAAGACGTCATAAAAAAGGCACAGAAGAGAAATAATCTTGCTGGTTTGGTCAATAGGTCCAGAATTTGTATCACTTTCATAAAATGCTTGGTATTAAAATTAACATATATTGATTACATATTTGGATAATTTGGCCCTCCGCCACCTTCAGGAGTTACCCATTTTATGTTTTGAGTTGGGTCTTTGATGTCGCAGGTTTTACAATGAACACAATTTTGGGCATTTATTTGCAGATACGGATCTGAATTATTCTCTGCTTGAACAATCTCATAAACACCAGCAGGACAATAACGTTGTTCCGGAGAATCATATTTCTTAAGGTTTACATCAATAGGGACTTTATTATCAATTAATTGCAAATGTACAGGCTGATTTTCTTCATGATTGGTTGATGATAAATAAACAGATGAGTTTCTATCAAAGCTGACACTATTATCTGGCTTTGGGTATTCTATTTTTTTGGATGATTTTGCCTCATTTAGTTGCAGGTGATCTGCATGATGCTTGAATGTCCATGGCGCCTTTCCTCTGAAAATATAGGTATCAAATGCAGAGTAAATCATACCTGCAACAAACCCCTTTGAAAAAGAGGGCCGTATATTGCGAACTTTATATAATTCATTCCACAACCAGCTATCTTGCAATTTCTGCTGATATGATGACGCTTCAGCTATATCTTGCGAAATCGAATCGAACACAGCTTCTGCTGCTAACATGCCCGATTTCATAGCGGTATGCGTTCCTTTTATTTTAGGGACATTTAAGAAACCAGCTGTACATCCTACAAGGCATCCACCTGGAAAGGTCAGTTTCGGAATCGATTGAAAGCCACCTTCATTTAAGGCGCGGGCACCGTAGGATACTCGTCTTCCGCCTTTAAAAACAGACCGAACTGAAGGATGCGTTTTGAACCTTTGAAATTCTTCAAAGGGGGATAGGTATGGGTTTTTATAATCAAGTCCGACTACATAGCCCACCGCTACTTGGTTTCCAGATAGGTGATATAAAAAAGAGCCGCCATAAGTATCAGATGGCAGCGGCCAACCTACAGAGTGCCAAACAGTGCCTGGTTTTGATTGTGCTGGATCTATATCCCACAACTCTTTTATTCCGATAGCAAAGGTTTGCGGATCCTTGCCTTCTCTTAGACTAAATGTCTCAAACAAATCTTTTGTTAAGTGACCTCTGCAACCTTCTGCAAAGATTGTCTGCTTGCCAATTAGCGCCATACCTTGCATGTAGCCATCAGTAGGTTGTCCATCTTTTCCAACCCCTAAATCGTTGGTGGCTATTCCGCGCACAGACCCATCTTCATGAAACAAAACCTCAGCGGCGGCAAAACCTGGATATATCTCAACGCCTAATGATTCTGCTTGCTCAGCTAGCCAGCGGCAAAAATTTCCAAGTGAAATAATGAAATTGCCATGATTATTCATTTGTGGCGGGGTAGGTAGTTTATAGTGTGATTTCTGAGATAAGAGCATGAATTGATCACTCTTAACAGGCGTATCAAGAGGTGCTTCCAATGTTTGCCAGTCAGGGAATAATTCATTTAACGCGCGTGGCTCTAAAACAGCACCAGACAAAATATGAGCGCCGACTTCGCTTCCCTTTTCAACAAGGCAAACAGAAATATCACGGCTCTGTTCTGAGGCTAGTTGTTTGAGTTTGATAGCTGCCGAAAGGCCAGACGGTCCCCCGCCAATGATTACGACATCAAATTCCATTGATTCGCGTTCCATATCCACCTCTCATTTTTTCTTATCTTGTGTAACGGTTTAGTTTTATATTCAATCAAATAATGCTATTTGAATAGCGAACATTACTCTATGAATAAATATTTTTATAATAATTATCAAATATAGAACAAACTGAACATGTCAGCGCATAAAACGACAAAAAACCAACTTATTTCGCAACTTTTCTGGCAGACGGAAATTGGTGCAGATGAAGCTATTTCAGCATACCCCTCTGTGCACGATGATATGACCAGTTTAAAACAATATATGGCACTATTGAAAACACCCGCTCAACTAGATTTATCACAACAAAAACTTTCATCAGAGCCAGTTAGTGTTATTCAGCAAAATATGGGGTCAGGCGCCAGCATTTTGGAAGAAAATAGCGGGGTGTCTAACACTATGAAGCGCGCTTCGCTAGAGTCGTTAACTACGCTAAATGAATTGAAGATAGCGTTGGAGAAATTTGAAGGGTGCAGCCTTAAAAATACGGCAAGTCAGCTGGTTTTTGGTGATGGGAATCCAGATGCAAAAATCATGATGATTGGCGAGGCTCCTGGAAAAGATGAAGATAGAATGGGCATTCCGTTTGTGGGGCAGGCAGGCCAGCTTTTAGATAAAATGCTCAAATCCATTGGCTTAGATAGGCAACAAATCTACATCACGAATTTTATTCCGTGGCGTCCTCCTGGTAATAGAACACCTTCATCTGAGGAAATCAGTCAGCTCAGGCCATTTATGTTAAAACATATTCAATTAAAGAGACCAGATATCATTGTAGCGCTAGGAGGGGTTTCTGCAAAGGCTCTGCTAGAGACAGATCTTGGTATTCTAAAATTAAGAGGTCATTTTCAGGAAAAGCAATTCGGCTTGGAGCAACCAATTCGTATTCTACCGACGCTTCATCCAGCCTATTTACTGCGTGCCCCAGCTCAAAAAAAATTGGCGTTTCAGGATCTGGTTCTTTTAAAACGTGCGATTACCAATGGTAGAGTTACATATTAGCTGCATCATATTTGCTAACAGCATTATAGAGTCAGCTCGGTTTGTTGACTTAAGGGCAAACAATCCGCATATAATTTATCCAATTATGTATGTAAGGTAATTAAGAGTTGATAATTTGATGACGCTTTTGCAAAGACTAGAAACATCTGTTTATTCATCAAAAACGTCATTCTTATTGTTTGGCTTGATATTAGGCATCATTTTTTCTTCAGGAAATATAATAGCTGAAGAATATTATGAGGGATTTATAGATACATCATTGCCTCAGCCGCTTAAAGATAGCGATGTTAAACTATATCAACAAATTTTCGCTCTCCAAGAAATTGGGGAAATCGAAAAAGCAGATACGTTGGTCGGCCAATTATCCAATAGAATTCTTGTAGGCCATATTCAATCTCAGAAATATTTGCACCCAAACGCTTGGCGTTCAAGCTATGATGAGTTGCGGACTTGGCTTTCCAATTATTCTGATCATCCTCATGCAAGTAGAATTAGTTGGCTTGCCAAAAAACGAAAACCAAAATCAGCTAGTAATCCTGATAGTCCTAAAAAAGGGTATTTAAATGGGGTTGGGCAAAATAAGCTACAAAGATGGCGCGCCTCAATTCCAGAGAGTTATGCGGGCAGGACATCACCTCGGCAGACTGCGTCTATTGCTTATCAGGTAAGACGCTTAAACTTGAAAAGAGAGCCTACTAACGCCAATAATTTTCTAAGCAACCCAAGCAGCCTTCGTTTTTTAACCCCTTCTGAGGAAGCACATCTGAGAGGGGAGATTGCACATGCCTATTTTATTTATGGGCTTGACGACAAGGCAATTATAACTGCTCGTCAGGCTATTTCTAAATCCCCCAAAACAGCATATATGGGATATTGGGCAGCTGGCCTTGCCTCTTTCCGTTCGTATCAGTATGACCTTGCGGGGATATTTTTTAGAACACTTGCCGATATGGAGGATGCACCAGATCTGCTTCGCTCTTCTGCCGCATTCTGGGCTTATCGATTAACCTTGCGTGAGAATGATCCAGAAAATGCAATTAAATTTCTCAATATATCAAAGAGTTTTCCAGACTGCTTTTACGGAATGATGGCGTTACAAATTTCTGGACAGAAAATCTTTGTAGATTTTCGACAGCCCGAAGTCACAGATGATTTTGTTTCTTGGCTTTCAGAAACCAGAGGCGGAAGACGTGTTTTAGCATTATTGCAAATTGGCGATTGGACTAAGGCAAGCAGGGAGTTACGATATCTATATGGGCAGGCATCATCCGTCCAAAGATATGATATGATGATGTTTGCGGTCATACATAATATGCCAGGATTGGCATTCAGGCTGGCTGATCTGCATTTTCGAGATACCGGTGAAGCGTTTAATCTAGCCTTATACCCACAACCAGAAACGCATGTTAATTTTGATATAGACCCAGCAATTATCTATGGGATCATTCGAAAAGAATCTAGTTTCTATCCACTTGCAAGAAGCCAGGTAAGGGCATCAGGTTTAATGCAGATAATGCCTGCGACAGCTGCTTTTATCTCCAAAGATAGACGCTTTCTTAATGTAAATAGGCATTTACTAAATAATCCAGATATTAACTTAAAACTGGGTCAAGATTACATTCTTCATTTGCTGGAAACAGCAGTAGTTGACCAGCATATATTCAAATTATTAATAGCCTATAATGCGGGCCCTGGTAATTTAAATAAATGGCTGAAAAAAATAGATTATAGAGAGGATAGCTTCTTGCTGCTTGAGTCTATTCCAGCACGAGAAACACGAGAGTATGTGAAAAGTGTTACGATGAATATATGGATGTATCGGATGAAGGAGGG
>Ga0181607_10005899_pt1 | contig 10305 bp, 8 predicted proteins | sample 041ome_9_FD_132420 | JGI IMG/M metagenome (GOLD analysis project Ga0181607, IMG submission 132420) | Coastal salt marsh microbial communities from the Groves Creek Marsh, Skidaway Island, Georgia - 041413US metaG (megahit assembly) | ecosystem: Environmental > Aquatic > Marine > Intertidal zone...
AGTTTTTCATTGGCTTTAGCTTCAGCTGTCAATCTATCTAAATTTTGAATCACGGTCACAGATTTGGCAAATGTTGATAAATAGTAACCTTCTTCGACAGCTGAGTTACCTCCTCCAACAACGACAACATCTTTATCTCTATAAATAGGACCGTCACAAATCGCGCACCAACTAATACCGTTATACGCAAGTTGATCTTCATTCTCAACACCTAATCTTCTTGGAACATTTCCGGTTGCAATAATCACTGCTTTTGTATCATATGAACCAAAATCCGTCATTACCGTTTTATGGGTGCCATGATCTTCTAGTCTCGTGACTTGTTCGTACTTCACTTCTATATTCAATTTACTCATGTGTTCAATCATATCGGTTGCAAGTTCAATAGAACTAAATGATGTCACACCCGGATAGTTTTCAATTTCACTGTAGTTCACAAGTTGTCCACCAGGGACATTTCCTTCAAATACAGCAACCTTTAAATTTGCACGTTTTGTATAAATACTTGCAGTGACACCTGCTGGGCCTGCACCAATGACTAATACATCATACATATGGTTTTCTCCTAAATAATATCTTCTATTTGTAATAAATCATCTACGACATAGTCTGGCATCACAGCTAGCATCTCTTTTAATCGATGACTATAACTCACTGCACAGCTCATGACACCAGCTGATTTTGCAGCAACCATATCGTTTTCATGATCGCCAACATATACTGCTTCTTCTGGCTTCATCCCATAAAGCGCTAGTCCTTTTAGGATTGGCTCTTTATCTGGTTTATGTTTTTCAACATCTTCATACCCTACAAGATGCGTTATATACTCATTAAGTCCAATGAGTGTAAGATGTTCTCTTGCAACGTGATTCATTTTTGATGTTACAACACCAAGATGAATACCTTTATGTTGAAGACGTTCCATCAATTCTTTTGCATGTGGATAAGCTTGAACATCTTGCATGAGTTTTTCAGAGGTTTGTCTATAAAAACTTACGAGTTCATCCATGCTTTGATCTTCTCTTATATAAAGTCCAAAAGTCTCATATAACGTATGTCCCAAAAAAGACGTCAATGTTTTTTCATCTAGCGTGATGTCTTTAAAATATTTCTCAAACGTAATAACAAAAGCGTCCATGATAATTTCAGTAGATTTCAATAACGTTCCATCCAAATCAAATAAAACGAGTTTAATCATGTTGACCAACTTCTTTGTAATACGGTAGTTCTGGCATTTTCTTGTTTTTTACATACATTAATAGCGCGCCACCACCTAAAAATAAAATGAGCGATAAATAAATGTTGACAGGTAATCCAAAGACACGAAGAGCGTCAAATTCAGCACCACCCGTTCTAAGTGGTTCTATAATGGCACCTCTACCAAGTCCATACCACATTAAATATAGCGCGAAGACATCTCCTATTTTTAATAGTTTTTTACGTCTAATATTAATGAGGATGATAAGTCCAATTAAGTTCCAAATCCCTTCATATAAAAAAGTTGGATGATGATAGTTACCCGCAATAAACATTTGATCTTTAATAAACGCTGGAAGGATATTTAAAATAAATTGAGATTCTATAATGGGACCATAAGCTTCTTGGTTCATAAAGTTTCCCCAGCGTCCTACGATTTGTCCTATTAAAAATCCGACTGCAACAATATCCGCAATTAACCAAAAATTGACGCCTTTTTTCTTAGTATAAAATAATACAAAAAGTGTTGCTGCAATCACTGCACCATGTATTGAGAGTCCACCTCTCGTAATATTGACGATGTCCACCAAAGATTGATAGTTTTTATTCGGATCAAAAATTACATAGTAAAGTCTTGCCCCAACAATCGCAATGGGTACTGTCCATAAGAGTGCGTCATATAAGAAATCTGTTGAAAGTCCTTTTTTCTTGAATTCATCTAATGACCAATAAACAGCTATAAGTAAACCGGACAGAATAAACACCGCATACCAAGCGACCTCTGCAAATCCTAAATCTAATGCAATTTTGTTATAAGGCACGGAAGTTTGAGGGAGTATTGCAAGTAACACAATCAAGACAAAATATAAAAATGCACCTCCGTATAACTTAATAGGTTGTTGGTATTTGACAAGAAATGCTTGTAGCTCCTTCATTTCATTCTCCTTTTGCTTTTTTGTTAATATTTTCAACAAAGTTTTTTGCTGCATCATACCCTAAGTATTTAAGTTTCATATTATCAGCAGCTGACTCAACTAAAGTTGCAACGTTGCGTCCTGGTAATACCGGAATTGTAATTTTTGGAAGTTCTGTTTCAAAATAACGAACGTATTCTGTTTCAACACCTAAACGATCGTAATGTTTCTCTTCATTCCAAGCTTCAAGTTCAACAACAAGTCTAATTTTTTTGTCTTCTCTAAATGCACCTGCTCCAAACATTTCAACAACATTGACGATGCCTATACCACGAACTTCGATGAGTTTTTTTGTAATATCTGGTGCATACCCGATAATCGATCCAGCAGAAGCCTCATATAAATCAACGCGATCATCTGCAACAAGCAAATGTCCTCTTTTAATGAGTTCTAATGCGGTCTCACTTTTACCAATCCCTGATTTTCCGGTGATGAGTGTTCCTAATCCATGGATATCAACAAGAACTCCATGAACCGTTTTTCTTGGGGCTAAATTTGCATGCAAGAAATTATAAAGTAAACTTGCAAGTGCTGTTGTTCTGTGTGATGAACGCAAAATTGCAACATTATATGTGTGGCCAAATTCATAAAACATCTCGTGGATATAAACATTTCTAGAAAAAATCATGCAAGGCGGATTCTTTTTAAATAATGTTTCAATGCGTTGGCGCATCGTCACTTCATCAAAAAGCTGTAAGAAACTTGCTTCTTTCGATCCAAATAACACTATTCTTAATGGGTCATAAAAATCAAAAAAACCTGCAAGTTCAACACCTGGTCTTGCGAGTAAGTCACTTTCTATTTTTTTATCTAGTGCACCATCACCGTTTAAAACTTCTAAATTTAAATCATGAACAAGGTCACTTACACGTATATGACTCATTTTTTTATTCCTTTTAGGGGTTGTTTTTTACGCATGGGAAATCTAACCACGATGATTTTTCTCATATAAAACCTTAACATGATGAACAGAAACGAAAACCCGATCAATCCTTCTGAAGAAAGAATTCTAAAATCAAGTATGATGCTGTCATAGATCGCTGTAAACACGATGATGATAATTGCAGATCCCATCCCGAATGATCCCATGATGATTTGAAGCACTTGAGCTGAAACAAGGGTTTTGATAAGGTGTTCAAATACTGTTAAAAAAAGTGCTAATCCAAGTAAATGTATAATACTAGTTTGAAATACTTCTAATTGAAGGGATTCAAATATTCCTGATAAACCCATCAACATAAGTGTATTCACTAGAAATAATAGAATCAAATGAATCCAAAGTTGTTGGTGAAAATAAAATGTGAGTGTCAGTAGTATTTTTTTTGTCTGTTTAAGTTTCAATTTCATAAAATCATTATACCAAAGATTATCCTTTAAGTCTTTAGCACATGAGCTAAATATTGACCAGTATACGATTTTTTTACTTTAGCAACTTGTTCGGGTGTTCCAAGTGCAACAACTTCTCCACCAGCATCTCCTCCATCAGGTCCTAAATCGATGACGTGGTCTGCATTCTTGATGACATCTAAATTGTGTTCAATCACAACCATAGTTGCACCTTGATCAACAATACGGTGTAACACTTCAACAAGTCTTTTAACATCATCGGTGTGTAAACAAGTAGTAGGTTCATCTAAAATATAAAGTGTTTGCTCGGTGATTTTTTTATAAAGCTCACTCGCAAGTTTAACACGTTGAGCTTCCCCGCCTGAAAGCGTTGTTGCAGATTGTCCTAATGAAATGTATCCTAATCCAACGTCGACAAGTGTTTGCAGTTTTGATTGAATCTTAGGAATTGCATCAAAAAATGCTAACGCTTCTGAGATTGTCATGTTTAAAACATCTGCAATATGTTTCCCTTTAAATTTGATTTGTAAGGTTTCATGGTTATATCGTGTTCCATGACACACTTCACAAGGTACATATACATCAGGTCAAAAATGCATGGTGATTTTTTTCATGCCATCACCACCACAAGCTTCACAACGACCACCTCTTACGTTAAAAGAGAAACGTCCTTTTTGATATCCACGCATCTTAGCTTCTACTGTTTGAGCATATAAATCTCTGATGTCATCAAAAACTCCCGTATACGTCGCTGGATTACTTCTTGGAGTACGACCTATTGGTGATTGAGAAATATCAATAATTTTATCAATATGTTCATAACCAGCAATAAAATCATGTTTTCCTGGTGTTTCTTTTATTTTATAATAATGCTGTTGAAGTCCGCGTAATAAAATGGTGTTCACAAGTGTTGATTTCCCTGATCCTGAAACACCTGTAACAACAGTCAGAGTAGACATAGGAAACGAGACTGAAATATTTTTTAAATTATTTTCATGGGCATTAATGACCATTAAATCTTTCCCATTTCCTTTTCTTCTTTTTTTAGGATATGGGACACTCAAGACATTTTTTAAATATTGACCGGTTAAACTTGATTCGTGATTCATCACTTCTTCAGGTGTACCAAAAGCAACGACTTCTCCGCCAAAATTTCCCGCACCAGGACCTATATCAATAAGATAATCAGAGGCAAGCATTGTATCATGGTCATGTTCAACAACGACCAGTGTATTGCCTAAATCTCGCATTTTTTGAAGTGTTTTAATAAGTTTATCGTTATCTTTTTGATGAAGTCCAATAGAAGGTTCATCTAACACGTATAAAACACCTGTAAGTTTAGAACCAATTTGGGTGGCGAGTCTAATACGTTGGGCTTCACCACCAGATAATGTTCCAGCAGAGCGAGATAACGTTAAATAATTTAGTCCAACATCTTTTAAAAAGGTAAGGCGTGCAATAATCTCTGCAATTGCAAGTCTTGCGATTTGTTGTTTTTCTTTTGATAGTTCAAGTGTACTAAAGAAAACAATCATGTCATCAATAGACATATCCGTTGCTTGATGGATGTTTTTTTGATTGATTTTTACGGATAGTGCTTGTTCATTGAGTCTTGCGCCATGACAAGATGGACATGTAGAATCCGTCATGAAGTTTTCAATCCATTCTCGAATCCATTCAGATGTGGTTTCTCGGTAACGTCTTGTAAGATTATTAATAACGCCTTCAAACGCTTCTTTTTTTTCATGTTTTCTTCCAGAAGAAGAAATGAGTTTAAAATGAATTCTATCAGTAGATCCGTACAAGACGATATCTCTTTGAGTTTGTGTTAATTCACTCATTGGTTTATTGAGTGGTATATCGTGGTGTTCACATACAGTAGCAAGCATCTGAGAATATAAGTTATCATCATCATTGTTTTTATATGGGATAATACCACCATCTAGAATCGCTTTAGATTCATCTACAACATACATCTCTGAAACTTCAAGTTTTTGACCAAGACCATTACATACTGGACATGCACCAATTGGAGTGTTAAAAGAAAATAACCTCGGTTCTAACACAGGGACAGTAAATGATGAATCTTTACAACTATAGTTTTGAGAGAAATGGATATGTTGTCCATTAACATCTACAATGGTTCTCCCAGAAGCAAGTTTTGCGGCAAGTTCAAGCGCATCATAAAGTCTACTTCTGATCTCACCTTCAATGACAAGTCGATCGACAACAACATAGATGTCGTGGTTTTTATTTTTATCTAAGTCTTGGATATCTTCAAGTTCTACAATGTCGCCATCGACATAGGCACGAACAAACCCGTCTTTCATCCATTGTTCAATGGTCTTTTTATGAGTCCCTTTTTGTCTTTCGATAACAGGCGACATAATAAGAACTTTAGCATCTTGATACGCTAAAACACGTTCTGTCATTTCTTCGATACTTTGTCTTTGTAAAGGTTCATTGCTACCTGGGCAATACGGTGTTCCTGCTCTTGCGTAAAGTAGTCTTAAATAATCATAAATTTCAGTAACTGTTCCAACTGTAGATCTTGGATTGTTAGAGGTTGTTCTTTGGTCAATTGATACTGAAGGACTAAGTCCTTCAATCTGATCAACGTCTGGTTTCTCAAAATTACCTAAAAATTGTCTTGCATACGCAGATAGTGATTCCATGTAACGTCTTTGTCCTTCTTGATACAACGTATCAAAAGCAAGTGAAGATTTTCCTGAACCTGATAAACCCGTCATGACAACGAGTTTGTTTTTAGGAATATCGATATTAACCGATTTTAAATTGTTTTCTCTAGCGCCTCTAACTTTTATCCATTGGTCATTCATGTATCATATCCTTAAATGTTTTTTCATCAAGTATCTTCACACCTAATGTATCGGCTTTTTTAAGTTTTGATCCTGCATCAGAACCTGCAAGTACATAATCTGTCTGTTTGGATACCGATGATGTCACTTTTCCGCCAAGTGATTCAATTATTTCAGAGGCTTGATCTCTTGAAAAAGATTCAAGTTTACCCGTTAATACGAAGGTTTTTCCATTAAAAGCATGTTCTTTTATGGTTGTAGCTTCAACTTCAAAACATAGACCATATTCTTTTAATGCTTGAATTAAGGCTATATGCTTATCTTGTTTTAAATATTGAAAGATACTGTTTGCAATTTCAGGTCCAATTTCGTGAATATTTTGAATCTCTTCTATATGTGCTTCTATCACGGCATCGATCGTTTTAAAATAATTAACCAATATTTTTGAAACTTTTGCGCCTATGTGTTTTATCCCTAATCCAAACAAAACTTTATGAAAAGGTTGTTGTTTACTTTGTTCGATCGCATCTAACAATTTATCAACTTTTTTATCTCCAAAGCCTGGTAATTGTTTTAACGCTTCTTGGTGTTCGTGAAGTTGATAAATATCTGTGATTGTTTTTATATAGCCTATTTCATACAGTGTCTCAACGACTTTTTCACCAAGAGAGTCAATGTCCATGGCAACTCTTGATGAAAAATGAATAAGTTGTCCGATTTGTTTTGCTTCACATTGATCGTTTGTACAGAAATGATCTGCTTCTCCCTCTAGTCGTACAAGAGGTGCACCACACACAGGACATGATTCAATCATGTTAAATGGTTGCTGGTCTTTTCTTTCGCTTAAAACAACATCAATAACTTCTGGTATGATTTCTCCTGCTTTATGGATACGAACAGTATCACCAATGCGGATATCTTTTAATTGAATATAGTCTTCATTATGGAGTGTTGCACGTGAAACTGTTGTACCTGAAACTGTAACAGGCTCAAATTCTGCTACAGGGGTAATAACACCTGTTCTGCCAACTTGAAATGTAATACTCTTAATTTGAGTTTCCACTATTTCTGCTTGAAACTTATATGCAGTTGCCCATTTTGGGGATTTGGCTGTATAACCAATAAGATCATATAGCAGATAATCATTTACTTTGATGACAGCACCATCTGTATCATAGGGTAGTGTTTTTCTTAATTCATCAAAATGTTGAATGACATTCCATGCTTGTAAGGGGTTCTCTATCATCGTTGCATGTGGGTTGACTTTAAAGCCAAGTTTTTTTAATAACTCTAAAGCTTCCATGTGGGTTTTTGTATATTGAAGAGGTTCTACGATTGCATAGACAAATATATCAAGTGCTCTATCAGCAACAATTTGACTGTCTAGTTGTCTCATCGTTCCTGCAGCTGCATTTCTTGGGTTTGCAAACAAAGGTTCTTCGTTTTTTGCGCGTAATTCATTGAGTTTTTCAAAACTTTTGTGAGGCATAAAGATTTCACCACGAACTTCAATTGTACGTGGTTCTTTAAGTTTTAACGGTAACGATTTAATCGTTTTAACGTTATGGGTAATATCTTCTCCTATTAGGCCATTTCCTCGAGTTGCAGCTTTTGTAAAAATCCCATCAACATATGTCAATGAAACGGCTAAGCCATCAATTTTTAATTCAGCAACATAACGTGTTTTCGTCATCGCTTCAATACGTTCAATGAATTTATTTAATTCTTCTTGATTGAAGATGTTTGAAAGTGACATCATCGGTACTGTATGCGTCACTTTTTCAAACTTATCGAGTGTGTAACCACCTATTTTTTGCGTTGGTGAAGTAGGATCTGCATATTCTGGATAATCCGTTTCTAATTGAATGAGTTCTTTTAACATCACATCATAGGTATAATCAGAAATCACTGGTTGATCCAGTGTATGATATGCAATGTTTGCTTCCTCTATTTGATGTCTTAAATGTTCAATTTTTGATTTAATATCCATATAATCACCTATAGATTATTATATCATTTTATTGCTTTAAATTGCTTGTTTTCACTGATTTCATATATGAATCGTGATAGTTTTACATTTTTATGTTTTTCTTGCTTGTTGTGGGTATGTATGAAGTATAATTCATGTTTCGCTCGGGTGATACCAACATAAAAAAGTCGTCTTTCTTCTTCGATGCTTTCTTTTGATGTAGATAAGTAATGTGGTAAGACGTGACTATCAATTCCAATGATAAAGACGACATCAAATTCTAAGCCTTTTGACTCGTGCAGGGTTAAAATCGAGACTTTATCTCGCTTAAATATTGATACATGCTCGTGTACATCTATTTTTATGTCATAAAGAGCTTGATGCGTTCTTGATAAGATTGCATAGCTTTGATATTTATATGTTTGAATCATATCTATGATTGTGTTTGTATATTGATGAATATTCGGCATAAGGATAGCGACTTTTCCTAATAGAGGCGATGTACTGATGAGATCTTTCTCTAAGCGTGTTTGATTGTGTTGGATCAATTGATTCGCGACTTCTAATATCGAAATATCTGAGCGGTAATTTTGATTTAATGTAAGTACTTTAGCTTTAAAATAGTTGATGTAATGATGTATGACGCTTGGCATTGCCCCTCTAAAACGATAAATGCTTTGATCTGGATCACCCACAACAAACACATGCGTCTTAGGTCCTATAAGTTTGATAAGTACTTGCATTTGTAAGTAGTTAGTATCTTGAAACTCATCAATTAAAATATGTTCATAGTTTAAGTTGATATGACGTTGAAGAAATAGTATAAGCATGTCGTCGTAATCAATTAAACCTTGTTTATTTAAATACGCTTGATATTTTTTGAATCCTAATGGTTTTTTTCTTAACTGATTCTTGAATAAACTTATGTTTAATATGAGTTCTTGATGGAATGGATAGATTTGATTAAAGATGTCTTTATCTTTTATGAATTGATAACAAAAACTATGAAACGTTGAAATCATGACGCTATCATTATTGAGTCTGTTTTTCATTTGAGTTGCTGCTTCTCTAGAAAAGGTAAGTCCTAATATTGTATCTGGCAAAACTCCTTCCTTAAGTAACGTTCGAATTCTTTCAATCATGACTGTTGTTTTACCAGATCCTGCACCTGCGTTGACAAAAATAAAACGATCACGGCTTGTGATCGCTTCTAATTGTTTGTTATTATACATACCCTCACCTCATTATAATAATAAGATGTCATGGTTGTTTTACTAACTCGCTGGTGTTTTTTTCTTTAATGCAGGGTGATTTTCAATGATTTTTTTAATGCCGTGTGGTGCTGGAAAAGCGATAGTTGCAACATCTTCTTGCATACTCACAACAACGCCATCTCCAAATACAGTATGTGTGACTTTATCACCTTTCGATAGTAAGGTTTTTTGAATTTTGGGTTGGTGTAACTTGTGTGATTCTTCGCTTTTTATATGTTTCATTTCCTTTAAAAAACGTGAGGCATAATTCAGTTTGAATTGACCGTACACCATTCGCCTTTGTGAGTGAGAAATGTATAAATATCTTTTAGCACGTGTCACACCAACATAGCAAACACGTCTTTCTTCTTCTAATTCTCTAGGATCGCTTAGACTAAAATCTGAAGGGAAAATGGATTCTTCCATGACAACCATAAAAACTGCTTTGAATTCTAAGCCTTTCACTTGATGAATGGTACTTAAAATGATTGCGTCATCATCTGATGTTTTATCAACACTTGTATATAAAGCAATTTGATCAAGTAATTGTTGAACTTTTTGTTTCATATTTCCTTCGTAAAAATGTTCACTTCTTTTAAATACAGTTACTAATTCTTTTAAGTTTGCAATGCGATCTTCCGATGTTTCATCGTGATCTGCTTTTAACATATCTAAATATCCAGAAATGTCTAAAACAGCCGCAAGGAATTCATCTAGATGTGTGAGTTCTTGGATCTGTTGTTGTA
>Ga0181607_10005907_pt1 | contig 10299 bp, 9 predicted proteins | sample 041ome_9_FD_132420 | JGI IMG/M metagenome (GOLD analysis project Ga0181607, IMG submission 132420) | Coastal salt marsh microbial communities from the Groves Creek Marsh, Skidaway Island, Georgia - 041413US metaG (megahit assembly) | ecosystem: Environmental > Aquatic > Marine > Intertidal zone...
ACACAGCCACAGAAGATTTCTTAAATCAAGAAACTATATACTTTGGTGGTGATGAAGTAGATGATTGGATTGACTTTTTCTGCTTACAGTTTACCAACGTTAACTACTACAGACGCACACCAGAAGAACTTATTGTATCCAAATACTTCCGTAATTCATTCTTAGCAACTAAAGTCACATTCTTTAATCAAGTGTATGATTTATGTGAAAAACTAGGCATAGACTATGCTAATGTTAGAGATTGTGTTACTCAAGACCAACGTATAGGTACTAGTCATTCAGAAGTTACTGAAGAACGTGGTTTTAGTGGACACTGTTTACCTAAGGACACTAACGCTATAGTTGAAACTGCCAAAAAGCATGACGTTGATCTAACTCTAATCAATGAGTCAATCAGATATAATCAAAAAATCAAAAAGTTTAATTAATAAATATAGATAATGAAAAAGATATTTGTAGTTAATAAACCTGCTAACACTTCTTACATAATACCATTACTATGGGCTAGTGCTAAAACATACTACGAAGAACATGGTGTACATTCTGATAAATGGCATTGGGGAGTACCTACTTTAGATTATAGCGACTGGGATATGTTAGCAAACAATTTGCTAAAAGAATCTCCTGATGTTGTTGCTTTTAGTATGTATATTTGGAACGAATCATTTCATCAAAGAATAGCCCAAAAAATAAAAGAAAGAAGTCCAGATACAGTGATTTTATGGGGCGGTCCACAGTGTGATATCCCCTGGAATAAGAATTTTTTTAAAGATAACCCTTATATAGATATGGTTTCGCCAAGTGATGCTTATGGAGAAACGGCACTGGCACAAATATTAGATAATATTATTGATAACAATAAATTTATCCCAGAAAAATTACAGTATATCTACTATCCATCAACAGATCGTTCAGTGATTTTTAATGATCATTCTCCAAATAAGAGAGAATTTAATTGGCCTAGTAATCCATTTAAAGCACAACAAGAATATCTAGCACCATTTTTTGATCTGATGAAAAAAAGAGGAACAGACATTAGAATCATGGTAGAAACATCTAGAGGATGCCCATATAAGTGTAGTTTCTGCGATTGGGGAGGTGGAACATATACTAAAACTGTTAAGAAACCATTTGCCACTGTAATGTCAGAAATTGAATGGTTAGGCAAAAACGGAGCAACATTAATTTCATTTGCTGATGCTAATTTTGGTATGTTTTCAATAGATATAGAGTATATTAAAAAATGTATATCTACCAAAAAAAAGTACGGATATCCCAAAAAAGTTTTATTACAGCCTACAAAAGTTAAATTAGATCAACTTGTGAAAATATATGAAATGTTGGCAGAAAATGAAATGATAGTGTATTATCAGATAGCAATTCAAGATATCAACGAAGATGTTAAAAAGAATGTTGATCGTGTTGATTTTTCATTTGATGATCAAGTTGCTATGTTTAATCAATTGCGAGAAAAAAAGAATCTACCAATCTTTATCGAACAAATATTAGGACTGCCTGGATCATCGATGAAAACTATTAAATCGGCAATTGATAAAATTGCAGGATATAATCTAGATATTCCTATTAGTCATATATGGCAATTATTACCAGCCACACCAGCGGCTGACCCAGAATATAGATCTAAATATCAATTAAAAACTATAAAAAACAAAACATCAGACGGTATAGGATTCACAATACCTTTAATGTCTAGAACTGGAATGGCTCCTGATCCAGGATTAACACTGGCCGTTGAAGGAGATGTTGATCCCGGTGAATATGTTATTGAAACATTTTCATATAATAAAGACGAATGGATTAATATGGCCATGCTTCAAGTATTTGCGTCGGTTATGATGAATTCAAATATTATTAAATTACTAGCAACATATTTAAATAAAGAACACAATGTGTTGTACGGAGATTTTTTAGAACAATGTTTAATAGATCTATTAGATGAATCAGTAAATATTGATAAAAAACTTTGCCAAAGATATAATGACTTAAGAAATAAACTTATAAATTGGATAGAAACCGATGAAGTAGGAGATACATATATGATCATTGATGATTCTATAAATTTTAAAATATCTCCACCGGTCTATTACTTGGTTGTAACACTTTGCTCTTCAACTGAATTCTTTAATAGTATAACATCAACAGTTGAAAAATTTATCAAAATTGATGATATAACATTGGATCTAATTAATTTTTCAAAAAATAGATTAATAGATATCGAATACCTTCCGGGTAAAACATTTACCAGCGAATATAATTGGAAACACTATGAAACTCATAACGAGATTAAAAAGGAAAAAATGACATATCGTTGTGGAGATACTCAAGTTTGGACAGGTGGGCAAATATTTGATATGAATTGGATCAAAGAAACTGGTGCTGAAAAAATAAAACAATTTATCTACAGATATTGTTATGATTTTAAAACACCAAAAGTATCAAAAAATTTTACTACAATGTCAATTCATGACATGAAATCAACAGCCACATTTTAGTTATTTTCAAAAAATATTAATAGATTTAATCCCGTGATAAATAAAATTGCAACATTGATAATGTTATCAATGTCGGAAGTCAAGTAGACGCTTAGAGTATAACTCTTTTACTTACATGTTATGTAAGAACGCCTGTGAGATATATTGACGCTTGAAGTAGTTACTTCTTTATTAATGTGATACATTTACAACGCCAATATTCAAAGTGACGCTTGGGGTATTATCCCTTTACTATTATAATATAATAGAACGCCATTCCGTAAGTATCTAATAGATTTAGATACCAGCACTGAATGCTGGTATTTTTCTATCTATTAATTATACCAGCATTCCTTTTTTAATTTATTGAATTGTTGGTATGATTGAATTTCTTATAATATTATTAATTGGTCTTGTTGCTGGAGTTTTTGTAGGATTACTGCCAGGACTTCCCGCCTATATAGGGCCACTGATATTATATCCATTTGTTTCTCATCTTTCAATTGATCAAATTTTAGCCATATGGTTAGCAACTCATATTGGTAGCCAGTATTTTGGCAGTGTAGCGGCCATCCTTTTGAAGATACCAGGAGAAGCATCTTCATTGATCTATATTAAAGACATTGATAAATTAAACTCCAACGAAAGAATTAACTTGGTTAGACAAACTGCCTGGGGCAGTACTATAGGTTCTATTACTTCTTTATTAGTCATTGGGGTAATATATTATCTTGGTTTAGAAACAGAATTGATTCAATTGAGTAGTACCAGTGTTAAACTTACTCTATTAACATTGTTAATGATTACAATGTGCTGGTTCACTGATCACAAAAAAACAAGTTACCTTTTATTCTTTATTGGGTTCTTTTTTTCGCACAAAACCATTGAAGATATTCCGTTATGGATGCACCAAATGCAACGTGACTATACGTTTAATATAACTTTATTTTTATTAATTCTAGCATTTTTAATTATTCCAGAATTTATCAATGAAATACAGAAAGAAAGAAAAGGTGATGGGTTGGCTATCAAATCATTTATTAAAGAAAAATTAGATTTTAAATCAATATTTAAAGGAACCTGGTTAGGATCGTTAGTAGGTCTAGTCCCTGGTCCTTCACATATATTAGCCGCTGTGGTTTCTTATAATTCATATAACAAAAAAGAAACTAAAAAGAAAATTATTAGTGCTGAATCAGCCAACAACAGTGCAATGATTACTTCACTGCTACCATTTTTATACATAGGCATTCCAATTACTTTAAGCGAATTCCTACTTAATGATCTATTACAGGTTAAATTATTTTTAATTCCAATGGCATTTACACAACCATGGCCGTTGTTTACACATATAAATTTTATTGAATTTAGTTTTTTAATGATTGCTATAATATCATTGGTTTATCATTTTTTAGCTCAGCGATTTTTACGTTATTATGAAACTTTTTTGAATTTAATGTACGGTAAATTAAAATTTTTATTTTTACTGTTAATTGGATATCTAATATACATAGATGTTACATTTAGCCTTGTGTATATTTTACCTTATTTAATGTTACTTTTGATATTATCCTATGTTGGTTGGGTGTTGTACAAAAGAAACGTTAATGTTTTACCCTTGATCTTTGGGTTTTTGTTAGGAGATCTGCTTACGTGGACCTCTTATCAGTTTTATCAAATTTATCTTAGTTAAGGAGAAGTTATGAAAGTATCAAATTTATTAAAAAAAATAGTGGTATCCGTTGGATTGGCCACTGCGTCATGGGCCGCCATGGCCGCCAATGACATCCAGGTCATGTATGTTGGACCACCACAAGCAGGACCTCCAATAATTATGGCACAGGCATTTGGCCAGGCATTGAATAAGGATGGTGCGGCAAACAGTTTTGTCTCCCATTCTGACTGTGTTGGCTCATTAAAGGCCATCAACGACAATGAAAACGTGGTATATTTCATGTCAGACGCGACTACACTTGTTATGAAGAGACGAGGAGATAATTGCTATCCAAAATTTGAACCTAAGGATATCGTTGGTACCATGTCATCGAGCTGGCACATTTGTAAGAAACCTGGTACACCAAACATGAGTTCAAAGAAATTTATATTTGGTACAACAACAGTGCTTCCAGGAGAAGGTGTTGTTCGAGATTTAAACAAACGTAACGGCATTGGTGCAGTTAACGTTGGTATGAAAAGTTCAAGTCAAATTTTAGCCGCAGTATTAAGTGGTGATGTTGACTTTGGGATGATCAATCCCGGAGTTGCTGAACCATTAATGGCTGAAGGAAAATTGTCATGTCCGTTGACATTTATTCCACAAGGTACAGATGCAGTGCCATCAAAAAACTTTATAGGTAATACCTATGATATGACTATTCCTGATCTACGTTGTCAATATCTTATGGTTCTTAAAACTAAAGATCCTAAAGTACGTGAACAAGTATTAAAAGCGGCTCAGGGTGGTGAATTTACTAAATTCCTACAAACTAATAGTTATATTGATGTTCAGATAGATAATTTTAAAACAAGTGATGTGGAGAATTTTAATAACCGCATGGTAACAACAGAAAAAGAGTTATATTAATTAAAGGATAAAACAAAATGAATAAATTAAAATATTTTGTAGCACTAGCGGCATTGACCATTGGTGCAACGGCTATGGCGGCTGATAAAGGCGCCAGCAGTGACACAACGTTGATTGATGCACTAGTAAAAAAAGGTGTATTAACTGAAGATGAGGCAAAAGATATTCTTCAAAAAAATAAATCAGAACGAAGAGATTTAATTACATCTATTGCCGACGCTGGACGTAAAGAAGAGAAAAAACCAATATGGTCAGTCCATGGTAAAATTAGAACATTTATGGAACATGATGATATTAATACTCCTACTGTACAACCTGATGCCAAAGTAAGTAACTGGATCAGTAAAGTTGGTGCTAAGTTTCAATTACCAATCACCACAGTTGATTTTATGGATGGTTGGGTAGTTAATGGTCGATATGAAACACAATTCCAGAGTGATAATCCTAAAGGTGCTAACACCTATGCAGGTGACGTTTGGAGTACCATTGGTCTTGCATCAAGTGACGCAAATGAAAAGTTTAGAATTGATTGGGGACGTAAAGCACACGGTCTTTGGATTAATTTTCTTGAGTTTGGTATATTTGGTGACGATGCCGCTTCACCACTAGGTGAAATTCATGCTAGACAAAACATCTACATGAGTAATGGTATCTTTACACAGATAAGACCTTGGAAAGGTGGTAGAATCAATCTTGATTATCAACTTTCAGAGAGAGACGGTGTAGATAATCCATACTCATTGACTGTTCGTCATGATTGGGAAAGAGTTACTCTTAGTGCTACCAGATACGATGCAAACAACGGTAATACATCTAACATGTTAGCCGGTGCTATTAAGTTTCCTGAATTAAAATCTAGACTTAGTGGTATGATCAGTAGCGATGAACAAACATCAGCATCTGGTAACCCATGGCCGACTGGCGGATTAAAAACTAAAGGTTATAGTGCTCAGTGGGCATGGAGTGGGATAGAAAATAATACTGTGCTTGTAGGTGGCGGCTATCGTGACGATGGTGTAAAAGTGTTAGCATTAGGTGATGATTATAAACTTAATGACAATCTAACTCTACAAGTTCACTATCAACATGTTGACGCTAATGATCCAATTGTGTTTACAACAGCAAACGACATTGGACCATTATTTGGCACAAACGGTGGTGGCCCTGCAGGCACAGCAACAAGTAGAGACCATCTTGCAGTTGGTTTAAAATTTGTGTTCTAATGCCTAAAAAACCTTTAATATTTGTAGGCAGTCGTGACAAGCAGGCTCTGCTACATATAGTAGCAGAGGCCCGTGGTTATGAAATACTAGGAATATTAGATCACCATTACCATGGCAATACTAATGAAATAGATCGAGTACCAGTAATTGGAGACGAACGATCTTTATTAGATCCTAACAACAAAGAAGCACAGCAGTGGTTAAAGACCTGTGATTTCTTTGTGGCCAATTGGTGGTATGGCAATCAACATCTAAATCAAGATGGTCCTGATCTACAAAAACTAAGATTAGATAGAATTAAGATAGTTGAACAGACCGGTGCCAATGTGATCAATTTAATACACCCCAATTCTGAAACCTTGGGTGGTAATAGTAAATATGCCACATTAAAAATAGGAAAAGGTGTTTTCATTGATGATAACTGTTGGGTGTGTCCTCACAATGTCAGCATTGGTAACTATTGTCAGATAATGCAAGGATCAAAATTTGGTGCAGGTGCACATCTAGGTTTTAATGTTTGTGTTGGACCATTTACACATATACATCATGTTGACGTTGGTGATAACAGTTATATAGGCATGTACACAAAGATAAATCTAATTCACACACAGGATCATATGTTACATATTGGTAGTAATGTAACCACTTGGATTAATAGTCAAATATCAAAAGACATACCCGCAAACAGCATACATACAGATAAGGGAAGAATTTTTAAGAAAAATACTAGAGCAATTATATAATGCAAGAAACAATTAATTTATCCAATCATCTAATAGAGTCTGTTAAAAATCATGATCAGAATAAGATAGCCTTAAAGGATGACGTATCTTGTCTATATTACAAGGATATAGAATCTAATATTAAAACTTTTGCTCAACGTCTATTAGACCATAAAGTCATGCCAGGAGATAAGGTTGGCATGTTATTTGGCGACAGTATTGAATGGTGTATTGGTTTTTTTGCAGTTTTATATGTTGGCGCAAATCCAGTTTTACTCAGTCCTCGTGTACCAGCAAACAATATCAGTTCAATGCTTAAAAGTTGTTGTGCTAGATTTCTCTTGTATAGCAAAGCAGAAATAGATCTTAAAGATTATGATCTACATCCTAATTTAGTTCCTATAGAAAAAGAATTAATATTACAACCAGGTCCTAAAGCAACTAATTATTATAATTTTAACCCTGATGAAATAAGTCTATGGTGTTGTAGTTCTGGTACCAGTGGAAAAGGTCAGAGATTTGTGTTACATCGACATCAAAATATGTTTAAAGCCATTGATATAAATATTAAAATGCACAGCATAGATAACAATTCTGTCATATTCTCTACACCAAAACTTAGTTTTCAATATGGGTTAATGAATATGATCTATGGATTGATTCAAGGCGGCACTGTTATATTGTCAAGTAAAATGCCTGTTCGACAAAATGTTTGTGGTGCAGTCAAAGAAAATAATGTAACGCATTTATATACAACACCAGGAATATTAGCATCAATGATTAAAATAGATCGTCCAACCAACGACTTAAAATCTGTTAGTCATGTTGTCTGTGGAGGGGAAACGCTACCTAAACTCGTAGAAAATAAATTTAAAGAATTATATTCTAAAGACATTTTCAATGGCATTGGTATGGCCGAGATATTAACCTGGGCAACTAGTCAAAATCCTAATAACAAAAAACCAGGAACCATTGGTATTCCTTTAGACCATGTAACCTATGAAGTACGTAATAAAGAAACTGGAGAAATTTGTAACCCGTATGAGTATGGAGAATTATACGTTTTACATCCAAGTGTAGCACTCATGTATTGGAATTTTGCAGAACATACGAAAGAAACTTTTGTAAAAGGTTGGTTTAAAACTAACGATATAGTTTATAAAGACGATGACGGATTTTTAGTCTACGTTTGTCGCAGTGATGATATGATGAAGATTAATGGAAGTTACGTGAACCCAATCGAATTAGAGGAACAAATACTGCAACATCCTTCAATTGAAGAATGTATAGTAACATCCAAGAACAATCAATTTGATCTTCCAGAGATTTTAACTAATATAATTTTAGTTGAAGGGGTAACACTAGAACCAGGAGATGTTAGAAAATTTCTATCTGGTAAAATAGAAAATCATATGATACCAAAGCATATTAATTTTGTTACAGAAATTCCTCGCACAGTTACAACTAAAAAAATAAGAAGTTTAGCTAGAGAGTAATATGGTAAAAAGTACTAAACGATACATTCCAGATGTTAGAAATATTAGAGAAATAAACCTACCTAATATACCAGATGATCTATTAAAAAAAATAAATTTTAATTATGATGAATATCTATCAAAATGGAATGAAAGAGATGACGGTCAATCTGTTTACATGTTATCTGATTCATTCAATGAAGAACTGAATCAATGGGGCAAGGAAAATATTTGTGATAGTATCTATTATGAATTTCAAATAATAAGGGGAGATACAGATATTCATCGCGATCATGATCCCTGGAATGAAAGTCCAATAGAGTATAATAACTATGGTCTTCCTCGTATAAAGTTTGTTTATCTATTAGAATCAGGTGGTGACAATGTTAAAACAGAATTTTTTGATGATGAACAAAATTTAACTGATTCTTATGTTATGCAAAAATATATTTGGTACATGCTCAGAGTAGAAAATTGGCATAGAGTAATTGGTATAGAACCAAATAAAATCAGATTTGCAGTAGTTGGACATATATTCTAATAAAATAGTTGACAAATTTTAGCCTTTAAGGTATAATATACTAAATACAAATAGTTCTTATTTACATTTAGAAATTATGAGATTTGATGACAACTACTTTAATAGATACAACAGAAGAAAAACTAAAACATCTTAGTGATCTTGAGCCAGGTGAATCTGGCATGATAGATTGCCTACACTTTGATGATGATTACCGTGAGCGTATCTACGGCATGGGCCTACGCTGTAATCATCGAGTACACTGTCTACGTAAGGCACCTTTTGGGGGTCCTATACACATCAAAATAGGAACTACAGAATTATTTCTTAGACTAAAAGAAGCAAAATTAGTCTGTCTAAAATAAAATATAGTCTATTATATTCTATAAATAAATTGTAGACAAAACTATTATTTTATTATGCCATTAATTAAAAATATTGATTGGGTATTATTATTAACAATAACAACCATTGTTGGATTATTTTATTTTAATGATCTGACATTACTTGCTTGGTCTCTTTTATGGTCTTGGATAGTGTGTAATTGTACGGTTATTATCCTCCATGAAGGTTTATCCCATGGTCAAGTAATTCCAAAATCTAAACCAATTGGTTATCTATTAGAATTTATAGCACATATAATGGTACCTTTTGATGCTGAACTAAAAAAGTCTTGGAGTATTCATTGGTTTCACCACCAAACTTGGAAATCTCATGTTGATAAGGTTCAAAATGAATTAGAAAATAATAGTTGGTTTAGATATTTGTTTTGTTCAAATATCAAACGTGATACAAGAGTTTATAAAATTATAGATAATATAGATAAAGGAAAAATATTACCGTCTAATATATTAGACCAATATCATGTCATGATCAATGTGGTGTTTTCTATTTTATTGATTTTATCAATTGGGATTACAAATTATTTTTATTTTTATGTAATACCAGTTCGGCTTTTTGATTTTTATTTAAAATATGTATTAGAATACTTACCACACCATGGAAAATTAACGAAAGAAGAAGAGTCTGACACACCATGGTTATTTCCTATATGTTTAAATGGGGCCTATCATGTATCACATCATAAAAATCCAGGAAAATTAATATTAGGACCATTAAAATATTTAAACATACAATACTATTTTATCAAATTATTTTATAATATCAACACATCCCCCATAAGCAAAATTTATTAACTCCATTTAAAATTTGTATAAGTAAAACCTATTAAAAACCAAATTTTAATAGTATAATCTTATAAGTAATATATATTAATAGGAGAG
>Ga0181607_10005908_pt1 | contig 10295 bp, 9 predicted proteins | sample 041ome_9_FD_132420 | JGI IMG/M metagenome (GOLD analysis project Ga0181607, IMG submission 132420) | Coastal salt marsh microbial communities from the Groves Creek Marsh, Skidaway Island, Georgia - 041413US metaG (megahit assembly) | ecosystem: Environmental > Aquatic > Marine > Intertidal zone...
GCAATAAACTTACGCGCATGGTAGAAGCCACCACCGTGAATGGCCCAGAGCTCTCCGGAAAGGCGATCGGGGTTGGGCTCTTGCGGCTTTTCAAGGCTAGAGTCGAGAAAAACAAAATAAAACGAGGCACCAATCCAGGCCATGGCTGTAATGACGTGCAGCCATCGAAGCAGCAGGTTGGCCCAGTCGAGATAAAACGCTTCCATGAAGGTTCAAACTCTTAAAGGACAACCTGCCTACCACAGCGGGCGCTGTAGACAGAACACGTGTCGCGACCATGACTCTTAGTAAACAAGGAGTCTGCCCAGCGGCGACAAGAATACTATGGAGTCTAAACGATTTCGGGGGTCTTACAAGGGGCCTGGACCTCGGACGATCCCTAATAGCTGAGCTGCAACCAAGGCGGCAATAACGGCTGGCTCCTTGCCCGGAATATGGGAAAGCCCTATGGGGCAGGTCACTGCCTGATAGTCTGCTTCAGCAAAGCCCTGAGCCTGCAGTTGATGCCGAAATCGGGCCCATTTCGTTTGGCTTCCAATAAGACCAATAAAGGGCAGGCTCAACGGCTCCTTTTGGCGACGCCTTAGGCAGCTCTTTACGATCTCAAGATCTTCGGCATGGCTATGGCTCATGATTAGAACGAGGCTCTTTGATGGTGCATGAAGAATTTCTTCCTGCGGAAGGTCAACGCAGAGATCGGCATACCCATCACGACTATCTACCCAGGTGAGCGAAAACGGAAGGGGGGCTAGCGCCTGAGCAACCGCCTGCCCCACATGCCCACCGCCAAAAAGAAAAACAGGCCAGAGCTCGGGCTCTAGATCGGCACGACGTTTTTCCCAGTCGCTCTCGGTGTGAAGGTATTCATACGAGAGCCAGACCACACCCCCGCAGCACTGGCCTAGTGAGGGTCCAAGGGCCGAGCGCTGCACCCAAGAAGCTTTTAGGCTCGAGGCCACTGCCGATTTTTCCGTCAACTTCAAAAGCCATTGCCGCGCCTCGTCAATCGCCTGGAACTCAAGATGCCCGCCCCCCACCGATCCTAGCGTTGCATTTAAAGAGACCCGCATAAAGGCGCCTGCATCCCGAGGCGCAGAGCCCGCTGTCTTAGAGACGCAGACCAGCACTTGGGGAAACTCGATCACTCCTCGTGGACTGCGTGAAGGATGCGCTCGGGGGTCATTGGCGCATCAAGGCAAAAATTCTGGGGTCGCCCCTGATGCCTGCGGGCCTCACCAATGGCATCACGCAAAGCCTCAAGCACGCTGATGGCGAGCATAAAGGGAGGTTCACCCACCGCTTTGGAGCGGAAAATGGTTTCTTCGCGGTTTGGTGCATCCCAAAACCGGACTTCAAAATGACCGGGTAAATCGCCTGCCGATGGAATTTTGTAAGTGGAGGGGGCCTGAGTCTTCAGTGCGCCCTTATCATCCCAGACGAGCTCCTCCATGGTGAGCCAGCCCATGCCTTGAATAAACCCACCTTCAATCTGGCCTTGATCAATAGCAGGATTCAGGCTTTTTCCAACATCGTGAAGAATGTCGACTCGTAATAGACGGCTCTCACCCGTTAGCGTGTCAATCGCAACCTCGCTTCAGGCCACGCCGTAAGCAAAATAATAAAAAGGTCGGCCCTGCAATTTGGTGCGATCGTAATGAATCTTGGGCGTGGCATAAAACCCGTCGCTCCAGAGCTGAACCCTTGCCATGTAGGCACGCCGCACAACCGACTCAAATGATTCATCGGGCTCGCGCATGGCATCAAGCCTTTCGCGAATTTGTCGGGCTGCCAGTTGGGCGGCCTTGGCATTCAGGTCGGTTCCGCTGGATGCCGCTGTGGGCGAGGCATTGGGAACCTTGCTTGTGTCGCTGGCTGTTACAACGACTTTATGCAAAGGCACCCCCAATTCGTCTGCAACGACTTGTGCCACTTTGGTAAAAAGGCCCTGCCCCATTTCAGTGCCACCATGATTCACCTGCACACTGCCATCGGAATAGACGTGAACCAAGGCTCCAGCCTGATTCATAAAGGTTGCCGTGAATGAAATGCCGAACTTCACCGGTGTAAGCGCAAGGCCTTTTTTAACAACAGGACTTGTCTTGTTAAAAGTATTCAGTTGCTCCCGTCGTTTTCTATAGTCGGCCTGTTCCAACAAGGCCTGCATCATGGCTGGGGCAATGTTGTCTTCCACCTGCATGCCGTAATGCGTATGGCTACGAACGCTCGTGGGGCTGCTTGCCTCAATTAAATCGTAGGTGTTTTGAAGACGAACATCAATGGGATCTTTTTTTAAGGTGCGCGCAATCTCACCCATGATGGTTTCAATAAGAACCATGCCTTGAGGTCCACCAAAGCCCCGGAAAGCGGTCATGCTTTGAAGATTGGTTTTGCATCGATACGAGCGGACAGAGAGATTCTCAAGGCAGTAGGCATTGTCGAGATGAAAGACCGCGCGATCGGCAACAGGGCCACTTAAATCGACACTAAAACCACAGTTACTTGCAATCAAGAGACTCAGGCCTGCTAGTCGACCGTTGGTATCGAAGCCAACCGTGTAGTCGTAGAAAAAGGGATGCCGCTTACCCGTAATAAGAAAATCATCGTCACGATCAAGCCGCATTTTTACTGCCTTACCGCATACCTTGGCGGCCAATGCGGCCCAGACAGCGACCTGCCCCGCCTGGGTCTCCTTGCCACCAAATCCACCACCCATGCGACGGCATTCCACACGCACCTGATGGCTGGACAAGCCCAGGGCGTGGGCCACCCAGTGCTGCACTTCACCAGGATGTTGGCTGCTTGAATGCACAACCATCTGGCCTTGCTCTTGAGGCAAGGCATAGGCGGCCTGACTCTCTAGGTAGAAATGTTCTTGCCCACCTAGATGAAAGCGTTTAGACAACTGATGGGCAGCCTGGGCAATGGCCTGCTCAGGGTTGCCTCGCGTAAGAAAGACCGGTGGAAGGACAAAACTTTCTGCCTTCAGGGCCTCTTCAATGCTAAGTATGGCCGGCAGAACTTTGGCCTCTATGCTTACTTTGCGAGCAGCGACACGCGCAAGCCAATGCGAGGTTGCAATGACCAGGCCAACCACCTGGCCACGATGCAAGAGCTCGCCCTCAGCAAAAATAGGTTCGTCATGCGACTGGGTTGGAAAGGCATTGGAGCAGCCGATCGTCTTAAGATTCTGGGCGGTAAGGACAGCCACAACACCCGGCATGGCCAGCGCCTTTTGCACATCGACACCAAGCAATTCGGCGTGAGCATGCTCAGAGAGAATAGGGGCTGCATGAAGGCAGCCTAGCCATTCAGGAATGTCGTCCACATAGGGGGCCTGACCCGTAACATGCGCATGCGCGCTCTCATGCGCAACAGCGCGCCCCATGGCTTTCACGAGAGAAGCTCCTGAGAAAGGCTCCCATGCAATGACTCAAGGCTGGGGTCCTTCATGCCGTGGAAATCACGTAACAGACGCTGCAGTAGGTTTCGCATTAGGCGCTGCCGATACGTCTTTGAGGCGCGCATATCCGAAATGGGCTGAAACTCCGCCTCGAGGCATTGCGCAGCCTGTTCAAAAAAGCCGGGTACCGCGCTTTCACCTTGAAGAGTCTGCTCGGTCCGATAGGCACGCACTGGAGCTGGCGCCACACCCCCAAGGCCCATGCGCACGGATTGAATGTCAGTAGAGCTGGATTTAACCCAGCAGACCATACAGACCGCTGAGATATCGTCTTCAAACCGCTTAGAAATTTTGTAAGCAAAAAGACGCTCGTGGGGTTGCCTACGAGGGATACGAATGCTTTGAATGATTTCGGTGGGCTGAAGGTCGGTTTGCTTGTAGCCCTTGTAAAAATGCTTAAGATCGATACAGCGTGACGAAGGGGTGCCATCTTTCAAAGAACACAGCACAAGCTGCGCATCAAGCGCGAGGAGTAACGGCATGGAATCCCCAATGGGGGAGCCGTTGGCAATGTTTCCACCAAGCGTTGCCGAATTACGAATGGGAAGGCCTGCAAACCGGCTAAAAAAAGTGCCAAGTTCAGGCCACTCGTTTAAAAGCCAAGGAAACACACGACTTAAAGGCTCCGCTGCTCCAACACTAAGGTACTCGGAGGTTACCTGCATGCCTAGAAGTTCATTGACTGAGGTAAGGTCGATAACACGCGAGTAATGATTAAGCTGCTTGGTTACCCATAATCCGGCATCGGTCGTGCCCGCCGCAAGAAGGGCGTTGGGAAATGCTTCTCGCAGGCTCAAAGCCCTTTGGAGCGATGTCGGTTGATGATAGGTCTCTTCGAAAGCGCCTGATGAAGTAGGTTTAAGATCGCTCGCTCTTTCCTTCACCTCAAGCAATTCATGAAGAAGCGCTTGCTCATCAACCATAACCCGAGGGTAGTTCTGCATGGTAAGGGCCGCTTGAACAATAGGCTTATAACCCGTGCAACGGCAAAGGTTACCCGACAAGGCCTCAAGCACCTGTTCCTCAGTAAGGCTCAGGCCGCGAGCCACCGTATTCATGTAGAGCACAAAAAGGCTCATTACAAAGCCAGGTGTGCAGAAACCGCACTGGCTCGCATGACAGTCCACCAGAGCTCGTTGAACCGGGTGCAAGTCACCACCATTTAGCGCAGGAAGGTCTCGTGCGGTAAAGGTCTTGGCCTGCCGAGCAGAGCCAGCAAGCCTTATGCAGCTGTTAACCGCTGTCCATTGAATGAGAGGCTTCGATGTTTCTGCGCCTGGTAGGTCTGGCCCAGGCTTACCAGAAGACGCTGGGTGCGCCTCAGAAACCACCGCTCCAAGATTGGTTGGCGCGACGCTTGAATAAGGCGTCGCTAGAACAACCGTGCATGCCCCGCAGTCACCCGACGCGCATCCTTCTTTTACAGAACAATTCCCCCCACTACGAATTGCATCAAGCAGAGTTTGTGAGGGGCCGATCATGCCTCTAGGCTAATTCAAAGACGACGTCTTGTGCACCCTCCCAGAGGCATTTCATCCCTAGTGGGCGAAGGTTATCTTTGCCTTCCGTGATGGTGAGGAAATGGTTACCTGCAAGCTGCCCCAACTTGCTTGCAAAGCAGCATGAGCCATAGGCAAGGATGATCTCGGTTTCGCTGTACCCACCCGGGTAGAAAAGAATGTCTCCCACTGAAGGGTGGCTGGTGTGATTCTCAAAACTCACCCCTAGGTCAAACTCGCCCAGGGGAACCCAGACGCCCTCGCCACTCCAACGAACGTGGATGATCTTCTGTTTATAAGGAAGAAGCTTCATAAAGGCCTCAACCGTCTTAGGTGCCTCGGGATGGGTCTCGGCTAGAAATTCAAATCCGCCTGAGCGAACGACTAGTTGGGTCATACCGTGTCTCCTTGAACAACAAAAGTTAAAAAGCTGGTTTGCCTTTAAGTTGATGTGACGAGTAATACCTACGTTAAGCCTATTTTTTAATAAATTTATCCAGTGTCGAAATAGTGCCGGCCCTGCCCATGCGCTGGCGGAAGCGGCTTGCCTGTTCCTTCATATTTTTAGTGGCTGTCTCTAGATGTTTGGAAAATATATTGGATTTAAGGTGTTTAATGTAATGTTCAACCACCTCTTCAGCAGTTGCATTCATGGGCGCAAGACTCTCGTTGTGCAGTTGATTCGCCGCCTCAGTAATTTGCTCGATGTTAGGCGTGCGGTCGCATAAGTCAAAGGATAGATGCAAGCTGTACGGGGTTTCGGTGAGACAACGGTGTGGCACACCGGCCCGCACAAATAAAACATCACCAGGTCGCATAACAAACTCGGCTAACAAAGGGCCCATTTGTTGATCTGAAAGAGGTGAGTTACCCCGATACCTGCGCTGCTGAGGTTGATGAACACGCCAGCGCTTCTCGCCTTCAAGCTGAATTACTAAAACATCATCGCTATCACGATGCCCGTAATACGCTTCATTATTTTTTTGAGAAAAGAAGCCCTCACAATTAATAAGCGCACAGGGCAACTGATCGTCGATTTCTGAGCAGAGTCTGTGAATCACTGGCTCAAGAATGTCTAAGCCCTCCAAGACGACGGAGGCCCCTTTTTCAATGGCATCGCTCATTTTCTGCTTGTCAATAAAACAAAGCTTTTTTTTCTGAACAAACTTCCAAAGAAAATCGTCTTCGAAAGGGACAACCTTGCCACCCAAATTCACCTGGAGCCAATCCGGCGAGAGCAAGGGGTTACCCAAATGCTCCCTAAATCTATCGAGAGTCAGATAATGGGAAGGCTCGACCGCCCCTTCGCGCCGAACATAAGGCTCGTCATTACAAGCACGCGCCTCAAGGAAGAATGATGTCAGGGTATTAAGTGTTGACATAGTTAAATTATGGCTGACTTTTTTAGATTTCTTTGAGTTGCGCTAATACTCGAGCAGATCCCAAGAGCCTCCCCGGCACTCCGGAGAGACGCTAAATCCGACCGCCCTCACAACACCGGTTGGGGTATATTCCACTTGGAACCAATCACAAAAAGGGGTTTCAAAGCGGTAACTGTGAACTTCCCCGCGTTCGCGGGCCAAAACATAGCGTATCCGCGAAGGTCCGATGTGTCGCTCGACCTCATACTGGGTCATACCTGGAACGATCTTTGCGAAAGACTCCGATTTCAGAACTTGCTCATAAGCGACTAATTTGTTGTGAATGTCAAAGTAGAGAAAATACGTATGAAAGCCATACGGGCCTCGCGGATAGACCCAAATGACCTGCCCTCGCTCTTGCGGAATAATTCTCCCGGGCTCGCCCAGTTGAACGCGAATTTGATCTCCACTCTGCCCGACCATAGAGGCATTCGGTGCGTAACTCGCACAAGCCGACACCCAAAGGGGGGCAATAAACAACGCCCAAGACCTAAGTCTTACTGTCCTTGCCAAGCCACTAATCTCCCATTTTGTCCGAACTTAAGTTCTGCATGCCATGGATAAATCAATCGTTGTTCTCTCGGGAGGGAGTACTCGTGAGCCAAGGCCTATTGTGCGGTCTGAAAAAAGTTGGCTGCGAAGTATCACGCGAGAGACCCATGTATTTTGCCTTCAGAGCGATGAGCGCTACGCAATCATGGGAAGCCCTACCCATTCGCTTTGGGCCTACGCGCACTTTCGAGCAAAACAAAAAAATCAGCCTTGCATAGGTATCTCTCGATTCAATAGCCAAGCCTTCGAGTCGATCGCCTCTGAAAAACCCACATGTATTTATAGCCTTCCCCAAATTACTGAATTGTTTCTGAAAGTCATGAAACGCAGGAGGCAAGTTGTTCCTAGCGTTCGTCATCTTCTTCTGGGCGGGGCAGCAGTCCCATCAAACTTTTCCTGGGAGAACCAGAAACAGGTTTTCCCAAACGCAAAGGTATGGGTGTTTTACGGCACCGCGGAAACAAGTTTTATTGGGTACGCTGAGCCTGGATCTTCTTATAAGCTATTCCCCGACGTCGCCATTAATATTGATAAAGATGGACAACTATGGGTCAAAAGCCCCATGACTATTGATCCAGACCAATGGATAAATACTGGAGATCTTGCGATATGGGACAAAAAGGAGTTGCAAATTATTGGGCGGTCACAGCGACAGGTCGAAGTAAGAGACCAGAAGTTCCCAGTAGAGCCTGTGGAGATGTTTTTAGGCCGTCTTTTCAACAACCTAAAATTTGCGATCGTTCAGAATGCTAGGAGTCGTCTGGTGTGCATTTCACTCCCAAGTAAAAAAGGAAGGGTCAATCAAGACTCCCCCTATCAAGATATTTCCTTAAAGGAATTAAATAGGGCGATAAAGACACGCTTTGCAAATTTTCCCGACATTCAAGGAGTCCATTGCCTTTCATCCAGCCAGTGGCCTACCTCCGAGTCGGGTAAGACCGACTGGCGAGCCTTGTCTGCACTTGCGGACACACTTAACTTATGAGGCGAGTATTTATTGGGTATGCTCACCGAACACCTATCACGCCGCAACATGGCGAGGCCCAATCAATCTCCTACTACGACCTTGCAGCCCCTGTTTTAAAAGCGCTTCATAAAAATATTCAAGCACTCAACCAGACCCGGAAAACCTTAGGTAAAAATGAAACATGGCATTTACACAGCATCATCGCCGGTAATGGGCTCGGAGCAGGAGGAAACCCGGCAAGGCTCATGGCCCTCGCTGCGGGCCTCCCAGAGGGACTTCCCGCTCTTTCTGTGGACACACAATGTTGTTCGGGTCTTGATTCAATTGGCCTTGCGTACGAACGACTAAGAAGCTTACCAGCTGGCTTCGAGAACCAAGTTGTTTTAGCAGGCGGTGCAGAGAGTGCCTCGCAAGCTCCGATACGTATGCACCGAAACTCGAATAAAGTTTACGAGCAGGCCCCCTTCACACCTTGGAAAAATCGTGACCCCAGCATGATTGAGGCGGCACTCGCTTTAGAAGACCTCCGGAAGATTCCTAAGTCCCGCATGTTTGACTGGGCTATACGGAGTCATCGACTAAGTCTTGCGCAGACACGCGTCAAAACCGAATTCATCATTCCCGAGGCTCGAGTCACGCAGGACTCTCATACACGCCCCCTCACCTCAAAGCTATGTGAAAGAGCCGCTCGCCTTGGGCGATATAACCCTTGTCTTATAGCGCCCCTCGCAGACGGTGCTTCTTTTGCCGCAGTCATGTCTCTTGAGACCGCCTCTTTTGAGGCTTGGAAAGAGGTATCAAACAGCGACCTCAGCGACAGCCGGGATGGTGACCCCCTAGAGGTCCTCGATTATCATCAGACAGGGTCAAATCCCGACTTGCCCGGCTTGTCCTGTGCCGCGCTACTCCCTTGGCTAAAACAATCGGAGAGGCGCTTTGCTTTCTCGCGCTCTGATCTCATCGTTTCATTAATGGAATCGTTCTGCTCCCAGGTCTTGGCAACGATCGATGACCTAGGACTGAACCCAAGTCACGTCAACCCCTGGGGGGGACTTCTTGCTAAGGGTCATCCCATAGGCGCCAGTGGCGCTGTCTTAGTGCTAGAGTTATTTAAAAACCTGAAGCCAGGCCAAGTCGGACTGGCTGCTATTCCTGCGGGAGGCGGCCTAGCCTCTGGGCTACTTGTAAGACGAGGTTAAAAACAAAAACCCCCGCCTTGTGAGCGGGGGCTTCCGCAATTCGCTGATTACGAACTGGTTTAGAAGCTATGAGCGACAGAGACCGAAGTCAGGCTGGTGCTTGAACCGCCATCGGGATCTGTGGACTTATACATCCCAATGATGTTTGTTCGCTTGCTAAGGGCTTTAATTAAACCAATCTGCATCATGTCGAAATCACCCGCAGCAGCATCATATTTCGCATAGGAGCCGGCAAGCGTAACCCCGCCGAGAGGGGCTGAAACATTAAGAATCGTGTATTTACGATCAGATCCGGCCACTTCGGCTTTTTGATAGGCCAAGGAAGCTTTCACTACACCGAGGTCCGAACCCACGCTCACGCCTTGTACTTTAGTCTTCGAGCCGTCTGTCTCTTTTTCCTCACCAGCACCCAACTTGAGGGAACCACCACCTACTGAACCACGAAGGGCATAAGTTGTGATGCCATCGTGAGTGTTCGTGTCACCGGCAGTACCAGAGGAGTTATCCTTAAGTGAGTGGGTTACGTTGAAAGTAAAGCCGCCCATCGAAGGCGTGGTGTAGCCAATGGACCCATCCGCGTCACTGCCGATTTCGACGTTACCCGAGATAAGCATCTGGTTTCCAAGGCCTGCACCCCCGAAGTAGGCTTGATCATTGTCTTCGCCACCGATATGGTCAAACTTACCGATCTGCACCTTACCAAAACCGCCAGTCAGATAAACTTCGGCACCGCGCTCAAACAACTCACCAGACCCAGCGCTATTACCGTCTACGATCGTTCCATTTACGGGGTCAAGACGAGTCTCAAGGCGAAATCCGGCTTTCATACCACCACCGAGATCCTCTTCTCCTTTGAAGCCGAGGCGGCTGGAGTTGTGCAGGCTCGTTCCAAGCGAAGTCAAGTCTCCGTTACCCGAACCATCTTTTAAATTAATCTCAACAACTCCATAAACCGTAACCTGCGCCATTGCAGGAGCGGCCAAGACACCAGCCACAGCAGCAGCAATAAGATGCTTTTTCATTCAGTATTCTCCTAAGAGGTTATTTGAACCCACGCAATAAAACGCGGGGAGACGTACTTTTGTACGCACACTTGAATTGTGAGCGTTCGACCAACGGAGTCAAAGCCTTAGCGCTTTTTGTGACATAGGTTCTTGAGTTTTTGTTGTGGTTAGGCAACAGTCTTGTCGTAAGTCA
>Ga0181607_10005918_pt1 | contig 10284 bp, 7 predicted proteins | sample 041ome_9_FD_132420 | JGI IMG/M metagenome (GOLD analysis project Ga0181607, IMG submission 132420) | Coastal salt marsh microbial communities from the Groves Creek Marsh, Skidaway Island, Georgia - 041413US metaG (megahit assembly) | ecosystem: Environmental > Aquatic > Marine > Intertidal zone...
CAGATGGAGGATTGGAAAGGACGGTCGCATTTCGCCGCTTTGCAGTGGTCGCACGAGGTTTTCTTCTTTTCCTTGCGCTTCGCGAATGTGGTTTCATCGGCGTTCGATTTGAGTTGGTGTTGCAAGGAATCTCGCGGCTGTTTGGCCGGGCGACCAAAGATGTTACCGTCGGCGGGCAGTTGCGAAGATTGCGCGACGAGCGGCGGAATCGTTTTTGTTGTTGCTGATGTTTTTGCAGCTGCTGCTGCTTTCTCCTCCCGTTTTTGTTTCGCGTTCTTTTCGAACCCTTCGTAGGCTTTCTTCGCCCCATCTTTCAACGCCAAACCGGTTCCGATGGCTGCCCACAAAGTTGATGGATCGACGCCGCGTTTCTCAATCTTACACAATTTCGCGAGCATTTTCATGGACTCGTGCAATGCGGCATCCGACGACTCCGCGCTTACGGTAGTTTTTATCGCTTCGATGAACTTTGGAAAATCTTCAGGCGGGAGTTCGGCGCGAGCTCTTTTGACGAGCTTTTGTTTCGCCAAAATCGCTTTATCGACGTCGTTTGCGTTTCCGCTAGCTCCGCCAGCACTACCATTACCAACGGAAGACCTCGTCGTGTTGTCTCGATTACCGCCGGCTTTGAGTAACCTGGACGCTAACGAACCACCTCCTGCTCCACCACCACCACCACCGCCGCCTCCGCCAGCGCCGCTAAATAAGTTTCTTCTCTCCCTGTCCTCATCCACCTCGTTCTCGTTGTTATTATTATTCATCGCGTTCATGAGCGCAGAAGACAACGATGTATCTAAAACCCGGGATTTCTTTGAAAAGTTCGTATCTTTTCGAACTTGTTCTGCGCCCTTAGTGTTGCTCTTTTTCTCCCCTGGTTCTGCTTCCAATTTTTCGTTCTCGGACTGGAGGAGCGGTACTTTGCGCTTCTTTTTCTTTGCCGATTTTTCCGCCGCTGCGAGCATCAGCGCGCTGTTCGGGTTTCCGCACCGCTCAAAGAACGCAGATAGACTTTCTATGCCCCTTTCAAATGTATCGAACGTCTGCATTGCCGGCCGAAGCCATAAACTTAACTGGTTTTGATGATTTCGATACGCGAATCGCTCGTCTGCTAAGATGACCGCGCCGAAATCGTCCTTGTGACGAATGACGCGCCCTAACGCTTGGTTAGCTGCGCGCATGGCAGTTTGCGAATACCACTGTTCGCCACTCGTGAGGCTAAAATTTTGGTACGTGTTGTTTCGTTTTTGAACCATGATGGCGGCATCGAGAAATTCGCGCTTATATCGAACGCGCGCCGAGGCTTTCGGCGCGTAGGGGATGCCGGTTAAAATAACCGCGCGACCCGCTTTGTCGGCGAAATCGATGCCTTCGGAGACTTTTCCTCTGCAGACGGCGAAGAACATGGCACCACCTTTTGCGGCCAGCGTGACGGCTGTTTCACCATCCTTCGCACTACCATCACCATTCGTCAAGCCCACTTTACTCCAACTGTTCGCTTTCGAACTGCGGTCGAGCGCTTTATTGAAGGACTCGAACGCTTCTAAAAATGCATCGCTCTCTTTAGGTTCCACTATCAACGTTTTCCTCGTCGTGCGCATGATATCGTTCCAGATGTTCGTTCTCTTTTTCCAGAATTCTATGCATTTTGCCATGACGCCATAACTCGGGAAGAATACCAAAACGCCGTCCGGCGTCACCCGAGCCACGCGTAGGATTAACAATCCAAGCTCGTTCTTATATTGTTCCGTATCGCGAAAGCGATAGCTGGAATTCAAAGAAACCGTGTTCGACGGTCCTTTCAGAAATGCGCCGGCCCAAACGTTTTCTTGAGGGATGACGTGCGGATTTTCTAACCGAACCGGGAACGGTGCGCGAAGCTCCGAAGCGAACGAGTCCATCGGCGATAACGTCCCCGAGGCCAACAAAAGAGATCTAACGCCCAATTCACACAGTTCGTTCACAATGACGCCTGGAACCATGCACCAGAAAGATAACGTCGGTCCCTTCGCGAGGAGCTTGTTTTCTTTTCCAGCGTTTTTTGTATTCCACGTGCTGTTGAATTCCTCTTCTGGAGGTCCCACGCGCGAGCGATAACACTCGACTAAACCTTTTCGTTTCGCTTCAAATGCTCGTTCGAGAAACTCTTTGACTCTTTCTAGACCAGCGCCGGAGCCTTTCTCGATCGCTTCACCCCCCAATGCTACTACATTTAAAGCGTCTTCGCACACCTCGATGATTTGCGCGAACGTATCGGAGTTGATGTTTACTTTCGCTAAAAGATCAAATATGAACCACCCGTCTCTCGAAGACGGTAACGTTTCGCCTTTTCTCACTCTCTCTTGATCCTGCGCACACACGATTGCAATTTCTCTTTCCAACGCCGAAAAAATACCACGCAAGGTCAAATAATCGGCCGCAGTTCGCCGAGTTGGACCTGTGCCCTTCTTTTTCTCTTCTTTATATACATCGTCTCCCAGCGATTCCATAACTTCTTCCGTCCTGCTTTCCCATTGAAACGCACCGTCTGCGTCTTTAATAGCGTTTGCGATGTGCACCGCGGTCAAGTCTCTCGAGGCGGCTTCTTCGCACGCCGATTCAGCGTTGTGCGCTTCGTCAAAGATGACGATCGAGTTGTGCCAATTCATCACGGTATCACCCAACGCATTTCTTCGGACTCCCGCATCTAAGATGTACGAATACGGTGCGAAAATTATTTCCGCGCCTCTCGTCATCTCTCTCGCTAAATAATACGGACACGGACCGTACGCTTTGTTTCCTTCCTTCACTAAGTCTTCGATATCCATGATTGTCGTCACTTTTCCTTCACCTTTGTTGTTGTTATTGTTGTTGCTATTATCGTCCCTGTTCGGAGGCAGATGACTCAAAATCGAACCTCCCTTTTTTTTGTTCTTTTTACCGTCGTCGTTCTTCGTCCTTCCGTATCCGAGACTACCAAACTCCCCACCCGATCCTCCTCCTGAATTCCCGGTCCATCCGTTCACGACGTCGATACCGAACACTCGTTCCATGTACGTGCCAACGTGCATCTTCTTATCGCACTTCTCGCTCGAACACGCGATTTTACACAACTTCTCCGCGCCTCTCTTATTCCCGTCGCCCATCCTCTTCGCCGCTTCGGCGACCCACTCGTTGACGCACAACTGTTTCCGCGAGCCGACGATGCTCGAGTGCGGTTTGTACGCGGTGGCTTTTAATTCCGAAATCACCTGCTGCAACTGCGAGTGCGTTCGAGAGACGTACACTATGGTCGCTTTCGATTTATTCGTGCTCGTATTAACCTCTAAATCTCGATTATTCTCCCTCGCCGATGCTGCTTCCAGAAGAGGTGGTGGTGGTGGTGCGTCCGTAAGCGTCGTGCCATTTCTCTTAGCGTCTTCGTCTTTCTCGCTCTCGTTGGTGTTCCTTTCACCACCCGTCGTCGTGATAACGTTGTAATTCTTGTTCTTCTTCCTCGTGTTTTTCTTCTTCTGTTCCTCCGCGAACGCTAAACTCGCGCAGAGTAGACACAAAGTCTTCCCGGTGCCCGTCGGGGATTCCAAAAGCGCGTTCTGTCCGTCGTGCAACGCGAGCAAGATTTTTTCCATCATGACCAACTGCGACGGGTACGGCGTGAACGGGAAATGAACCGTGTAGGTGGTGTTTTGGACAGAGATTGGTATCGGCGGCATACTTTTTCGAAATAGAGAGAGAGAGAGAGAGACGTAAGCGCGCGCGCGCGTTTGGTTGTGGCGATTTTTGAAAATTTCTTCGCTTCAGAGAGGAGAAAAACGCTAAACGCGCGCGCACATCGAATGCGAATATTATTCACTCATGGATAGTATTTATACACGTGTGTCTGTGTCTGTGTTATGGCACTGTTATTAAACCTTGAACAAATTAATCGTAACCTTTTATCTTCTTCATATTATTATTATTATTCTCTGTTTCACAATATGTAAAAATGTATAGTGTACACGCGCGCCGAAATCAAAAGCTCTCTCGCCTCTCTCGATTTCTCTCTTTCGCTCGCTCGCTCTCTCTCTTTCTTCAAAAATGTTTTATTGCAACTCGTTCTCGAGATGCGAGTATTCGAACAGAAAGTCCGGTTTACTTCTTTGACACCACCCTCGAACGCTTCCGTATTCGTCTCGGCTCACCGCGTGGTCGAAGTAGACGTACGCGCCTTGCTCGAATTCTTCGTTGGAGACTTTCGGTTCCTCTCTCCGGGCGAACCAGGCGCTGTACTTTTTGTGGAATCGCCAGTTGGCGCGTTTCAACTCTCGAGCGGCTAAGTATTGTTGAGGGGTGCCTTGTTGGTGGTAGAAGGAGAAAAAGAGCGCGTCGGCGTCTAAGCGTTCGAATAACGCCGGGTTTTCCAGAACCGGGTATAAGTTGTTCCCGTTGCCGTCAACGAGGGAGGTGGGATAGGAAGGCGGGATCGGCGCTTGGGGCGCGCGGCGAACGCGTCTAGTCCAGACGCCGTCCGAGGCAGAAGGGAGGAGTCTAGAGGAAGCAGAAGCTTCGAGAAGACGGAGACGTGAGGACGGATCGCCGTGCGCGACCGTGGCTGTGGAGGCGGCTCCTCCTCTTTGTTGTTGTTGCTGTTGTTGTTGCCGTTGTTGTTGTTGTTGCTGTTGTTGTTGTTGCGTCAAGGAGGAGTTGATGCTGTTGTTGCTGGCGTTATTTATGGATTGGACGCTCCCGGATCCGGATTGCATGCTATTTCCGGATAGTCCTCGTCGCATGGCCGTGGACATTTCATTCAAAGATCGCGCGCCTTGACTCGGGTTGTCGAAGACCTCGTTTGCGGTAAACGCCGCGTTGGCGGCTTCCGCGACAGATTGTTGTTGATTGGCATCGGACGATAATGGTCTCGGTCCCGGTGGAAACGCTTGTTGCGCGGCGTTGCCGTCTTTGATACTTCCAACCCCCGGTAGAACATTGGCGGAATTGCTGTTCGGTCGCGGTATGGGTTTACCAGCAGCACCGGGGGCGGCATTGCTCCCGACCGCAGCATTGTTCCCGCCGTTCCCGGATCCCACGCCGTCGGCGTCCAAACCTTTCGGCGCCGGGAACCGCGATCCCCACTGATTGAAACTTTGCTGTTCCTGTTGCTGTGCCGCAGTCGCGGCTTTTGGACTCATTACCGGTGCCGGTGGTACCACTCTCGGTTTCGGCGGTTCAATCTTTGACGATCCTCCTCCGCTCGAGGCTGCCGTTTGCAAACCCGGCGGCGGTCCGGCCGGAGAAGAGTCTCCTCCTCCTCCTCCTCCTCCTCCTCCTCCTGCCCCGCCGGACTCTTCGTGCAACTGCTTCACGTTTGTCACTACTTTCACGCTTTCCTTCGTCGCCAACTCTTCCAAATTCAAACTCTCGTACATTTCGTTCACGACGTCGAATTCGTCGAAATCTTCTTGATTCCTCTCCAAATAATCCTCGATCAAATCCCGCACCTCGTCCGCCTCTTCCGCCGGCAACGTCTCGTTCTCCACCAATCGCATCATAATCTCCAACTTTAACGTGTGCGCTTTGTGTCTTTGCACCGACTCTTCCAACCGTTGCACTTTCTCTTCGTTTCCGTTGTTACCACCGCTGCTCGCATTCTTCCCTTTCCGTTTGCTCGGTTTCGTCGCTTCCGACTGCAACACCTCGATCTCCGCCTCGAACGCGTCCGACTGATTCGAAAGCTCCTCCACGCACGCCGACAGCCACTCTTTCGTCTCCCGTCTCCTCTTCTGCTCCGCCGTTTCGTTCTCCATCTTTTCCAATCCGTGTTTGCTAAACGCTTTCGTCTTTGACTGTCGTTCCACCATTTTGAATCTCTCCATGTCGATTTCTATTTTCCGCTTGTATTCGTTCAGAGCCGTCTTGTCTTTGATCAGAGTGTCGGCGGACCAGTTTTTGATTTGGTCGCGGAATTTTTGGAGCTTTTTGAGCTCTTTTTTCAAGTCAGCCTTTGTATGTGTGTGTGTTTCGTTCGCGTTTGATTCGTTCGATCGATTTCGTAGCGAGAGAGAGAGATACAGAGAGAGGTCAGCGGAACGAACGGTTCGAAAGAAAAGAGAGAGAGAAAAGAAGAGCGCGCCGCGAGCGATTTCACAACCCTCTCTCTTGTTTTTTGTTCATAACTGTCAAATGCTGTTGTTGTTGTTGTTGTTGTTCTCTGATGAACGCGCGACAAAGACGACGACGACGACGACGGAGCGCGGAGGAAAACGACGGAAACAAGAGGAGGAAAAAAGGACGATAACGATTCGCGATTCTTCCTTCTCTGTGCCATCGTCGTCTTCTTCGTCTCCTCGCGCGCTCGCGGGGCGACACAAACTCAATTTTCTTTTCGATTCTCTCTCGGTCTCAATTTTGCCCCCAAAAATTAAGCTTTTATACAATAAAACATTTTACCTCGTATTTCTCTTTCAAACTCTGGTCGCACTCGTGCAACCGATCGAAGATTTGCTGAAACACCTCCTGCTGCTCGTCGACTTTGCGGAAGGTTTTGTCGATTTCCGCCTGGAGTTTACGGACCGTCGCCATTTTTTCTAAAACTCTTCTTTACTGTGATTGCCGATTGCGTGGCAATTCTTCTGACGCTTTTTGGACGAATCCTCCCGGGCTGGCAAAATGAATAAATATCTTCTTCTCGCCGGCGGACTGGCGGACATACGGGATGCTTTCGAGAAGAGGAAAGTTATTTTATGACTCTCGCGCGCGGTTACGAATAACGAATAGTTCTTTATTTATATATGCTACAAAGGTTTCTGATGGTACAACGACAGAAGTGTTTTCTTCTTCTGCGTACGCGTTTTCGTCTTCTCTCTCGCTCGCGCCCGTAAGTATGCCAGTAGGCGTAGACACCCAAACAGCCGGCGTATAAATATGTACTGATACTTTGTTTTTATCGACTCTGCGACGACGAGTAGTTTCATTTCGAAACTTACTCTGAACTTTTTACGCCGACAGAGCGTCACGTTTGCACAATCGTGAGCAATATGAAGTACCGTACATTCATCACACATAAAGCGCCTGGGGAGCAAGAGCGAGAGCGAGAGCCGCCGCCTTTTACCCGCACCCGCCGCCGCTTCCACTCCCGCCACCGCCGCCAAACATCTCCTTCTCCGCCTCCATCACTCTCTCCTCCAACATTTCGACGATCTCTTCCATCCGCGGGAGTCTGTCCTTCATCTCGAATATCTTCTCCTCTCTAAACTCCACTCGGAAATACTCCTCTCCTTCTCCTTTTTCTTCTTCGTCTTCTTTCTCGTTCCCTCGAACGAGAACCGACGGGAACGCGAGCTCGATCGCGTCCGCCATTTCGATGTACGCGTCCAAATATTTCGTCTCTGGATGGTAGAGAATGTCCACGGCGATCGGGTCCGGAGCGTCCAAGGAGTTGCGTCACGCGTACGACCGGGTAAACTTCTTCTTTTGGACGATGTCAGCGACGACGTGGCAGCGCGGTGGGGGGAAAAGAGGTGATTTTGATGCGAAGAAGGTTGCGTCTCTTTTCATCGTCGATGTTGTCGTTAACGCGCAACCCGAAGAAACAAAAGAAGAAGAAGAAACGCCTGGTCTCGCGAACAGCAGCGAGGACGCCGCGCGTCGAAGAAGAAGCGCGCGTTTGCTCGACATTTTTTCTGGGGAAAGTTCACACTCTATTTTTTGGATAAAAAGATATCTTTCAACCTTTTGAAACATCGTTATTCTTCTCGCGCGCGCGAGAGAGAGAGAGAAACAACAACGAGGGATGATGCGCGTCGAACAACAACAACATCATGATCGCGACGATGACCATCGCTTCTATCACTGGTTGGTCGCCTCCTATCTCGCGTTCTTCCTCCTCATACTCTTTAGATACGTGGTACCGAATCGGAACAAAATGGTGGCCGTTAAAAAAGTTTTCGCGGTTCGCCACCGATTGACTGGCGTGGCGCACATGCTCACGCTCGCGTTTGGAGGCGCGCTTTTGTTTCAGAAGGACGATGTTTATTATTACAGAGGCGAAGTTACTGTGATTGCGTACGATGTCCTACTCGCGTTGACGGGAATTCTGACCACCGCCTCGGCCATATCCGATTTTGGGAAGTTGCATATGAGAGTGCGGGAGGGCGGCGGTGAGGGAGGAAAAGGGGAACAGCGACGAAGACAACAGCAAGCGAGCGGCGTGTTGCACGAGACGAAAACAGTCGCCACGAGCGAAATGAAGGAACATTTGTTTTATCAGGCGCTGAATTTGGTGCAGATTTTGTATTTGCACTTTTGCGACGCGTGCGCAGACGTGAATGTGAGAGTCCTCGCGCTGGTCGCGACGACGTGGAGTGCCTGGCGATACAGAGCACAGTTCCCGGTGAACTCGTTCTCGCAAAACTATAGCGGCGGCGAAAACGGGAGGTGGTTTGATTCGGTGGAGAACGCGTTGTATCGAGCGAAGAAATGGCAGTACGTGTTTTATAAAACGTGCTGCTTACACGGCTTGAACATCTCGAGCGCGATATGGGGGAGGAGTACCGATTTGAGCGTAGCGACGGGTGGCAAGCGCTTTCAACTGTATTGGTGTTGCCTGAACGCGAGTTACGTGATGGAGTTTTTCTTGCAGACCTTGGTGAAGAAAAAGTACGCCGCGCAATCGAACGTGTTGCTGATGAATCAGTTTTTGATGTTAGTTTCCTCTCTCTCGGCAATTCCAGTCGTTCTTTCGCGCGTACACCCGATCGCTTTCCTCGCGGCGTTGGCGTTGAATTTTCTCAATCGGAAAAAAGAAACGACAAACGCGTGCTTAGCGTTAGGGGCGTGTCTTGCGTTCGATAGATTTATAGTTCGATAGATTTATGTCATGACGTGACGTGATGATACTTTTAGCGCGCTCTAGATTAGCAGTAATGGTACACTAAATATTACACGTGAAGTAATGGGAAATACGTTTCTCCCCTACTCCTCTATTCCTATCTTCTTCTCGCTATCGTTTGACGTGTTTAATCGCCCTCTCTATCTTTTCCTTTGCTATTCGAATCTCTTTTCTAATTCCGTCGTCTAAAAACGCCCCGCCTTCCTCCTCGTCTTCCCGAAGCATTCGCTCCGCCATTCTGAGCAACCGAACCGCTTCTCTCCCATCTCTCGGCGTGCTCCTCAACAACCATCTCGAGGCATCGTACAACTCTTCGATTTCTTCTCTCCTGAGCGTTATCTTTGTCGTCGTCTTCGTCGCCGTCGCCGTCGCCGCGCCTTCGTCCATCCTCTTTTCCATCTCGCCACCAATGTTGGTATTCCTCTCGTCCACGTCCACCAACGCGTTATGATCTCCGTCGTCGCCGTAACTACCACCATAGGTCATCTCCATCGCGCGTTCCCTCGCGTTTTCCAAAGTCTCCCTCGCTCGAATCGCCTTCAGAGGGCAAAACTCAATCGCCAATTCGAATTCATTCAACGCGTTTTTCGCCTCGTTATTCCTCATCATCTCCAAACCTTTCCGGAAGTGCGCGTCGGCTTTTTTCGCGTCTCGTTTTCTCGTCGTCGTTTTCGCGACGTCGTCGTCGTCGTCGTCGCGTTTAGCGTTTTTGTTGTTGTTCTTCTTCGTCTTCGTCTTCGTCTTCTTCTTCTTCTCTTCTTCTTCCTCTTCCGCGCTCTCGCGTCGAATTCCAATTTCAACTCCTTCTTCTTCTTCTTCTTCTTCGTATGATTCATCATCGTCGTCGTCGTCGTCGCGAAAAAACCGACTCTCCTCTCTCACCGCCAACGCGTGCGCGCTCGATTGAATCCTGCTCTCCAACGCGACCATCAGCGCGTCCGCGTCCGCGGAGACTCTTTTGAGCGACGTCACGACCGTCGTGGACGTCTGCATTTTTCGTTAAATGAATTTGGGGAAAAACAACAACTCAAATTCGTCATTTTTTTGTATCTAATACTACGACTAAAAAATACGCGCATATCATCAAACATCGAATAAGAATATCGAATACCATCATGGCACTGACGCGCTCGTTACTCTCGCCGTTCTCTTTGAGTCAAGTCACCGGCACCGGTCCGCGAGAAGGTGGCAGACTTTTGTTGTTTCGTCGTCGTCGACCGTCGTCGTCGTCTCCCTCGACTGCTGCTGCTGTTGTTTCGCGCGTCGTCGTCACCAACACCAACAGACGTTTCGTGCGCGCCGCTGCGGCTGAAGAAGAAGGAGGAGGAGGAGGAGGACAGATGGAGAAACGGGACGAAGAACGACAACAACGAGCGCGCCTGTCGGCGCCGATGTTGCTGAAACGCGTGCTGAGCGGCGATCCGTACGGTGAGAGACCTCGC
>Ga0181607_10005919_pt1 | contig 10283 bp, 5 predicted proteins | sample 041ome_9_FD_132420 | JGI IMG/M metagenome (GOLD analysis project Ga0181607, IMG submission 132420) | Coastal salt marsh microbial communities from the Groves Creek Marsh, Skidaway Island, Georgia - 041413US metaG (megahit assembly) | ecosystem: Environmental > Aquatic > Marine > Intertidal zone...
TCGTCGTCGTCAATCTCTTTCTCTCTTCAATTTGCACACTAACACCGTCACACATTCCCCTCTTTCGAAAAAATTCAAAATTTTCACACACACACAAAACAGAATGTCGGCGATGCGAGCGAAAACTGAAAAACAAGGCAGTAAAACCGCATAGCGAGTTTCATCCGCAGTCAAACCGAATTTGCGACAGTTGAACGATCAAAACTACAACAACGGGGACAACACCGGGACTTTTGTGTTCAATACCGCGGCGAAAGAACGATCGAAGATTGTAGCTCTGAGCAAGTCGTTGTACGAACCGGAGGACGGCAGCGGCGAGAATTACTCGGCGCTCATCGAGAAGTTACTCACGTGGAGACCGACGTCTGAGAAAGGGTCTTCGGAGTACATGAAAGAGTTGCTAGGGCACGTTCAAGCGCAGAAGAAAACGTTGAAGGCTTTGGTCAAGTTGAGAGAACAGTTTGTAGTCGGCGCTGGCAGGATCGAGAGAGACCTGCTCAGAGCCGCGCGCAACGCCGAGAACAATACCGGTTCGATTCCACACACGCAACAGGAGTTGGCTGAAATCCACGCCGAGAGAGAAAAGCTGACAAAAATGCAAAGAGAGTCGCAAGAGCATTTACTCAAAGTTCAAGAAGCGGAAGAGAAGTTGTCGAAAGCCACGGAAGACTTGGAACACGAGCGCGCGCGAATTCGCGAGGAGGAGCACAGCGCAGTGATGGCAGCTTTGAACAAAAAGATCGCCATTGCAGAATCGAAAGTCGACGAAGCCATGAGAGCAGAACAAAAGTTGCAAGAAGAGACGCATAAATACGAGCAGCTGAGGTCTATGGAGGATTTAGGCGTCGCTGAAGCTTCGCAGAACGTGAAGAAGGCTTTGGATGAAGCGAGTCAAGCGCGAGCGGAGACGCAAGAAGCGAAACACAAACTTTTCGAGTTGAAAGAAGAGCACGCAAACTTGAAAGGTAGATACGAAAGTTTGAACGAAAAGTACGCGGCGGAGAGAGACTCGTGGGTGCAAGAAAGGCGAGAGATGGACGCATCGAGGGAGAAATTGCAAATGATGGTGAACGACATGAACGCAACGACTGACAAGATGGAGAAAGAGAAGAACGTTTTGTTGGCAGAGAAGGAAGCGTTGGAGCAGAGTTTGCAAAGCGAGATTGACAAAATCATGGCTGAAGCGGCTAAGGAGAAAGAGTTGGCCGTGGAGAATTTGGAACAACAACTAACGGCTGAAGCGAGGGAAACGTTGGAGAACGAGAAGGCGGCGTGGCACTTGCAAATGGAGGAGAAGCTCAAGTTGCAGATTGGTGAATCCAAGGATGGTTTCAATCAACGTTTTGAAGATTTGAATCAACGCTTAGCCGATCAAAAGGAAAAGCACGATCTTATTTGCAAATCTATGCTCAAGGAAGCCGAAGCGACGAGAGCGCAGTTGACGGCTGAGCACCAAGCGGCGTTAAAGCAAGCCACGCACGAGGCTGAGTTGGAAATTGCAGCGACTAAAACGGCACTCGCACACGCCGAGAAGAACAACGAACTACTCCAAAACGAAGTCAATAGAGCTCGCGACGCTTTGTCGATGGATCAGTCGGAGCGATCCTCGGCAAAGGACATCGCCTCGATGTTGTCGGAACATGCGGACAAGTTGAGCGAGAAGTACGCACGTGAAAAGAAGGAAGCGTTGCTTGAAAAAGAGCGAGAGTTGCAACGAGAACACAAAGCTTTGATGGAGGTGGCACAGGCAAACTTTGCGAAGGAGATGGAGTCCGCGAAAGAGAATTTGAAGTCTCAGATGGAATTGAAGGCGGCGCAAATGTTGGATTTCAGGTTGGAGGAACAAGCCGCGACGCTTCGAGAGTTATCTGCTGAGGATAAAATGGTCGCTCTCCAAGAATGTGAAGTTAAACACAAAGAAGATATTGCAAAGTTACGCGCAGAATTCGACGCCGAAGCTGGGAGACGAGTGCGAGAAGCTTTGGAGAGTTCAAAAGGTCGAAGCAAGGATGCGATGCTCGCCGTGGAGAGAGAGGCAAAGGAACGATTCGACAAGCAGCTCGAATCTAAGACGGAAGCGTTTAATGCCGAGTTAGAGTCGCAAAGAGCCACGTTGACGAAAAAGTCTTCGACTGCCCTGGAAGAATTGAGGCAGCAGTTGCTCAGTGAGGCTGAAGCAGAGCGCGATGCCTTGGAGGCGCAACTTCGCGCAGAGTCGCAGACTTTCATGGAGAGATCGAAACAACAAACTTTGCGCACGCACCGGGCTGAAATGGAAAAGCTTGCCGCTGAGTTGGAGAGAAAAGCCGGAGAAGCGAGAGAGAAAGCTGTCAGCGAAGCTGTCGAGAGCTTGCGGGCTGAGATGGAGGATGAAAAGCAAGCGATTATCGAGGCAACGTTGGCTGAAATGTCCGCAAAGTCTCAAGCTGAGTTGGCGTCTGAAAAGGCAAAGATCCAAGCAGGAGCAGTTGCCCAAAACTCAGCGCAAATCAACGAGTTGAAAGAAGCGCTGGAAAATGAGCGCCTCAAGATCGTTGCTCTGGAAGCGGCTGCGGCTGCGGCAGGGAGCATGGCAAGTGCCGTTCCCGCCGCGACTTCTGAAGAGTTGGAAACTGCAAAGGCCAACTGGAAAAAGTACGAAGCCAAAGCGACTTTACTCGAAAATACGATCGCACAATCCGTTCAGTCTGCTATGCAGTCCAAGGAAGAGATGTTCATTCGTGAGAAAGCTGATGCGATTACCAAGCTGACGGTTGAATACGAGATGAAGATCAAGCGCGCGGTGGATGAAGAGCGCGAGCGTCTCAACTCAAAGAATGCGATTGATCCGTCTGTGAACTCACAAGCCGAGTTGGAGTTGCGCGAAGAGTTGCTGCGAGTCCAAGAGGAAAAGAACGCTGCTTTGAGAAAGGAGAAGGAAGTTACAAGACTGCTTGAGGAGTCCAAGGCGACGGTTGAGTCCTTGAAGTCGAGAACATCTCAGTCGGATCAAAAGAGCCAAACGTTGATGAATCTCACGAACCAAGCCGAAAGAGCGAAGGCAGAAGCAAACGCGACACTGAAACGCGCGCAGAAGATTGAGGAAGAAGCCATGAGAAACGCGGACAGATTACAAGAGATGGAGCAACAGTTACTCGAAGCAGAGGAAATTCGTCGCGCGATGCACAACCAGATTCAAGAATTACGCGGGAACGTCCGGGTATTCGCGCGCATGCGCCCCCCGTTCGTTGGTGAAGAAGATTACTGCTCGGTTGATGCTTTGGACAAGGATTCTATCGCCGTTACAGTTCCAGAACTTGAACCAAGAGTATTTAATTTTGACCGCGTGTTTGATGCCGCCGCTTCTCAATCAGAAGTTTTTGAGGAAGTCGAGTCCATGATTACGTCAGCTATGGATGGCTACAAAGTTTGCTTGTTCTCTTACGGCCAAACTGGAAGTGGAAAAACGCATACCATGTTAGGATCTGGAGACGGCGAAGATCGCGGCATTATCCCACGGGCGGTGAGTGCCATTCTGGAGCGCAAGGAAAAGTTGCTCGAGAAAGGGTACGAGTACGAAATCGAAGCATCGTACGTGGAAATATACAACGACCAAATTCGAGATTTATTAGCTGGACCAAACGCGAAGCACTCCGAGCGTCATAACATCGTCACTGCTCCGGAAGGTGGATGTCCAACCGTCGCGGGGGTCGTGAGAGAATACATCGATTCTGTTTCAGCGGCTGCAGCTCTCGTCCGAAAGGCAACTGCTGCGCGTGCGGTTGAAGCGACAGAGATGAACACTCACTCTTCGCGATCTCACACGTTGTTCTTAGTGTACATTACTGGCGTTCACATCGCCACAGGAACGCAACTTTCTGGTTGTTTGAATCTCGTCGACTTGGCGGGGTCGGAGCGCACGAAGCGTTCGGGCGCCCAAGGCACACGAATGTCAGAAGCGTGTGCAATTAACAAGTCGCTCTCTTGCTTAGGGGATGTTTTTGCTTCCATCGCGCGAGGCGATAAGCACGTGCCGTATAGAAATTCGAAATTGACGTATCTTTTAGCACCGTGTTTGGGAGGCGACGGTAAGACGCTCATGTTTGTAAACGTAGCTCCAGAGGAGGAATCCGCGGAAGAGACTGTGGCATCTCTTCGGTTCGCATCCACGGTGAATGCTGTAGAATTAGGCCACGGTAAACGGGCAAAACGAAACGTCACTTCCATGTGGCCATCGTTTGGTAACTCGCAATTGAGCAAGGAACCGCCCTCTACTAGTCAGCAACGAAGACTGAGCAGCAGAAATCTACCTCCGCCGTCGACTGCGGCGCGAAGACAAAGTAGTGGTAGATTAGGATCGTATGGTGGACAACAAACTGGACAAAAGAGAGGTCGCGCAGCCGTAGAAGAGAATATGACTTCGTATGGAGGAGGAGCTTCCAAGACGCCTCGACGAACTCGAGGCGGTAGGCGTTGGGAATAATAAAATGAAGGAAAGAAAGGCGAGAGAGAAAGGAGGACGCGCTCTATCGTCTCGAATATGAAAACAAAACGTGTTACAAAACTACTAGCAATAATAACAACAACTGCATATCTTATACATCATTTTTAATATCATTTACACGAGACCTTGTACAAGTAACCATAATATGTTATTTATGTATGATACGCGTTCGCATCATCCTCGAAGAAGACGCGCGCGCGCGCACTGCTCTTTTGTGACTTTAATTTTCAAAGCACCTTTTTCTTCGCTTGAAAAACACCATCACACCATCAAATAGCTCTCTCTGCCTTCACTTTTTATACATAAGTAGCGGGCGAACAAACAGCACCGCACAACATCACATCATGCCGTCATCCGCGCTTTGTGCTTGCTTGAGCGGTGGAAGCAGCGTAGCTTCCACTCATCATCATCGTCGGAGAGCGTCCTCGTCTTCTTCTTCGTCGACTTCTTCTTCTTCGTCGCTTTATCTGAACAACAGCGCCACCACCAACTACACTAGCGGCAGCGGTAGAAGTATTATTAATGGGAGGAACAGGAACAACAACAACAACATCAACAGAATCAACAAAAACGAAAAGACGAGAGGATTGAAAGTATGCGCCATCGGTGGTGAGAACAACGCGAACCCGTTGCGGTCGATCGATGACCCGAACTTTGCGGATTTGTCCGACCGATTGAAACTCGATAACGTTCGTCAGTCGCTCATTCGTCAGGAAGACTCTATCATTTTCGCGCTCATCGAACGCTCGCAGTATAAAGTGAACGACAAGATTTACAAGACTGACTCCATCGATGTGCCGTGTTACGACGCGAAGACTGGCGTGAGAAGCTCGATGCTTGAGTTTATGTTGAGAGAACGAGAACAGATGGATGGGAAGATTCGAAGGTACACTTCGCCGGACGAACACGCGTTTTACCCAGAGAGTTTACCGCCGTTGGTTATACCGCCAATGAACTTTGGAGAGGTGTTGCACGAGTGCGCGTTGAAGATTAACATCAACGATAGAATTAAAGAGATGTACGTGGACAATATCGTTCCGGGAATGTGCGAGAGCGGCGACGACAACAACTACGGGTCCGCCGGCTTGTGCGACGTGAATTGTTTGCAATTAATTTCGAGACGGATTCATTACGGAAAATTTGTCGCGGAGGCAAAGTTTAGAGCGCAACCGGAGGAATATTCTGATTTGATTCGCAAACAAGACGGAAACGGATTGATGCAGTTGTTGACGAATCAAGCGGTGGAAGACAGAGTGGTGGCGAGAGTTACGAACAAGGCGGCGTTTTACGGGCAAGACATCAACGAGGAAGTTCCAGATGCGAGTAAAGTCTTGACGAATCCAGAAAGCCAAAAGTATAAAGTCGCACCAGAAATCATCGCGAATTTATACTTTAAGTGGATCATGCCGATGACGAAAGACGTGCAAGTGGAATATTTATTGCAAAGGTTGGATTAAAACATACACTTTTTTACTTTTACGAAAGTACCTACAAATCGCTATAATACTACACATATTGCAGTAAATGTGAATCTAACTAAACGCGCGGGCATGTCAAAAACTAAGGATACCTCTTCCTCGAACACTGCTAGCCGACGAAGTGTATCCCGTGTTCGTTAAACACCGCCAACAGTTGTAAAAAATCGTCTTGGGTCATTTTACTCGAACGCATCTCTACATACCCGTTCGTGTTTAAAACCTTCTCGATCAACTCTCTCACGTGATCCTTGACTTCTTGCCGTTTCTCCTTGTTATTTGCCTCTTCTTCCGCTAATTCCATGGCGTCGTCGTCTAATAAATTCACCTTGACCGCTTTAAATGTCAAATAGTTCTTTGTCAACAACTCCAACACCGTTTTCGTTCGAAAAATCCCCCCCAACGTTTTATTCTTTCTTCCAAAGCACAAGCGCACTAAACCGTCCCACTCTCGAAAATTTACCTGCACCGGAGGCTTCCTCGGCTCGATTCTCACCACGGACGAATCAACTTTCGGCGGTGGTCGGAAATTATTCTTCCCGACTTTTAAAATGTGTTGCGTCTTTGCCAACAACTGCGTGTTCACGGCCAACCGACAATACTGAGCATCACCAGCTTGCGCGACCATTCGCATGGCAAATTCTCTCTGAAACATCAGAGTCGCGCTCCGAAACTGCGGTCGATGCGATAACAATTTAAACGTCAACGGCGATGAAATTTGATACGGCACGTTTGCCACGCACACGTCGAAATACGGCAAGTCAACCTTCATGAAATCCCCTTGTATGATTTCCAACTTTGACTGATACGGCGATCCTTGCACTCTTCGTTGCAACTCCAAAACCATCCTCGCGTCGTACTCAATCGCGATAACTTTCTTGCACGTCTCTAATAACTTCATGGTCAAGTTCCCGGTCCCTGGTCCAATCTCTAACGCGACGTCCGTGCTCTTCGCCCCGGATTTCTGAATTATCGAATCCACAATCGCGGGGTTTTTCAGAATGTGTTGGCCGTAAGATTTTAAGAACTGAATGCCCTGGTACGCCGCTCGCGACATGTCTTTCTTCAGGTGGTTTTTGTTCTTCGCCACCCCTCCGGCGACGCGTAATCCGTTGTTCATATTTTTCCCTTCTTCTTCTTCTTCTTCTTCTTCGTGTTTTTTTTTTGTGTGGGTGGCGGCGTACGATTTTTGAGTTGATGTGATGTGTGTCTCTCTCCTCTTTTCTTTTGTTTTTTTTTTTCACACAAAAAAAGCCGTTTTCGCGTTTCTGTTTTTCATCCTCACATCACAACTACTTTTTACTTTTACTCACACACCCCACGCACGGTGTGCTCTCGCACGGCAAAAAAAAAAGTGTCGCGGCACGCTTCCCTCTTCTCGCTTTCAATTCAGAAGAAGATATTGAACGGACGAATACGTAAAATCAGTGCCACAACTACTATCGGTTTTGGGCGCGCGCAAATCGCTCGCGGAAGAACCTGAAGAGTCAGTCATCTCGGTTGATGATGTTTCACGAAAGCCAGGAGGAGGAGAAACAAGAAGTTTCCCGGGAAAAAAAATTATTCAAAATTATTCAAAATGATGAGAAGAAGAAGCAAAACAAAGAGAAGGAGGACGACGCCGAGAACGACGTGAAAAAGAGGCGCGGTGGTGAAAGAGAGGGAGAAAAGAAAGGCGATGGGCTCGTACGCGCGGAGGAGGAGGAGGAGGAAGAAAGAGTCGCAAAGAGGACGAAAACGGAAGACGTGGTCGTGAAAGGATTGACGGAAAGACTGGGAGAAGGTGTTGGTGGTGTGCTCGGCAGGGGCGCAGCAGTGTCTCTTCGTTCTGCCGAGACGAGGAGTGAACAAGAAGTAGACGACGACGACGACGACGATTACGATGAAGACGATGAAAGACAACCGAAAGTTGACGTGGCTATTGACTGCGTAGATAATGCTAGAGAAGGCAGGCTGCTCTCTACGTCTTCACCGGTGCCAGTAGCATCATCGAAGGAAACGCGTGCGGAGGCGCCACGGAAAAAAAACGAATTGAATGAAAGCTTTCAAAACGGTACGAGAACTCCGCTGCCACCGACAACAACGACATCGAAGAAGGAAACTAAGGGCAATGACAACGACGACGAAGAAAACGCCGACGGCAACACCACGAGCAACAGCAATAAAAAGACGCGCCAATCGAAATCGCTCTCGTTGTTGTGCGAGCGATTTCTCGATTTGTACAGTTCCGGATACGAAAATTTGATTTCGTTGGACGAGGTGTGCTCGACGTTAGGCGTCGAGAGACGTAGAATTTACGACATCGTAAACGTTTTAGAAGCAGTTGAAGTCGTAGTTAAAAAAGGCAAAAACCAATACGCGTGGTTTGGTATTTCCAGGCTCCCTAGCGCTATCGAGAAGATTGAAAAGTTTGGCGCCGAATCTTTCGACATCAAGTTACCGGAGCAGCTCTCCTTGCAAGTTTCTGAACACTCGCTCCCGTTTCAATCAAATGGAAAAGATGTGGTTGACGGTGTGAAAACTGCAGCGGACGTTGGTGCCGATCCTGCTCATGCAACGAACAAAGCTAAAACCACCGCCGTTGGGAAGAAAGAAACGTCCGAGAGAAGAGAAAAATCGCTCAGTCTGATGACGCAAAAGTTCATCACGCTGTTCATGGAAGCAGAAGATGGTGTCTTAGGCTTGGAGGATGCCGCCGCCGCGATGTTGATGAGCGAAGGTAATACCGGTCCGAAAGCTACTAAAGACTTCAACGATAGCGAGTTGAAGAAGAAAATTCGAAGATTGTACGATATCGCGAATATCTTGTCGAGTTTGCGCTTGCTCTCGAAGATTCATCTCATGGACAGCAGAAAACCGGCTTTTAGATGGATGCGCGCTGAGGATACGGTGAGAAAGCTGATAGCGACTGGAAAGGAACACGAGTGGTTCGGCACTACTCCAAAGTCTCCCAATGCGAAAGTTCAAATCGTGTCGACGCCCCAAAAAGAAGGAGTGAGTGAAGACGCCGCAAAAGGAGCACTCGCCACAGAAAGCATGCCAAGATTACTCCCATCGTCTATAACGGCTTCAGGAAGAAATGATAAACAGATCTTCGCTGCTCTGGAACGAATGGAAAGCTTACTTCAAGCGCAAGCGCAAGATTTATCCGCGAAGAGTGCGGCTCAATCCAAAGGAGCAGATGGGCCGAAGAAGATACCCGAGATGTTTCTAACTACGGCAAACTTATTCGGGGCAGGGAAGAGTTTCCAATCAAAAACTGGCGATGGTATTTTCAATCAATACATCAACAACTTCACGCAGAACATGCGACAATGAAGAAGATAAGTAAACGCATGCATTGCTTGTAATTAGCTGTGCAATCAACAATTGTAAAAAAAAGGAATAAATCGCGAACTACACACATGTGAATACACACACAAACACAACGCACACACGCACACACACACACACGCACACACACACACACACACACACACACACACATACATCTCCTCTCTCTCATTTACTCGATAAGGGCAATTGAAAGCTCTCACTTCGCTTTCATAATATTGATTGCTGTCTTTTACCTGTTCTGTGCTGGATGATTAAGCGGCGACCATCGACGAAGACATTTGTCGATTGGGCGACGGCTGCTTCGCACTCACTGCGAGAAGCGTATTCAATAAAGCAAAACTTCTTCCTCTCTTCTGCAAAGTCGTCTTTCGGGAATCCAAAATCGATCGAGATAATGGTACCAAATTGAGCAAATTCTCTTCTCATGGCCGATGCAGGCGTGTGAAAGTGGATGTTTTTCACAAATACGACGTGGGAAGATGCCGTTTGCTTAATAACTTCCTTCTGCATTGGCTTTTTTTTCTGCTTCAACTCGGCCAGTAGCTGTTGCTTTGCCTCGGCCAAGTTTATGTCGCCAAATGGTTTTGTTCTCTCGTGCCCTGGTGCTGGCGGCGACTTTTCATTTTCCGCCTCCGAATCTGTCTCGTCAAACCTCCTGTGTTGACCTGTCGTTTGCCTTTTATCGGTATAAAGCGCGTCGATTTGCTTCTCGATGAATTTCATCTCTGTTTTCGTCGTCCTATCTCCGAAAGATGTTCTCCTACCACCACCACCACCACCACCACCACCACTACCTCTTCCTCCTCCACTTATTGGACGTGGAGCGGGCATTGGCGTCGGCGGTGGCGGCACTTCCACCATCCTTTGACGATCGCATTGTTTTCTCGGCGTCAGCGGAATTGACTTTGTCGCTGATGGAGGCCTAGGCACTTCCACCATCTGCTTTTCTTGTCTCTCGATCTCCTTCACATTCTTCTCGAACACCTTCA
>Ga0181607_10005928_pt1 | contig 10278 bp, 11 predicted proteins | sample 041ome_9_FD_132420 | JGI IMG/M metagenome (GOLD analysis project Ga0181607, IMG submission 132420) | Coastal salt marsh microbial communities from the Groves Creek Marsh, Skidaway Island, Georgia - 041413US metaG (megahit assembly) | ecosystem: Environmental > Aquatic > Marine > Intertidal zone...
ATTGAAGATATTGAAGATGAAGAAGAAACAAATGAAGAAGATATTGTTGAAATTATTGAAGATGGAATTAATACACCAATTATTAAAAGTAAACTTCCAACTATTGAAGAAGATTTTGATGATGTTGAAGATTATGATTTAGATGAAGAAGATGATTCTACTGGTGATGAATTAAAAGAAGACTTTGAAATAATTGAAGATGGTAATTTAAAAGTAACAGAAAAAAGAGTTACTTTTAATATATTAACAAAATATGAAAAAAATTTCTTATTGGGATTTAGAATCCAACAAATTATTAATGGGTCTTGTATTTTAATTGATATTGATAAAATAGATAATAAAACTCCATACGGAATTGCATTAGAAGAATTAAATAAAAAAGTTATTCCATTTAAAATTAAAAGAACATTACCAAATGGTAATGTAGAAATATGGGACCTTGATGAATTAATGGTTATTTAAAATTTAATAAAAATTAATAATTTATTTTTATTAACTTAATTAATTGTTCTAAAATATAATTTCCGTCTTTCATTTATTGTCCTATCATTAATTAGTTTCTTATTCATATTAAATAAAAAATCACATGACCGTCCTTTTAAACGAGATATTATAAACCATAAACTAAATACTCCACATGCAGAATTAAAATATTGATATTTTTTTTGATTTACTATTACTTTTAGTGGTGCAATACTTTTACTACTTTGTTTTTCAATTCTTTTTATTAATCTCCAAATTTGAACAGGCGGTTTTTCACCTACACTATCAAAAAAACAAATAGTTCTATTTTCTAAATCAATAAATAATGAAATCCAATGTTCTCCTTTTCCAGTACTAACATCAGTATTAAAAATAATTCCTATTTTTTTAATTTTTTTACTAATTTTATTGATATCAAGTGTGGCAATCTCTTTAAATATATAATCAAAATCAATTGGATATGGTCCCATAAATTCAAAATCTTTATATTTTCTCTCATACTGATTCATTACTTTTTCAATATGAGATGTCCATAACCAAGCATTATGATTTAATGGACCAACTGGTTTAAAAGTTTTTTGAATTTCTTTTTCTAATTCTTTATTAAAAAACTTTTGTTTTTTTAATACACATATATCAACTGTTACTTCACAACTTAATTTTTGTTTAATCTCCTTTAGTAATACTGATTTTGGTTTATTTTTAATAGTTATTTTTGAATTACCTTTTAATTTTTTCTTTTTATTTAATTCTTTTGCAATTTTTTGTAATGAATTTAATGAAAAACAAGTTAATCTTGTATTCTTTTTATCTGGAGCACATTGATTATTTATACTAGATTTTTTAGCAAGTGTATTAATAACCATAATAATATATAATATTTATATATATATTTTTAATAAAAAGATATATATTTTTAATTTATTTAAGTCTTTTACAATACTTAATTATATATTATATATTTATTTAAATGTCTAACAAAAAATGTAATACGTTAGATTCTTATCATAAAAAAATCATGAATGATTTTAAACAAAATAATAATAAAAAAACTTCAATTGAAAATAAAATTAAAGTTTTAAAAAATAAATTACAAAATATTGAAAAGAAAAAATTACAAGATTGTAGTGATATTGAAATTAAATCTAAACTTAAAATAAAACTTGATATTAAAAATCTCGAAAAAGAATTAGACATTTATAATAATAATAAACAAGAAACAACTTATCTCATTAAAACAATGGATTTATTAAGTGTTTATTATGATAAATCAGGTAATCGTATTGTTTCAGCTGAGAAAAAACAACAAACATCTATTTTTGATTTTATTAATAATAAAAATAATAGAGTTGAAAATCAAAATCTTAATACATTCATTGTTAAAAATACTAAAATTAATAAAACTGACATTTATGCAGAATATTTAGATAAAATTAATGAAAATAGTGAATCTAGAAAAGTTAGTTATGTTAATAATTATACATATTGTAATACTTGCAAACAAGAAAAAGTTTTAAATGTAGTTGATTCTGTTTATATATGTAATAAATGTGGTGATTGTAGTTATACAATTATGGATTCTGAAAAAATACCATATAAAGAACCGGTTATTGAAATGACAAATTTCTCATATAAAAGATATGGACATTTTTGTGAATGGTTATCTAAATTCCAAGGTTTAGAACCAGTTATTATTCCACAAGAAGCATATGATAAAATTCTTACTGAAATTGATAAACAAAAAATCAAAGATTATTCTAAAATAGATTGTGATAAAATGAAACGAATATTAAAGAAAACTGGATATTCAAAATATTATGACCAAGTATTTCACATTATCAATAAGATTAATAATAAACCACCACCAAAATTAAGTAAAGAAGTTGAAGAAAAAATGAGAATAATGTTCAAAAAAACACAAGAACCATTTAGTAAAATTTGTCCAGATGATAGAACAAACTTTTTAAGTTATTCATATGTTATTAGAAAATTTTTAGGAATTTTAAATCAAAGACAATATATGCAATATTTTCCATTATTAAAATCAAAAGAAAAATTATATCAACAAGATATGATGTGGAAAGCAATTTGTAAAGAACTTAATTGGAAATTTGAACCATCTATTTAATTTTTGTATAGTTTTTGATATAAATAAAAAATAATAATTTATAATATATTAATTATTATTAAATGAAGATATATCCTATTACTTTATTCTTTCTAGGAGTTATTATGGCTATTATTGGTTATTATAAACAACAAGATAAACCAAAACAAAAAATCATTTATAAATTTGTAGACCAAACTATAGATGAAGCACAAAAGGGCAGAGAAGATGAAGTTCATAAAACATTTATTAAAATGTTTATTGACCCACCTCTTCTAACTTAAATATAATTTAAATGATTTTTATTAAAATTTATTTAAAAAACAAAGATTATTTTATTTTATAAGTATATGTTTATTTATTATAATAATGTTAATTACATCGGAACTGACATATCAAAATACATTGGATTTTTTTAAAAAAAATATAAATAAAATAAATTGGAAATATGTAGGAAGTAATAGTAATGGATATTCATCAATTGATACATTAAACTTTAAATTTATTCATGAATTTCATGATTATATAAATTGGTGTTTAATTGGTAATGGTTCTTATTTAAATACTTATCAATTTAAAAAAATAGAATTACTTTCTTTTGAATTTATTGATGAATTTAAGAATTATTTAAGATGGAATTCTGTTGGTAGTGGATTAAAACTTGTATTACCTTCAAATAATGGATTTGAAATATATATAAATTATACACCAATTGAAAAATTACCAACTAATTTCATTGATAGATATATTAATAAAATTAATTGGGATTTTATTGGTAGTGGATTAATTAATAATAAAATTGGAAATTATAAAAAAATCGAAGAATTACCATTATCATTTGTTGAAAAATATAAGAATAATATTTTATGGTTATATGTAGGTTCTGGACAAAATAATCATTTGGGAAATTTTACTCATATTAATAATTTACCTTCTGATTTTAAAGAAAAGTTTCAAGATAAAATAAATATTTGTGATTTTTTAGAACATAATATTACAAGTGAAAATATTAAAACAGAATATATTGAAAAAAAAGTTATTCCACAACATTTCAAAAAAATATTTATAAATTGTTATTTAGTATCTGCTTCTTCAATTAAATGTTCAATATGTTTAGACAATATTCGCAGTAATATTCATATTACTAATTGTGGTCATATTTATCATAAAAAATGTATTGATTTTTGGAAAGAAAAACAACTTAATCTTCAAAAAGAATGTAGTTGTCCCGAATGTAGATATAAATTATAAATATATTTCTTAAAAGATTTAAGAAATATAATTTATGTTATTGTATATGGATACTTTGTCAATTTTTGAGACAATACTTAATTATTGTCTTTCCTTTTTCTCAATTAAAGATATATTTTCATTTTCTAGATATGATATAGATAAACTATTTACAATAATAAATATTATATTGGCATTATGTTTAGGAATAATAACTAGTTTTTTTATAAAGAAAGTATTTTAAAATTTATTTATATATAAATATTATATATAAATATAATGTATTTACAATCAAATTCATCTGATTTTATTACAAATGTAAGTGAAAAATTCAAATCATATTCCAAGGATGTATTACCATCTCTTGTTGGAGAAGAAATTTGTAGTTCTATGAAAGAAAGTGACCATCAACAATTCTTTCAATATCAAGAATTCTTATATCAATATATGAAACATCTTAATAAAATTCCAGAAGAAAAATTAAAACAACGAGGTCTATTAGTATATCATGGATTGGGTGCCGGTAAAACTACATCAGGCATTCTTGTTTCAGAAGCATGCAGAGATTATAAATTAAAATCTTTTGGTGCTGATTATGAAACACGTTCAGTATATCATAGAAAAGTAATTATGATGATGCCTGCATCTCTATTATTTGACCCTTGGATTAAAGAGATTGCAAGTAAATGTTTCTCAAACTGTACTGTAAGAAATGCAGTTAATGGATTATTAGAAACAATGAAAAATGAATCACAAACTAAAATCAAAAATGCAGTTATTGAAATGTTAAGAAATTATGATTATTATCTTGTCTTCTATAATGCACATAGTATGAAAGGTGGTTGGAAAGATAAATTAGATTTAATCCCAACTCGTTTAACCTCTGGTGAAAAATATACAAATAAATATTCGGATAGAACAAACCCATTTGATGATGCAGTTGTAATTATTGACGAGTTTCATAACTTAATCAATATGTTCTCTAATAAATTAGTAGATAGTGGTAGATTATCACAGATGTATAGACAGCTATTAGATGCAAAAAATATGAAAATCTTGGCAATGACTGGTACTCCAATTGTCAATAGACCATCTGAAATTGCGATTATTTCAAACCTTATTCGAGGACCTATTATGAATAGACCAGAAATTCAATTTGGTTTAGATAGTGACACTTTTGATATGACATTCTTTAATGAAGATATGGATTCTCTAAAAAATCCAAATATGTTAAAACGAAGATTAAACGGTCTAGTCAGTTATTATCGTGGTATAAACGAATCTGTTTTTGCACAAAAAGTAGAAGAAGAAGTCAAATGTATTATGAATAATGCACAAGAAACTGGTTATTTATTAGCACAACGTTTAGAACGTGAAAAAATACAAGAAAACTTAAAAAAGAATAAACTTGAGAATGATTTAAATAATACATTTTTATCACGAATAAAAGCATCAAATGTCGTATATCCACAATATATGTTTGAAGAAAAACTACTATTATCAAAAGCATTAACAAAAAATGGAAAACCAGTTAATGTTCGTGCTGTTAATAGTAAAACAAGATTATTAGATGAAAAAGTAACATCTGATTCTGAAGAAAAAATCTTAAAAATGTTAGATGTTGATTCAAAACCTTTAAATATTAATAATAACTTAGCAAATTTCTCAAAGAAAACATACCATATTATTAAGAAAGCAATGGAAAGTAATGGTCCAGTATTAATCTATTCTCGTTTTGAAGGATTATATGGTATTAAATTTATTGCAGAGGCATTACGACAAAATGGTTTTGTTGATTATGATAAATCCGCAAAGAAAGATGCACCAAATGGTAAATTTATTCTATGGACAGGAAAACATAGAAATGATAGGAGTAAAAAAGTATTTAACTCAATGGAAAATAAAGATGGTAAATTAATTAAGATTTTCTTAATGACATCAACTGGTAAAGAAGGTATCAGTTTAATGGGTATTCGTCAAATTCATATTATGGAACCATGGTGGAATAATATTGTAATTAGACAAATTATTGGTCGTGGATTACGTATATGTTCGCATTCACATATCCCAAAAGAAGAGTTCATTGATTTTAGAAATGATAGTATTAATAAAATATATAATACTCGATTAGTTAATATTTTCAAATATTCAAGTTATATTGATTTACGTTATAAATTAAATTTATCTAAAAATCTATCAAAACAAGATTTAATGCAACTCCGTAAAAATATTAAAAAAGAAATGTTAGACACTTCTATTGATTATATGATTAGTAAAATTGCAAATAAAAAAGAAATTCAAGAAAAACTTATCTTACAATGTTTAAAAGAAGTTGCTGTTGATTGTCATATTAATATGGAAAGAAATAATGAATCAATTACTTGTTTTGTTGATAATGAATATGAAGATTACTTTAAATCATGGAATATTCGTGATAATTTTATTATTACAGATAGTGAAACAAGATATAAAATTATTAACTTTAAAGGTAAAAAATATTTAGTTGATAACTTAAAGAATGTATATAAAGATATTGGTAATGATAATATCTTAGATAAAAATTTATTAAATAATAAAATTGTTCGCGTAGGAACTTATAAAAATGGAGAAATTATTTTTGATGAATATTTTAAACAAAATGAATTAAAAATCAATAATATTAAGAAAGTTCAAAATAAATTTAAAATTATTCTTGAAGATATCTTAGAACAAGATATTAAAAATAAATCAATATTAGATATCTCTACAATTACACAAAATACATTTATTTTATACAATACATTCGCTAATAAAATGGATTTAATGTTACTTAATCCAGGTGCAGAAGATGAAGAATTAAAAGATAGAATTAAACAAGTAGAAGAAATGGGTTTTAAAAATTTATCAGTTGAAGGAACAATTGACCCGAAAAAGATTGGTAAATATGAATATATTAATATTGACCCAAAGATTTCATTAGTAGAAGATTTAGCACATGTATGTAATAAATTAACAAAAAATTCAAATTATATTATTATTGACTTCACAAATGTTATGTCAAATATAGATGATGGAACAACAGAATATAATTATTATAAAAATATGATGAACCGTTTAGTTAATGAACACTATTATAATAAAAAACATAATACATTAATTATTTTTAATAAAGAATCTAAAAATGAATTAATGGAATTAATTAAGAAAAATTTTGATAGTAATAAAATCAATGAGTTAATTGATGAATTTACCATGAAAAATATTGAAACAATTGATGATTTACATAAAATATATAAAGAATTATCAGAAGAAATTGCAAATGAAACAGAAATCGCAGGAATTAATATCAAAGACCTTGTTGATAAAGCACCTAAAACAAGCAGACGTAAAATTGTAAAAGTATCAAAAAGTAAGAAAAGTAAAAAATCATCAAAAAAATAAATATATATTAATTTAATTGTAATTTATATCAAATAATATATAATTATAAATATGTTATAATTATATATTTTAAATGGGGTCTTTTCTAAGTCTTACCCCATCATGTATGAAAAATCAAATAAAAGAAGACGAAAATGAAAAAATATTACAAGAATTAAAAAGTAATATGAATTTATTAAAAAGTAGAATAAATAAAATAGAAACTAAAATAGAAATTATATTATTAACAATACTAAAAAAATCTAAATAGAATAGAAATAGATATATTCAATTTATTTAATATATCTAGTATAATGGATTACTTGTAACATCAATTCCACAAAATTCTTCTGGATTTTTACTATAATCAACTGAATTATAAATTCCAATTTTTATAGATTGTTCTAATAAAAATATAAAATTCTCACCAAATTCACTATTATGACCATATGATGTAGATAAAACATGTGCTAATTCGTGAATTGCAACAAACATTAGAATATTAATATTATGTAATTCCATATTTGATTTCTCTCGAAGACATAAATGCATTTCTTTACCTTTATCAATAGTATAAGATGTTCCAGAATCAGTTACTGATGTTTCTTGGATATTATGTGGTTTAAACCGTTCACTCATAATTTTTACATTTTCATTTTCTGGAAAATTTGCAACACAATAATTAATTAATTTTTCTAATCGTCGTTTAATTTCTGCCATTAATTCTGCAGCTTGTTCTTTATCGGGTAAATCTCTAACTAAATGAAATTCTTCATTTCCTGATTTTTCATATACTAATCCAACTGAATCTATTTTAAAATATCCAATAATTAATAATACAACGATAATTATAATAGCAAAATATAAAGAAGTAAAATTTTCTGTTTCTGCCATAAATAATAAATATATAATCTACTAATAAAATTATTTTTTAAACTTTTACAATTTTATTTTTAGATTATATAAATAATAATTATGTCTTTTTTAGAAATTAAAAATGCATCTAATATTAAACGAAATACTATTTCAATTAATTCTGCCGAAAGAACTACTGGGACAAGAAATGATTTTACTTATGATTTACCAACACCAATTACAGATGTTCGATTAATTACATTAAATTCAGTTGAATTTCCTCAAACAATATATAATATTAGAGAAATAAATAATTCATTTACTTTTATATCTCCTCTTGGTGTCACACATTCAATATCTTTAACGCCAAGTACATATGATTTACCAAGATTATTAGAAACATTAGTTGATAAAATTGAGGCAGTTGCAGATGGTGGGGTTGATATAGAAATTTTTTTTGATGATTATGAGTATTTTACATTTGTTTCTGTTGGTGGAGTTACTTCTTTTGGATTAGATTTTGGTATTACAAATAGTATTGGTTCAGTTTTAGGAATATCAGAACAATCTTTTTTTGGTATAACAACATTGACAAGTGTTGAACCAATTAATCTTATTACTGATAAAAATCTTTATATTTGTTCAAGTGCTTTAACAACAAATACATATGATACGACTACAACATCTTCTGGAATATCTAATGTTTTAACTAAAGTTCAATTAAATGAAAACTTTGGTGGTCTTATTTCTATAAATAGAGAAGTTAATATTAGAAATAAAATTGCATCATTATCTTCAATAGATATATCATTAAGAGATAAACAGAATAATATTATTGAAATACAAAATGATAATATTACTTTAACATTTGATATATATAGTCGTGTTTTTAATAATCCATTTACTGTTTAATTTTTATATTAAATAATTATATAAAAATTATAATGGCAGGTAAAAGAAATATTTTTAATAGAGATAGAATAGATATTGGAAATCGACAATTCTTAACACTTCGACCAGATAATTTAGGTCTTTTAGTTCGTTCAAGGCCGAATGATTATGATGAAATTATAACAACAAAGAGTATTTATATGCAATCAAATAATATAACTCCAGTAGAACGTTCTATTGGAATGCCAGTTAGTAGTAATGATAATATATTTATTCGGTTAACTACTCCTAGTAATTTACAAATTACATCAACAAGTGTAAATGATACTTCTGCTGGAACAGGCGCTCAAACGATATATATTGAAGGTTTAATTAAAATTAATAATTCTTGGATAGAAGCAACAGAATCATTTACAATGAATGGTCAAACTCCAGTTGTTTCAACTATAGATAATTGGTGGAGAGTTAATAAGATATGGGTTAATACATCTGGTTCAAGTGAAGTAAATGAAGGAGATATTTATGTTAGTCCAAGTGGAGCGACAACAACTGCTGGTATTCCTGCTATTGGTAATACAATTTGTGCAGTAATTCAAGGTTATAGTAATTCAACTTCTGGAACTTATAGTGTTGGTAGCAATAGATTATTCCAATATACAAAAGGTAATTTCTGGATTGACCCAACTAAACCAATCCGTGTTCATGAATTTTTTTATCAAGATTTTTCTGGTGGAGATGATTTAACTAAGTATGAAGTAGGTGAAATATACGCCTAAGTAATCTTTAAAAGAGATTGCTGGTTATTAAACTCAAATAAATGATATAAAATACGAGTTTAATAGCAACATACCTTGATGCGGGAAACTCCTAAAGCCTTAATTACTACTCTTATTTGGAAACTTTTAAGAGGAACTCGGTTAATTGCCGAACCCAATAGTAATAAAATTAAGGATATGTGGACAATCCGCAGACTTACTGTCTAAGTTCATTATGATAGAATATGACAGGGTCTCAACGACTGAACGGGTATGGGCTTCTAATGATGGTCTAATCAACCTGAAGAGGCTTAAGATACAGTCTACTCCCACTTACTAGATAAGTGTTAAAGTATCCCGAAAGGGAGGGTATAAAGGATATATCCGGCCATATCTACATCATATGATTATATTGGTGCTGCAGCATATACTTCAAAATCAGATATAGTTGTTACTTGTTTTACTACAAATGGTACAGCAGATGCATTAACATATTATGTAGAATTTGCTTTATTAGATACATCAAAAATAAATTAATATTATGAACTATTTAATTTA
>Ga0181607_10005932_pt1 | contig 10271 bp, 13 predicted proteins | sample 041ome_9_FD_132420 | JGI IMG/M metagenome (GOLD analysis project Ga0181607, IMG submission 132420) | Coastal salt marsh microbial communities from the Groves Creek Marsh, Skidaway Island, Georgia - 041413US metaG (megahit assembly) | ecosystem: Environmental > Aquatic > Marine > Intertidal zone...
AGGTTAAGATTCCATATGAAACAGGTATGAATCCTTATAGTGGACTTGTTGATTTAGCAGAAGCAACAGGCTTGTTAACAAAGCAAGGCAACAGATTACGTTTCCTTACTAGCGACAATCAAGAGATACTACAGTTTCGTAAGGCCTGGGAACGAAACGAAGACGGATGTTTAGACAAGGTTATGCAAGACTTTAATAAAATTGAACAAGAGCTAAGTACTTCTGAAGAAGTAGCAGCAGAAGAATTAGATGAGCAACCAACTGAGTGAAAAGTTAGCACAGTATGATGTTTTATATATAGAAAAAGTAAAATACTTTTTAGAACAACCGATAAATCAACTGTATCGCAAACTTGTGACCCAAAAACGTGAATACTATGAACCAAACCAACGCATAGTGTTTGTAGATTCAGTGCCTACCATTGATACCAAACCATTTTATAACTATCTTAACCGTATTTTAAAACACCTTGATATTGATGATTGTTTTGTACACATTGAGAAGTGTGGTAATGAAACAGTTGCAAATCCTACAAACTTTGACATACCCGCGACTATATGTGCTGCTCCATGGATTAACTTAGAAATTAGGCAACAAGGAAATTTAACTCCTTGTTGCATTTATAACATTGATCACATTGATAACGTTCCAAATGTTAAGGATGTATCAGTTAAGGATATAGACTATACTGATCTCAGACAACAATTATTAGATGGTGAGCAACCAATAGGTTGCAACCAATGTTGGAATAACGAAAAGAACAATGTAAAAAGTAAGAGACAGAATGATGCTTATGTATATAGAGATAAAATTTTTGATATAGATTACAACGATACTAAAACTAGTAAGTTAGCTAGTTTAGATATAAAAATTAACAAAACATGTAATCTCAGTTGTCGAATGTGTAGTCCAAACTGGAGTAGCAAATGGGCAAATGAAGTAGCTCGTAATAAAGAATCGTATCCGCAGTTTTCGTCGTTACCACTGGTCAAGCATGAGTGGACTGACACAAACGGTTCAAAGGTCTGGAAAGATCTTGAAGAAATTACTAGTGATTTAGCATACATAACCTTTTCAGGAGGGGAACCTTTACTTGACAAAACACACTCTAGCATGTTACAATACTTTATAAACAAACAAAGAAGCAGTTATATATCGCTACATTACAATACCAATGCTACAATATTTGCATCAAATTTAATACCATTATGGAGTAGTTTTAAACAAGTTGAGTTAAGTTTTAGCATAGATAACACAGGAAAAAAGTTTGAGTATGAAAGATACGGAGAAAGTTGGAAAACAATAGTAGATACAATTAAAAAATATAAAAATGTAAGAGAAGCAGTCATAAACTTAAATGTATGGAGTACAGTAACAACACTTAATATACTAGACACCTATACATTATTTCAGTTTTGTAAAGATCATGAATTGCCAATACTGTTTAATCCATTACATGAACCTAGACAACTGAACATTTGCTTGTTCAACAAAAAGCAAAAGAAATATATAACTAATAAATTATTGAACATTCAAGATGATGAATTTCAAAAGATAATAGGGCCAATTATGTCATTGATGAATAACGCAACAATATCAACCGACACTACAGACATGGTTGATTATTTGAGTATCACAGATCAAATAAGAAAACAAGACTATAAACAAACATATAAAGAATTAACAGGTATATTATAAGTACACCACACAAGTAAAATAGGAGACAAGTTTTGTCATTGGACTTAGCCGCATTGGTTTGGAAAGAAACACGTCAATTCATGCACGATACAGGTGACATCAGAGAAGCTGCTAATCACGTAGTTGAAGCTCTCATGACATCAAATTCAGCTGAAGAGATTAGAGAAGCATTTAAATTTGATGGTGCCATAAAGTTAGCAGTAGGCGCTTATCTCGGAGAACATGATGAAGATGATTTTGAAGAAGATGAGCGTGATGAATTACTTGACCAGTATGACGATGATGGTGAATTCAACTACGATGATTACTAATGTGGTACAGTAAAGTCACAAATAATCTTGCTGAGATTCCTGGTTTTATTACTCATTATGAACATGAGTTAGAAATAGCCAAGAGTGAGTGCAAGGTTGGAGGTATTGTTGAAAAGAACATCAAAGCCTTACCAGGACTCACTGAACATCGTTTCAATCAACTGCAAGAAATAGAAGCAGTACTAAACTTTTTGAACATAAAACTTAGACAAATAAGACGCAAACACTTTCAAAAATATCTAGAAGGATATGCTCGTGCATTAACCAGCCGTGATGCAGAAAAATATGTTGATGGCGAAGACGAAGTAATAGACTTTGAAACTCTTATCAACGAAGTTGCATTACTACGTAACAAATATCTTGGTATTATGAAAGGTCTAGACACTAAACAATGGCAACTTGGACATATTGTTAGATTACGTACTGCTGGAATGGAAGATGTCCAAGTATGACGCCAGATCGTATTAGTATCAAAGATCAAATTATTTGGTACAACATATGGATACAACATGAGTTTGATCGTTTATATTCGCGTCAGGTAAAAAAATACTGGCGTGAACTTTTCATTGAAGATTTAGAACGTGCTAATCTCACTATCGACGAACTCAAACAATACTGTATTATAGTTAACCCAAATTGGGAAGGTCATAATGCACAAGACATTGAACCCTTTAGGTTAATGTTAACTGAACTTGGTTTCCCAATGAAGCAGTTTGGTGTGCTTTTTAGTTGTTACGAGAATATAGAGAGTTTGCCATATCCTGCTGAATGTAATACACTTAGACTTATATACAATGCTCATTGGCATCCAATATTGCTCAAACAAAATATACCTTGGCAAGATCTTAAAATGGATAGAAGTTTACTGGTTCTAATGCGAAGGGCTAGCGAAAGTCGTTGTAAATTAGCAAAAAAGATACTTGATAAATTTGATAGAAAAGACTTAAGGATTACACTAGGTACATTTCCAAAAACTATTCCAGACGAATGGCGAGAATTGGTAAATCCGTATGCTTATCCACTTTATGTCGGCGACGATCGTGCAAGTAACGAAGAACAACATAATCCTAGTCACAATTTGTTTTATACTGCTCCATTTCAAATGGTTGTGGAAACCAGTAATGAAACTGACAGGTTGTCATGGAGAAGTATTTTTGTTACAGAAAAAAGTTTCAAAGTATTTGCCTGGCATCAATTTCCAATTTGGTATGCAGTATCTGGTCTAGTAGGAAAAATACGTGATATGGGCTTTGATTTATTTGATGACTTGATTGACCATAGTTATGATAATCTAATAGATCCATTGGCAAGAATGGATAGAGTAGTGGCTGAAGCATATAGATTTAGTAATCACGATACAGTTGCACTCAGGCAAACACATTGGAGTAGATTAGAATCTAATGCAGGTCTAGTAAAACAGATAACTAAAACTGCGTACTCGGTGCAAAAAACAAAAACTGAAAAATTACAAAATGAATTACTCAAGTTTCTCAAGCCAGCAGATTGCGTTTGATCACAGTAAAAAACACATATTAGATTTATTCTATGAATATGATGATTTCATGGAAAGCATTGGACGTGTGGTTGATCTAGGTTGCAATACTGAAGCAATGAATTTACAATGGTTTGCCAATGCTACAACACGTGATGAACAAGCAATGCCTTTGAACATCAAATGCATAGGCGTTAACAATATTGACAGACTGCATGTGAAACATAAAAGCATAAGTTTTCAAAAAGGTTCCCCTGAATTATTTTCTGAAACAAAGAAAAAATTCGATATACTTTTTTGTCATGACACATTACAATTTGTATTAGATCCGTATAAAGCACTTAAAAACTGGTGGCACATTGCAAATCAAGATGCCATGTTGGTAATTGCAGTGCCGCAGACAACTAATGTAGAGTTTAACACTCTTGAATACAATTTTAAAAATAATCACAAATATCATTATACCTTACCAATGTTAATCTATATGTTGGCAGTTAATGGTTGGGATTGCAACAGTGGATTTTTTAAAAAAGATATAAATGATCCTTGGATATTTGCAATTGTGTACAGAAGCAACACAGAGCCGATGGACCCTAATACAACCAACCTATATCAACTAGCAGAGGAAACCAATCTACTTCCTGAATCGGCCCTAAGAAGTCTAACAAAATATGAGAGTATACGACAACAAGATTTACTACTACCATGGTTAGATAAGAACCTAATAAACATGAGCCAACAATGATAGAAGATTTTGACTACGACAGAGCAGACTATCCAACTAAAAAAGTTGCAGATGTATTTCCGTTTGAACTTAGTGAAAACCTAGGACACACATGGATTATTGATGTTGATGGTACTATTGCAGAAGTTAACCAGCCGCCGTATGAGAATGATAAACTTTTACCTGGTGTAAAAGAAATGTGGGCACAGATACCCAAAGATGATATGATAGTGATAATGACTGCTCGTGAAGAATCTGCTAAGGAAAAAACTTTAAAATTTATTAGAGACAACGGATTGCGTTATGATATAGCAATATTTGGTATACATCACGGCGAACGCATTGTAGTAAACGACAACAAGCCAGGCGGACTACAAACTGCTATTGCATGGAATGTAAAAAGAAACAAAGGTTACAATTAAGTAGGTATATAATGATAGACACCGAAATGACACGTACTCAAAAACAAAAAATGGAACGTATCTTTATACTTGATGATGAAATCAAGTTTGCAGAAAGTTGTCTACGTCCTAGTGCAACAGGTCATATACACACTGCAATCAGTTGGATGAAAATGCGTAAGGAAGAATTAATCAAAGAGGTAAACAATGGTTGAATTACCAAAACGAGTTAATAATAAAAAAAATCCAGAAGATAATAAACCTTACAACGAAGCCGAAGGGAAACCTTTGGTACAAACCATAGTTTTGGTTACTGGTGGTTTTGATCCATTACACAGTGGTCACATTTCCTATTTGCAACAGGCTAAAGCAATGGGAGATTTTTTGATTGTAGGTGTAAACAGTGATGCCTGGTTAAAACGTAAGAAAGGCAGATTCTTCATGCCACTTGACGAACGTGGAACAATTATCAGTCAACTTCTAATGGTAGACAAAGTTGTAGGATTTGAAGATGATTACGATGAAGATGATAGTTGCGTTAAATTTATAAAGGATATGCGTGAGTATAATCCTGAAGCAAAAATAGTTTTTGCCAATGGCGGTGATAGGAAACCAGGAACAACACTAGAAGAAAAGGCTGGACTAAAAAATGTTAGCTTTGCATTTGGAGTTGGCGGTACAGACAAGAAAAACAGTAGCAGTTGGATACTCAAAGATTGGGAGGCTCCTCGAGTCGAAAGAGATTGGGGTCATTATAGGGAACTTTATAAAGGCGAAGGTTTTGCCGTAAAAGAACTTGTTATAAATCCACACAGCAGCCTAAGTATGCAACGTCACAAACACAGAAGTGAAACATGGAATCTTGTAAGCGGTAAAGCACATGTACTAACTAGCAACAGAACTAAACCAGATGATCCTTCACGTCAAGATCTTTCACCACCTAATCCAGTTGATATCCCTGTAAATGTTTGGCACAAAGGTGTAAATGATAGCGACCAACCTGCACATATAGTAGAAGTGTGGAAAGGCATTGACCTCACCGAAGATGATATAGAAAGATTTGACTAATGCTAACAGTTTATATAGGTTGGGACAGCAGAGAACCTATTGCGGCAGATGTATGCAAGTATAGTATACTTGAGCATGCAAGCATACCAGTTGATATTGTTATGCTGAAACAAAATGAATTACGCAAACGTGGTTGGTACTGGAGAGAAGTTGATAAACTTGCAAGTACTGAATTTACTTTCACAAGATTTCTTGTTCCAGAACTAAACAATTTTAAAGGCACTGCTATCTTTATGGATAGTGATATGGTGTTGACCACTGATATTGCAGAACTTATCTCTGAAGTTGATCCAACCAAAGCAGTAAGTTGTGTACAACATGACTACACTCCCCCAGAAGGTGTAAAAATGGATGGTCAGCGACAACTTGCCTATCCACGCAAAAACTGGAGTTCAATGGTTGTATGGAACTGTGGTCATAAAGCCAACAGAAAAATCACCAAAGAACTAGTTAACGATCCAGAAATCACTGGTGCATACTTGCACAGATTCAGTTGGCTAGCAGATAAACACATTGGATCTCTTGGCCCACAATGGAATTGGTTAGTTGGGTGGTATGTAGAAGGCAGGGACGGTGCACCAAATTTGTTACACTATACCGAAGGTGGTCCTTGGTTTCCTAACCATGAGAATTGTGCATATGCTGATGTATGGAATAAATATCACCAAGGTTTCAAAAATTCTTTGTTAGTAGGTAAAGCAGAGATTGTAGACATAAATTTGTCAAAAGATCTACAAAGCAGTCTTATTTCATTATTAGATCAAGCGAAAGATCCTTACAGTATCTATAAAAAAACAAATAAAAAAGAAGCCATTGAAAGACTATTAGATGCTTTTGATAAACCAGAGATAGTAGGAGTAGTAGATGCCGGACTTGTTGAGGAGGATCAAGTGATAAAACCACCAAAAAAAGATGCAATACTGGATAATTTTATAACAGGAGCAAACGGAGTATTTGCAGGTAGTAAAAATCTCGAAAGCATACCAACTAGCACGCCTATTGTTGTTCGCGGGATTGCCAAAAAAAGAATAATTCAAAAAGCAACCGCTGATGGTAGGGACTTTTACTATATCGATACAGGGTACTTTGGCAATCAAAAAACCAAGCTATATCATCGATGTGTAAAAAACAGTTTGCAATTTAATGTTCCACTTTGGAAAGATTGTCCTGATGATAGATTCAAACGAACGAACACAGAAATACACTCACACACACCTGGAGAAAGTATACTACTGTGTCCACCAAGTCAAAAAGCTCTGAACTTTTGGAATGTGGATTTGCAAGAATGGCTCACCTCCACAGTAAAAGAAATAAAAAAATATACACAGCGTCCAATTGTGATACGTGAAAAGCAAAATCGTAATATACGCACAAATGAAGATACTATGGAAATGGCTCTATCACGTGATGTACATTGTCTAGTAACATACAACAGCATAGCCGCAGTTGAAGCATTAATCTACGGAAAACCTGTGTTCACAATGGGACCAAACGCAGCATTACCATTGGCAAATACAAACCTAAGCAGAATAAACAATCCCATGATGCCAACACGAGCTGCAGTCAGGCAACTTTGTTGTAACCTGGCATATGGCCAGTTTACTCCAAGAGAAATGGTAAACGGAACTGCATGGCGTATACTCAACGAGTTTTACGATAGAAAATGACCACCTGGGACTATGATGTAGTGGTCTATTTAGGATCACTACCAAGAATACAGAATCATAACATCAAAGTGCAAGTAATGCGAGCCTTTGCTGAAGGCGCAAAACGTTGTGGGGTAAAAGTATTAGTTGATGAAAATTTACGGAACAGACAGGTTTACAATAGTCGTCTAGCAGTTATACTCGGATGGGTAGGCATGAGTTACAGTGGTCCTCACATTTATTTTAGAGATTCTGTGATTCATCACCAGGACCTTACTGGCGGAAAAGTAATGAGTATAGACGGTAGTTGTTTTAAGTTTCATAGTACACATGGCAACATGTGGCTTCGTTACAGTCTTGATAATGTATTTTGGAATACTGGTAACTATGCAAATAAGAATAGTAAAGATAAACACTGGAACATGATCAAGCAAAGTCTTAATTTATCTGATTCTCCTTGGCATAACGGTGGCGAAAACATATTGATATGTTTGCAAAGAGACAATGGATGGAATGCAAAGGGTTTTGACCAGGAATTTTGGCTCAAAAAAACTATCAAATTTATACAAGGTCGCACAGACGAACCAATTAAAGTAAGGGCTCATCCTGGTGATTTAAACCGTGATAGAACCAAAACCAAACACGATTGGAGTTGGGTAAATCAATATCAAAATGTTGAATTAATTGACAGTATCAATGTTACATTACACCAAAGCATGAAAACTGCAAGATGTGCAGTATACTACAATAGTTCAAGTAGTGTGCTAAGTGTGCTTAAAGGCATACCTACATTTGTTGCAGAGGAGAGTGCAGTTACCTGGGACGTTGCAAATCACAATCTAAAAACCATCATGCAACCTGCAATGCCTGATCGCACACAATGGTTTAATGATTTAGCACAAGCACATTGGTCATTGGAACAGAGTCGAAATGGCGACATCTATCGCCATTTTGAACAGTATCTACCAACCTAGGATACAATCGTTACGTACACGACCTAGTTCTCTAGCACCCCAACTTTTAAGCAGATCAACTGCACCGTATTGTGTTTCTTTGGTAATACCAGTATCTGTATGTAATTTTTGTTCTACTACTATTACTGGTTGATGATTACGGATGGTTTGCTCACCACCTTGTAGTATCTGCATTTCATAACCTTCACAATCAATTTTCATATAGTCAATTCTGTCAAACCATAGACTATCTAGTCTTTGCATTTTTACTTTGCCTATGCCAATGGTTGTTTTATCAATGTGTGAATGCCCTGTGTTGCCTTCTGTGATAATCATATCTATTGTGGTATCTTCGGTTCCGAGTGCAATTGGCCAAACTTCAATGTTTTCCATTGGTACATTTTTACGTAAACATTCTTGAAATTCTTCAACAGGTTCAATTGCTACAACTCTTGCAAAACGAGTAGCTAGGTCTCTGCTCCATAAACCAACATTTGCACCAATATCAACTGCGACACCAAAATCTTTAACAAAACCTAGACTTTTGTGTCTTACTGGTTCTTGATAGGTAGGAGGACCACCTTTTTTAATATTCTTGGCAATCATGTGTGCAAAATGTGTGTCTTGATCTGCAAACCACCATCCGTGTGCTTGGTACATTAGAACTTTACCTCATATCCTGCAACCAACCCTACATCATCTTCAGTGACTGCTGGTGCAACAAAAACATTCCCATAATTAACTTTTATCATTGGCGCAATGTCTATGCGTTTGTAACCATGTACTAAGCCGTATTCTATATCAAGTTGTTTGTATTTTGTACGTTTTCCAAAGTATATACCTGCACGTTTATCACTATTATGATACACGCCTGTAATATAGTTATTAGGCAATTGATACTGTGCATGAGGATGAAAATTATTGAAATTGTCATGCAAACCAATATGCGTGGTAAGTGCAATGCTGATAATGAGATTACTAAACACCTTTTACTGCTTTCCAGTATGGCAAATCTAGGTGCATTTTAACATCACGTGGCTCGCTATGTCCGAGGGTTTTTCTTTCACCCTTCATATGATCCATATATCTTCCAAGTTCACTGTTTACAAAAGGATGTCCTGCTAAACCTTTTAGATCTGGATCAGGGTTTAGATTATGAAAATAGGCACCTCGTTTGTCTCTGTAAAGTTTTCGTTGTACATCAAACAGATAACTATCATGCCATTCTGGATAGTCGAACATGGTATCATTTATATACATATTAGCAAAGTCTTGTACAAAGTCTTGACACATTGGGTGTGTTTTATTATAGCCTACCCATCCACATTCACTATGATACCTTTCACCTCTGCCAAGATGTGTAGTAAGACAATTTTTTGGTGAAATACTGTCAAGAAATGCCATGGTAATTGTACTGTGTGTAAGTGTATCAGCATCCAGCCATATAACCCATTCTGTTTCTATATTTTGAACTGCATGATGTATGCTGAATACTTTGTAACTGAAACGTAAACCTTGCCATTTGAAGTGTTTTTTTGGAGACCAACGCCCTTGATTGTGTGGGCCTTGCTGACCATTTGCTTCGGGATTGTCTTTGTGTCTAGCAAAAAATTGTTTACAGTGCTGGCTTGCCTCAAGAAGTTCAACTGTTCTAACATTTGGCTTGGTAATTTTAGGTTGACACTGTTCTGTGTACACAACCAGATCAACATCTGCTGGCCAATACTGTTCAAATGTACTAATCATGCGTTGACCATATTTATCGAGACCAGCTTGATGGAAAGTGGTAATTACTGTGTAACGTTTCATACGGGTATTTAACCTTTGATTAATAACATAGCATATTATCCTGAGCAGTGTGCTCTGAATAGCAAACCAATTATGGAAGCATTTTTAAACAGCTGTCGAGGTGCTGGTATAACACCTGTTGAAAACTCCCTCGACTGTGATGCTGTTGTAATATGGAGTATACTATGGA
>Ga0181607_10005935_pt1 | contig 10268 bp, 8 predicted proteins | sample 041ome_9_FD_132420 | JGI IMG/M metagenome (GOLD analysis project Ga0181607, IMG submission 132420) | Coastal salt marsh microbial communities from the Groves Creek Marsh, Skidaway Island, Georgia - 041413US metaG (megahit assembly) | ecosystem: Environmental > Aquatic > Marine > Intertidal zone...
CGACCCGGGCCGCCAAGGCGAGCGGCTGGATACGGGCGATGAAATGCTAAAGGGCGAAGACGTGTATCGCCGCGCCCGCGATTTGCTGGATGAAATCCGCCGCCGCACCGGCGAGGCCCAGCGCAGCGATACCGAACGCGACTATCTGCAGCGCCTGCTGGAAAAATTCTAGGCCCTATCCGCTTCCGCCATTGGCGGCAATAAGGGCCTGCACGGCCTGAACTTGCGTGTCCAACCACAGCCGGGCCTGATCGACCAAATCGGTATACTGCGCCAAGGGCGGCTGCAGCGGCGCGAACCGATCGCCCAAAAGCGGTGCGTAAATATAAAGCGCGGCCAAGATCAGCGCCACAAACACCGCAAATGTCAGCCCTTGGCGAAACCCGCCACTGTTGGGGTTGGTATCGTCACCCGCCGATTGCGGGGTTTCAAAATCATCTGCCGATGCGGGGCGGCGTTCGGAATTGGCGCGCAGGGTGGAATTGATCTGCTCGACATCGGGCAGCAGGGCTTTGCGCGACGCCAAGCTGGCGGCCATCTCGTCGGGGCTGGTTTGGGGCGCCTGTGCCGGGGTTGCTGCCGGCGCTGCTGCGGGGGCGGGTGCCGGGGCCGGGCGCTGGCTGCGCTCGGCTGCGGGGGCACTGGCGCTGCGTGCGCGTGGATGTGTGGGGCGTGGTGGCGCCGCACCGGCCACGGCGGCAGCAGCGGCGGCGCTTTCTACCGGGCCTGCGCCGCTTTGGGCGGGCTTTTGCGGGTCTTCACCGCGTAGGCGGGCCATACGTTCGGTCGCTTCGCGGTGGCGGCGTATTTCAGGGGTTTCTTCGGGTGGCTGCAGCCCTAGGTCTGGCTGGCTTTCCAACGGGCTACGCGCCGCTTCGCGCTGGCGCTGCTCGCGCTCGGCCTCTTGGCGCAGCAATTCCGCGATATTTGGGTCCAGCGGGCGGCGGGCATTGGGCGCGCTTGGGGCGTTGGGGTGCAGGCTGCTGTCTTCGGGTTCTTCCCATTCGCCCAAATCGCCATCATAGGCGGCGCTGTCATCGGCTGCTGCGGGCTGCGATGCGGGGGTGGGGGTTTCCCATTCTGGCGCAACTTCGGTGGCCATCGCCGTGGCATCTGCGCTGTCTGGATGCGCCACAAACCAAGTATGCCCGCAATTCGAGCACTGCACATCGCGCCCAGCGGCAGGGATCACATCCTCTGGCACCTCGTATTGTGCGCCGCAATTTGGGCAAACCAGTCTCATCAGACCCCCTGACATAGGAACACATCCGTCACCGTTACAGCCGAACTATATGTGCTTGTCTTCGGCGGGAAAAGTGTAAACAACCCCGCCATTCCCAATCTATGATGATTGCATCGCCGCCAGCCATCGTGGCACAAGAACGCAAGCAGGAGGCCTGTCGCGTGATCGAGTTGGAAAATGTAGCCATGAGTTATGGCGGTGGCGAATTGCTAAGCGACATCTCGCTGCGTCTTGCGCCTGGGTCGTTTCATTTCCTGACCGGCCCGTCGGGCGCTGGCAAGACCACGTTTTTGAAACTTTGCTACGGCGCCTTGCTGCCCAGTGCCGGGCGGGTGCAGCTGTTTGGCACCGATTTGCGGCAGATGGGGCGCGACGATATCGCTTTGGCGCGCCGCAAAATTGGGGTTGTGCACCAAGACGTGCAGTTTTTAGACCATCTTAGCGTGGCTGAAAACGTTGCGCTGCCGCTGATGGTGTCTGGGCGTGAAACGCTGGACCAAGAGGTGAATTTGCGTGAATTGCTGGGGTGGGTGGGCTTGAAGGGCCGGGCCGATGCCCACCCGCCGCAGCTGTCAGGGGGCGAACGCCAGCGTGCGGCATTGGCGCGCGCCGTCATTATGTCGCCCGAGGTGATTTTGGCCGACGAACCCACAGGCAATATCGATTGGGAGATGTCGCAGCGGCTGCTGCAGTTGTTGGTCGAACTGAACCGCATGGGCAAGACCATTATGATTGCCACCCACGACCTGAACCTGATCCGCGCCGCCAAGGGGCAAGTGCAGGCGCGGGTCTTGCGCATCTCGAACCGGCGGTTGCATCTGGCGGGGGCTGACCTATGAGGCGCCCTGATCTGGCCCATTTGACCCGGTTCCTGACCGGCGACCCACAGGCCGACCGCATGGTGCCGCCCACGGGCTATACCGCGCGCCTGACCGTCTTTAGCGCCGCTGCCATGGCGTTTTTGGCGGTTTTTGCGCTGGCATTGGCGCTGGCCACGGGCCGTATGGCGGTGCGCTGGGGCGATGAATTGGCCCGGACTGCCACGCTGCGCATTTCTGCCCCGACCGAACAGATCGCCGCGCAAACAGCCGCGGCCCTGCGCGTGCTAAGCCAAACCCCGGGGGTGGCCACCGCCCGCGCCCTCAGCCCAGACGAGCAACGCGCGCTGCTGGCGCCGTGGTTTGGCCCTGATCTGCCGATCGAGGCCCTGCCGATCCCGCAGTTGATCGAAATTGTGGAAACAAGCGCCGGTTTTGATGCCCAAGGCCTGCGCCTGCGCTTGTCGGCCGAGGTGCCCGGCGCGGTGCTGGACGACCACAGCCGCTGGCGCAAACCGCTGGTGCAAGCGGCCAACCGGCTGCGCCTTTTGGGGGGCGTGGCAATTGTGCTGATCTTTGGCACCATGGCGGCCATGATCACCTTGGCCGCCAATGCCGCGCTGGCCGCGAATGCACAGGTGATCGCGGTGCTGCGTCTTGTGGGCGCGCGCGATGGCTATATCGCGCAGGCCTTTGTGCGCCGTTTTACCTTGCGCGCCATTTCGGGTGCGTTTGTGGGCAGTGTTTTGGGGGGGCTGGCCATTGCCCTGCTGCCCGCCGCGCAAGACGAGGGTGGCTTTCTCACTGGGCTGGGGTTTCAGGGGGTGGGCTGGTTGTGGCTGCTGGTGATCCCGCCGCTGGCTGGGGCCGTGGCCTTTGCTGCCACACAATTTGCGGCGCGCACAACATTGAAGGAGCTGCCTTAACATGGCCTATGCATGGCGTTGGATAAAGTCACTGGTATTTGTGGGGCAAATGTATGTGATGATGCTGGTGATTGGCCTGCTTTATCTGCCCTATGCGCTGGCGGCACGCCGGGGCGCGCGGGCCGGGTGCAAGGCGTATTGCCGTTGGGTGCTGTGGACCGCGCGCTGGATGGTGGGCCTGCACACCGAGGTGCGCGGCGAGGTGCCCATGGGCGAGGTGCTGCTGGCGGCCAAACATCAAAGCTTTCTTGATATTCTGATCATCTTTAACGCCGTGCCTTCGGGTAAATTCATCATGAAGCGCGAAATTCTTTGGACGCCGATCATTGGCATCTATGCCGTGCGCCTTGGCTGCGTGGCCGTAAACCGAGGCAAGCGCGGCGCGGCCATTCGCAAGATGAGCGAAGACGTGAAAAAGGGCCACGCCGACGCCGGGCAGTTGATTATCTATTCCCAAGGCACGCGGGTGGCACCGGGGGTAAAGGCGCCCTACAAGGTGGGCACCGCGGTCTTATACGAGCAAATGGGCCAGCCCTGTGTGCCGGCGGCCACCAATGTGGGCGTGTTTTGGCCGCGCACCGGCATTTACCGCAAGCCGGGTTTGGCGGTGGTGGAATTTTTGCCGCCCATCGCCCCGGGCTTGGGGCGCGATGCGTTCATGGATCAGCTGGAAAGCAGCATCGAGGGGCGTTCGAACGCGCTGATGCGCGAGGCGGGGTTTGCCGTGGCCGATTAGGCCATATGCCCTGCCCAAGCGGGCGTAAGAAAAAGGCGCCCCCGTTGGGGCGCCTTTTTTGTGGTTTCTGCCTTAGGCGTGGATGGCACCATCGCCACAGGCCAAGGCAGCTTCGCGCATGGCCTCGGAAAAGGTGGGGTGGGCATGGCAGGTCATCGCCAGATCTTGCGCCGAGGCGCCAAATTCCATCGCCACGCAAACCTCGTGGATCAGATCGCCCGCCGCTGGGCCAATCACATGGCAGCCCAAAATGCGGTCTGTGTCTTTGTCGGCCAGCAGTTTGACAAACCCGTCGCCGGCAAATACCGCCTTGGCGCGGCCGTTGCCCATGAACGAGAATTTGCCCACTTTATACGCGCGCCCCTCGGCTTTCAGCTGTTCTTCGGTGGCGCCCACGCTGGCCACCTCGGGGTGGGTGTAGATCACGCCGGGGATGACGCAGTAATTCACATGGCCATGTTTGCCGGCAATCACCTCGGCTGCGGCCATGCCCTCGTCTTCGGCCTTGTGGGCCAGCATCGGGCCTTCGATCACATCGCCAATGGCATAAATCCCCGCCACATTGGTTTGCCAATGCGCATTGGTTTTGATTTGCCCGCGCTGGGTAAATTCAACGCCCAAATCCTGCAGGCCCAAACCATCGCTAAAGGGGCGGCGGCCAGTGGCCACCAGCACCACTTCGGCATCGATGCTGTGCTGGCTGTCGTCTTTGCGCAGCTGGTATGTCACGGTGTTCTTGCCGCGCGCCTTGGCCACAGCTTGCACAGCCGCGCCCATCACGAAATTCAGACCCTGTTTTTTCAGCATGCGCTGGAAGGTTTTTTGCACCTCGCCATCCATGCCGGGGGTGATCACATCCAAATATTCCACCACCGTCACATCGGTGCCAAGGCGTTTGTAGACGCTGCCCAGCTCTAGCCCGATCACACCGGCGCCGATCACCACCATCGATTTAGGGATCTTGCCCAGCTCTAGCGCCCCGGTCGAGGTGACGACGGTTTTCTCGTCCACATCGATGCCGGGCAGGGTGGCGGGCTCTGAGCCGGTGGCGATAATGATATTGGCGGCGGTGTGCACCTCGTCACCAACCTTGACCTGACCCGCGGCAGGGATGCTGGCCCAGCCCTTGATCCAGTCGACCTTGTTCTTTTTGAACAGGAATTCGATGCCCTTGGTGTTGCCCTCGATCACGCTGTCTTTGTAGGCCAGCATTTGCTTCCAATCCACGGATGGCGTTTTGCCCTTTAGGCCCATGGTGGCAAAGTTATGTTCGGCCTCGTGCAGCTGATGGCTGGCGTGCAGCAGCGCCTTCGAGGGGATGCAGCCCACGTTCAAACAGGTGCCACCCAGCGTATCACGCCCCTCGACACAGGCGGTTTTCAGCCCCAATTGCGCACAGCGAATGGCGGCCACATAGCCGCCCGGGCCCGCGCCAATTACGATCACGTCATAGTTTGCCATGGATCATGTCCTTTCATGGGGCGGGGCGTGGGGGTGGCCCGGCGCAGCCCGCCATGGTGTGGTTATCAAAAGAAGGGTATCAAAAGCAGGGTGAGGGTGGCAAAAAGCCCAACCATCCAGATCAGGCTGCGCCAAGGTGACAGGCCAAAGGCATAAGCTGGCACATAGGCCACGCGCGCACCCAAATAGGCCCAAGCGGCCCATGCGCTGGCGCTATTGGCGCTGCCTGACAAATGCACAACCAGCACCGCAATGGTGAACAGGATCAGCCCCTCGAAATGGTTGGTCAAGGCCCGCTGCAGGCGCCCGGCCAGCCCTGTCAGGCTGCGGGGCGTGTCGCGCGGGCCCATCGCATAGCGCGGCCCAACCTGCAGGTTCGCGGCCACAGAATAGGCCACAAATTGCACAATCTGCAGCAGGGCCGCCAGCGCCAGAACGGTTAACTCGGACGTCATTGTAAGGCCTTTCCTTGGCGCCACGCAGCGCGTGTTTCGGGGGTCAGTACCTGCGCACGGCGCGCGAGAAACCAGTCTTGGCAGTCGCGCTCAAGGCGGCGCAACACCGGGTCGCTGCGCCACTGGGCCAAAGTCGCCTGTAGGGCGGGCATATAGGGGGCAAAGCTGGTGTCGGGCACATCGTTGCGGTTGGCCTGCCGGTGCCATGCCGAGCCCAGCTGATACTTGCCATGCCCCTCTTTGCCTTGGCCATCGCCGCGATCGTTTTTCATCAAAAACACATCTTGGGCGCGCACGGCATAGTGATGCAGCCGCGCATTGCGCGCAGCACAAGCCAGATCATGGGGCCGAAAGCGGCTGCTGCGCGCCTGAAACAGCGTGGCATTTGACAGGGGCGTACCATCTGGGGTTTGCACCACGGGATCTGCCACCAAGGGTTGGCGCGGCGCGTGATCGGTTGCGGCGGCAAAGCTGGCCACGCGAAAGAGGCATTTGAACTTGGTCGTGCCGGGGGTTGGGGCGGCTTCGGCGCGGGTGTTTTTTTCTGTCACCAAATCACCCGGCACCCACTGCACCACCCCATTGTCGCCAAACATGCGCCATGGGATGGGCACAACATCGGCCGCGGCAGTTTGCTGCATCAGCTGCGCCAAAGGCACGTCAAGCACAAGAAACTCGTCGCTGTCGATATGCAAAACATGGCTGATACCATTGGCCCGGCACTGGGCCAGCACGGCATCCATGCCGCTGTCTTGGGGGGGCATGCCGGGGGGTGCCGTTTGGCGGATATGGTGCACCAACCCCATCTCTGCGGCCCGGTCCAGCAATATATCCGAGCCGTCGCTGCAGGCGTTGGTCACCACCATGATCTGCGCAAAGCCAAGGCTGGCATGATGGGCCAGCCATTCTAGCACGAAGATCCCTTCGTTGCGCATACAGGCGGCAAGGGCGGTGCTGTGCTGGGTCATAACTGGCCGGTTGGTTGCAAAAAAGGGGCGCAGGCCGCGCCCCTTTTGAGTGGGTATTAGATATCCATCAGCAGGCGGCGGGGATCTTCCAGCGCCTCTTTGACGCGCACAAGGAAGGTCACCGCGCCTTTGCCATCCACGATGCGGTGGTCATAGGACAGCGCCAGATACATCATCGGGCGGATCACGATCTGGCCGTTCACCACAACGGGGCGGTCTTGGATTTTATGCATGCCCAAGATACCCGATTGCGGGGGGTTCAAAATGGGCGAGGACATAAGCGAGCCATAAACGCCACCGTTCGAGATGGTAAACGACCCGCCCTGCATTTCGGCCATGCTCAGCTTGCCATCGCGGGCGCGTAGGCCCAGTTCGCCGATTTTCTTTTCAATAGCGGCAAAGCCCATTTGATCGGCGTCACGCACCACGGGCACAACCAGCCCGCTGGGGGTGCCCACGGCCACGCCCATATGGACGTAGTTTTTATAGACAATGTCTTGCCCGTCGATTTCGGCATTCACCTCGGGCACTTCTTTCAGGGCGTGACAGCAGGCTTTCACGAAGAAGGACATAAAGCCCATTTTCACGCCATGCTTCTTTTCGAACGGGTCTTTATAGGCGTTGCGCAGCTCCATGATACCGGACATGTCGACCTCGTTATAGGTGGTCAGCATGGCGGCGGTATTTTGCGCGTCTTTCAGGCGGCGGGCGATGGTGGCGCGCAGGCGCGTCATTTTCACCCGCTCTTCGCGGGCTGCGTCATCGGCGGGCACAGGGGCACGCGGTGCTGTGGCAGGGGCAGGGGCGGCGGCCGCCGCGCTGCTGCTGGCCGCCCCGGCCACGGCGCGGGCCACATCGTCTTTCATGATGCGGCCATCGCGGCCTGTGCCGGTAACTTGGCTGGGCGACAGCCCGGCCTCGGCCATTGCTTTTTTCGCGGCTGGCGCATCTTCAACATCGCGGGTGGCGATGGCGGCTGGTGCGGCTGCGGGGGCGGTGGCCGCGGGGGTTGCCGCGGCGCTGGCGCCGCCTGCGATCACGGCCAGCTGGGCGCTGGCACCCACGGTTGTGCCTTCGGGTGCGGTGATTTTGGCCAGCACGCCGGCCGCGGGGCTTGGCACCTCGACCGAGACTTTGTCGGTTTCCAGTTCACACAGCATCTCGTCTTGGGCGACGGCGTCGCCCTCTTTCTTGAACCATGTGGAAACCGTGGCCTCTGACACAGATTCGCCCAAGCTGGGCACCATCACAGCCACCTCTGCCGCGGCGGCGGCGGGGGCGGCTTTGGCTGGGGCATCTGCCTTGGGGGCAGGGGCTGCCGCGCCTTCGGTGATGCTGGCCAACAGCGCATCGACACCCACGGTGGCGCCTTCGGCGGCCACGATTTCGGCCAATGTGCCAGCGGCGGGGCTTGGCACCTCGACGGTGACTTTGTCTGTTTCCAGCTCGCACAGCATTTCGTCTACGGCCACGGCATCGCCGGGCTTTTTGAACCATGTTGCAACCGTGGCCTCGGTGACCGATTCACCCAAGGTAGGAACACGAACTTCTGTGGTCATGGGTTATTTCCCTTCGATGGTCAGCGCTTCGTCGATCAGCGCTTGTTGTTGTGCCTTGTGGGTGCTGGCCAAGCCGGTTGCCGGGCTGGCGCTGGCGGCGCGGCCGGCATAGGCTGGGCGGCCATGTTTGGCTTTGATCCGGCCAAGCACCCATTCGATATTGGGTTCGATAAAGCTCCAGGCGCCTTGGTTTTTCGGCTCTTCCTGGCACCATACCATTTCGGCCTGCGAGAAGCGTTCTAGTTCGCGCACTAACGATTGTGCCGGGAACGGGTAGAACTGTTCGATCCGCAGCAGATAGATATCGTCGATGCCGCGGGCGTCACGTTCTTCTAGCAGGTCGTAATACACTTTGCCCGCGCACATGACGACGCGCTTGATTTTGTCATCCGCCACCAGCTTGGTGTCGGAGTTGCCATATTGCGCGTCATCCCACAGCACCCGGTGGAAGCTGGAGCCGGTGGTAAATTCCTCGGCGCGGCTGATGGCCAGCTTGTGACGCAGCAGCGATTTTGGGGTCATCAAGATCAGCGGTTTGCGGAACGAGCGGTGCAGCTGGCGGCGCAGGATATGGAAATAGTTGGCCGGTGTGGTGCAATTGGCCACGATCCAGTTGTCTTCTGCCGACATTTGCAAAAAGCGCTCAAGCCGGGCCGAGCTGTGCTCGGGGCCTTGGCCCTCGAAGCCATGAGGCAGCAGGCACACAAGGCCCGACATCCGCAGCCATTTACGTTCGCCCGAGTTGATGAACTGGTCAAACATGATCTGCGCACCATTGGCAAAATCGCCAAACTGCGCTTCCCACATGGTCAATGCGTTGGGTTCGGCCAGCGAATACCCATATTCAAAGCCCAACACCGCATATTCCGATAGCATCGAATCGATCACTTCGTAGCGGGCCTGCCCGTCGCGGATATTGTTCAGCGGGTAGTAGCGCTCTTCGGTTTCTTGATCGATCAGGCCGGAATGGCGCTGGCTAAATGTGCCGCGCGTGCTGTCTTGGCCCGCCAAACGCACCGGGTATCCTTCGGTCAGCAAGCTGCCAAAGGCCAGCGCCTCGGCCGTGGCCCAGTCAAAGCCTTGGCCGGTTTCGAACATGGCTTTCTTGGCATCCAGCAGGCGTTCGACGGTTTTGTGCAGGTTGAACCCTTCGGGCGCGGCGCACAGGGCGCGGCCCACTTCGGTAAAGGTTTCAGGCGCAACGGCGGTTTTCCCGCGCTGATATTTGCCCTGCTTTTGGCGGTCCAGATGCGACCAGCGGCCATCCAGCCAATCGGCTTTGTTGGGCTTGTAATCTTTGCCGGCCTCGAATTCCTCGTTCAGATGGGCCTGAAACGCGGCTTTCATATCCTCGATCTCGCCTTCGGGTATCAGCCCGTCGGCGACCAGCCTGTCGGTGTACAGCGCAAGGGTGGTTTTGTGGCTTTTGATGCGCTTATACATCGCCGGGTTGGTGAACATCGGCTCGTCGCCTTCGTTATGGCCAAAGCGGCGATAACAGAAGATATCGATCACGGCATCTTTGTGGAATTTCTGGCGGTATTCTGTGGCCACCTTGGCGGCGTGAACCACTGCTTCGGGGTCGTCGCCATTGACGTGGAAAATGGGCGCTTCCACCACCAGCGCGTTATCGGTGGGGTAGGGCGAGCTGCGCGAGAAATGCGGCGCCGTGGTAAAGCCGATTTGGTTGTTCACCACGATATGAATGGTGCCGCCCGTGCGGTGCCCACGCAGACCCGACAGGGCAAAACATTCCGCCACCACACCTTGGCCTGCAAAGGCCGCATCGCCGTGCAACAACACGGGCAAAACGGCGGTGCGTTGCGGGTCGTTCAGCTGGTCTTGCTTGGCGCGTGCCTTGCCCAGCACAACGGGGTTCACCGCCTCGAGGTGGCTGGGGTTTGCCGTCAGCGACAGGTGCACAGTGTTGCCGTCAAATTCACGGTCGCTAGAGGCGCCAAGGTGGTATTTCACATCGCCCGAGCCATCAACATCTTCGGGTTTGAAGCTGCCGCCCTGAAACTCGTTGAAAATGGCGCGATAGGGTTTGCCCATCACATTGGCCAAAATATTCAGGCGCCCACGGTGGGGCATGCCGATGA
>Ga0181607_10005936_pt1 | contig 10268 bp, 9 predicted proteins | sample 041ome_9_FD_132420 | JGI IMG/M metagenome (GOLD analysis project Ga0181607, IMG submission 132420) | Coastal salt marsh microbial communities from the Groves Creek Marsh, Skidaway Island, Georgia - 041413US metaG (megahit assembly) | ecosystem: Environmental > Aquatic > Marine > Intertidal zone...
AGGTGATCGGCGATGCCATGCCCGGCAGGCTGGTGCGCGAGCTCTCCAAGCTGGGGCTGGTATAGCGGCTCAGGCCATGGCTTCCATGCTGGCGAGCTTCAGCAGCGCGGATGAATATTCCTCCGGCTTTGCAGCACCTTGCAGGATATATTTGCCAGCCACCACGAAGGTGGGGACGCTGTTGATGTTGTTCTGACGGGCGAGCTGTTCATCATGGCGGACGGCGGCAGACAGCGCCTCGTCCTTCAGCGCGGCGGCGGCGGCTTCGCGGTCAAAGCCTTCAGCCTCGGCGATATCGAGCAGCACCGCGTCCTTGCTCATTTCCTGCCGAAGCTGGAAATAGGCGCGCAGCAGGGCCTTCTTCAGCCGCAACTGCGCTTCGGGTTCGGCCATGGTCAGCGCCCAGCGCAGCAGCATGTGCGCCTTGTGCGTGTTCCACACCATCAGCACCGGCTCTTCGCCATCGCCCTGGTATGTCATGGGAAAGCCCACGTCTGCCCCGGTGGCTTCTACCGTGCGGCGCATCTCCAGCGCATCGGCAGGAGACTTGTTATGGGCCTTGGCCAGCAGGTCCACCTGGTTGTGGCCCTCAGGCGGCATGTCGGGGTTCAGTTCAAAGGGCATGAAGCGGATGGCGACATCGACATCGCCCTTCACGCTTTCCACCGCTTTCAGGAACTGGGTGAGCCCGATGGCGCACCAGGGGCAGACCACGTCCGACCACACATCAACCGTCAATTCGTCTGCCATCATCCGCGCTCCAGCCACCATTTCAGCATATAGTGGGCAATAGCGGTTTCGGGCGGCGGAAGAAACCGCAGGCTGTCTTCGTCTGCCGCACCGGACATTGCGGCCGCCACCTCATCGCGGCTGAACCAGTCGGCATCGGCCAGTTCCGTACGGTCCACAGTCAGGTCGCGATTTTGCGCCACACTATGACAGCCCAGCATCAGCTGGCTGGGGAACGGCCACGGCTGGCTGGCGATATAGGTGACATTGCCCACGCGCACGCCAGCCTCTTCCCACACCTCGCGCGCCACCGCTTCCTCGATGCTCTCGCCCGGCTCCACGAAACCGGCGAGCGCGGAATAGCGGCGTTCGGGGAAGTTGAGGCCGCGCCCCAGCAGAAGCGAGCCTTCGTGTTCCACCAGCATGATGGTGACAGGGTCGGTGCGCGGGAAGTGCGGCGCATTGCAGGCGGTGCAATCGCGCTGCCAGCCGCCCTTGGCGATAACCGTCGGGCCGCCGCAGCGCGCGCAGAAGCGGTGCCGTGCGTGCCAGTCCATAAGGCTGCGCGCGCCGCCATAGATCGCGAGGTCCTGCGCCGGAAGGAGCGAAATTTCCTTCCACGCCGGGCGTTGGAGATAGGCGGGCCGGTCATCACCCGCAGCGGGCACCGGCGCGAACAGCGGCACGTCGCCCTTGAGGCCAAGGAAGACCAGTTCCGCATGCTGGTCCAGCGCACACCAGCGCAAGGCATTGGCATCGTCGAGCAACGGCGACAGGCCGTCCAGCTCCAGCATCAGCGCTTTGGGCATGACGCGATATCCTGCCAGCCGCTCGGGATCGACGCGCGCGTGGTCAGCCCGGTCGAGCCCGTGCCCGGAAAATGCAACAGGTTTCATCAAGCGGAAGCGCTCTGCCTTGCAGCGTCAGCGGCGACAGCAAAGGGGAATTCCTGCTGCAGGCCATCCTGAGGCATGCCCATCGCCTGCGTCATCAGATTGTGCCGCAAGCCGTTCTTCATGTTGACGAGCCCGCAAGTGGAAGCCGCGCCGAACCAGCCGAACAGGCCCGCGGCAATGCCGGTGCCGACAAGCCCGCCTGCGCCATAGCCGAAACGCATCGCCCCGAACTGGAAACCGCCGCCATCGGCCATGGTATCGGCGAACAGGTCGCTGGTGGCGAGGCGCACAGCAGGCTCGCTCATCACCCTCGTGCCGTCGATCACGCCGTAATTGCCCAACATCTGCAGGAACCGGTCATAATCGCGCGCGGTCGAAACGAGGCCCGCCCCGCCGAAGGGAAACGCGGGCTCGTCGAGGTAGATCGAGTTATCCGGCAGGTCGATCGGCACCAGCGTGTCATTCGCCAGCACATAGTTGGCGGTGAGGCGCTGCTTCTGGCTTTCCGGCACGCGGAACCATGTCGAGGCCATGCCGCAAGGCTCGAAAATGCGCTCTGCCAGGAAGGCGTCGAAACTCTTGCCCGATACGATCTCGATCACCCGGCCGAGCAGGTCGAGACCCACCGAATAGGACCACTTCGTTCCCGGCTGATACACCAGCGGCATCTCGGCCAGCCCTTCGGCAAAGGCAGCGAGGCTGCTCGCCGGCTTGCCGCTCATGATGCCGGGCACGCTGATGCGCGATGCCTGCGCGGGCACCAATCCCGCAGCGGTATAAGCATCGGAAATCGGGCCTTGCTGGACAATGGAATAACCGAGCCCGGCAGTGTGCGTCAGGCAGTGGCGCACGGTGATCTGGCGCACTGCAGGCTCAAGATTGTCCGCCGTGATCGCGCCGTCATATTCCTTCTGCACCTGCATCTTGGCAAAGCCCGGAATGAAGTCCGCAATCGGCTGGTCAAGGCTCAGCAGCCCGTCATCGATACACATCACCGTGGCCATGCCGGTGATCGGCTTGGTCATCGAATAGATCCGATAGAGCGTATCCGGCCCCACCGCGGTGCTGCTGGAAAAGCTGGTGGTGCCGCCAGCCAGAAATTGCGGTGCTTCCTGACCATAGCCGAGCGCGGTGACGATATTGGCGAGCTTCCCGGCATCGAGATATTTCGCCATCAGGTCCGACACGGCAGGCCAGTTCGGATGGATGGAAGATGCCGTGGCCACCTGCGCGCGCACGGCAGCAGGCAGCACCATCATGGCCGATGCGGCAAAGGCCGAGCCGAACAACTGGCGGCGCGACAGGGCAAGGCCCGTTTCGTGGGTTGCAGCGGTCACTCAATTCTCTCCCAGATGATCCGGCGCGAACAGTAGCAGGACGAAACTTGCCAGCAAGCCCGCAACAGCACTTGAAAGCCGCCAATGCCTTACCCACGTAACACACATGCTCAATCTTGCTTCCATCCTGATCGGCATTCTCAGCCTGATCATCGTCATCCCTGCACAGGTTCCGCTGCTCGGCTGGGCCAACTGGATTGCCCTGCCCTTCGTGGTGGTCGGCGTGGGCCTTGGCGCGCTGTCCAGCAAGGACAGCGGCATGAAGTTCTGCATCGTGTTCTTCGTGATCGCGGTGGTGCGCCTGTCGCTTGGCGGCGGGGTGATCTAGGCCAGCACCCGCTGCGCCGCCTTGGCGAAGAGCGCGGGCAGGCCCGCCTTGTCGATATCGCCGCGCGGCCACCACTCGCCCTCACCATCGGGCGCATCCTTCCCGGCATAGACTGCCACGCACAGTTCAAGGTCGAAATGCGTGAAGCTGTGGCGCACCACGCCACCTGCTTCCCACATGCCTTTGAGCGGCGGTTCGCCATGGCCGTTGCCGCGGGCTGACCAGTCATCATCAGGCAGCGCGCGCATTCCGCCGAGCATCCCCTTGCCCGGCCGCTTCACCAGCCAGACCGCCCCGTCCCGCTCGATCCAGAAGGCGGTGCCTGTGCGGCTGGGCTTGGGCTTCTTCTTCGCCTTTACCGGCAAGCGCAGCGGATCGCCGCTTGCCCGCCCTTCGCAGATCGCCTGAAGCGGGCAGAGCAGGCACTTCGCATCGCGCGATGTGCAGATGGTGGCGCCAAGGTCCATCATCGCCTGCGCGAAATCGCCCGCGCGCTGATCGGGAGTGATCGCATCGGCCTTTTCGCGGATTGCCTTGCGCGCACCGGGCAGCGGCTCGTCAATCGCGAAAAGCCGCGCCACCACCCGCTCGACGTTGGCATCCACCACCACCGCGCGCTGGCCGAACGCAATCGCCGCGATGGCAGCAGCGGTATAGGCACCCAGGCCGGGCAGCTGGCGCAGCTCTTCCTCGGTTTCGGGAAAGCCGCCCCTGCCTGCCACTTGCGCAGCGCATTTCACCAGATTGCGGGCGCGCAAGTAATATCCCAGCCCCGCCCACTCGGCCATCACCTCGTCTTCAGGCGCGGCCGCCAGCGCCTGCACATCGGGCCACCGCCTGATGAACTTTGCAAAATAGGGCGCGACCGCTGCCGTGGTGGTCTGCTGCAACATCACTTCGGACAGCCACACGCGATAGGGATCGGGCCGTACGCCGCCCTTCGCCCGCCACGGCAGGCTGCGGGCGTGCCCGTCATACCAGTCCAGCAAAAGCGATGCGGCCCTATCCTGCATGCGCGCGGCATGGCATAGCGTGCCGCGCAATGGAACGTGACAGCGACAATCCTGCGGGGAAGTCCCCGAAAAAGGCGCCCACAAGCGCGAATGCCAAGGGCAAGACCAAGCCTTACCAGCGCCCCCGCGGTGGCCCCGCGCGGCCCGTGGCGGAACTTGTGCCGCAAATCGGGCGCGCGGCCTTCCGTCGATTCGGCTTCGTACAGAGCAGCGTCGTCACCCGCTGGCACGAGATCGTGGGCGAAACGCACGCCAAGGTGTGCCAGCCGGAATCGATCCGTTTCCCGCCGGGCGAAAAGAGCGACGGCATCCTGCAGTTGGTGGTTAAACCCGCCCATGCCCCGCTGATCCAGCACGTGATCCCGGAAATCATCGACCGGGTGAACCGCTTTTTCGGCTACAAGGCCGTGGCGCGGGTAAAGATCCGGCAAGGCGAGGTTAAGCCAGCATCTGCTGGAGAAAAACGCACCGCGCCGCCTTCCCTCAAGCCCATTCCGATGGAACTGGGGGAAAGCTTGCGCGATATTGGCGATCCCGAATTGCGGACGGTGCTGGAATCGCTGGCACGTTCAATGGGATCAAGGGAGGAAGATACGTGATGAAACGGGCAATCCTTGCAGGCTTGCTTCTGGCTACAGCACCCATTGCCGCGCTTTCCGCGCAAGTCTGGGATGCCACATTCGCCCGCACGCAGCAGGGCCACAGCCTTGGCAATCCGCAGGCGGAAACCAAGCTGATCACTTTCGTCAGCTATACCTGCCCCCACTGCGCGGCTTTCGAAACCGAAGCCGATGCGCTGCTGCGCCTCAATTACGTGCAGCCCGGGAAACTGAACCTCGAAGTGCGGCACGTCATCCGCAATCCGGTGGACCTTGCCGCCGCGCTGACCACCGAATGCGGTGCGGAAGGCAAGTTCTGGGGCAATCACCGCCTGATGCTCAGCAGGCAGGAGCAGTGGCTGGAAAAGGCCATCGAAGCCCAGCCTGCGCAAACCGCGCGCTGGACCAGCGGGACCATGGGCAGCCGGATGCGCGCCATCGCCAGCGATCTCGGCTTCCACGAAATGATGGAACCACGCGGCTACACCGCGGCCCAGCTTGACCAGTGCCTTGGCGACGAGGCGGCGATGCAGGACATCCTTGCCCGCGAAGCTGCCAGCAAGGAACAGTATGCCGTAACCGGCACTCCCAGCTTTGCGCTCAACGGGCGATTGCTGGCCGGCGTCCACAATTGGGCCGCGCTGCGCCCTCGCCTGAACGAGACAACAGCCCCCTGAACCGAATAACTGGGCATATCCTGTGCAAAAGCTTCCCTTCGACCGGGTGTGGCGTTTGCGCAGGCGGCCCCCTCAGCTAGCATTTACACTCGAAAAGACAGGATCCTTGAGATGAAAAAGTTCAACCGCCTCGCGCTTAGCGCCCTTGCCGCCCCGCTGCTGCTGGGCCTTGCTGCATGCGGATCGGAAGAAGCTGCCAGCGGCGCAGCGCTTGACCCGATCGAAGCGCCCGAAGGCTCAACCTGGAGCGAGAACGCCGCCTTCACCGACATGGGCGGCATCCGCATGGGCAACCCCGATGCGCCAATCAAGCTGGTGGAATATGCCAGCCACACCTGCCCCGCCTGCGCGGCATGGTCTGCCAGTGCCGGCCCGCTCGACGGCTATATCGAAAGCGGCCTCGTCAGCTTTGAACTGCGCAACCAGGTACATGACCCGCTGGACCTGACCATCGCCTCGATCCTGCGTTGCGGCGATCCGGTCACGGCAATTCCGCTGGCCAAGCAAGGCTGGTCGAACCTCCAGTCCATCGTCCAGAATGCGCAGGCCAATGGCGATGCGCTGTCGGCTGCCATGGCTGTGGAGGATGACACCCGCTTCCTGCACATTGCCGAAGTATCCGGCCTGATGGAATTCTTCGCCCAGCGCGGCCTCAGCACCGAACAGGTCAGCCAGTGCCTCGTCGCCAACCCCGAAGTGCCGCGCCAGATCGTTGAGAATTCGGCTGTCCAATCGGATGAGCTTGGCGTGACCGGCACCCCCACCTTCTTCGTCAATGGCGTGAAGCTGGACGGCACCAACTGGGCCACCGTGGAAACCGCGCTGCAGGCTGCCGGCGCGCGCTAAGGCAGGAGGCAGGCGACGGCGATGGAAATCAGGAAACTCAAGCTTTCCGGTTTCAAGAGCTTCGTCGAGCCTGCCGAACTGCGCGTCGAACCAGGGCTGACAGGTGTTGTCGGCCCCAACGGCTGCGGCAAGTCCAACCTGCTCGAAGCAATCCGCTGGGTGATGGGCGAAAACTCGCCCAAATCCATGCGATCGGGCGGGATGGAGGACGTGATCTTCGCCGGCACCGCCTCGCGCCCGCCGCGCGATTTTGCCGAAGTGGTGCTCCACGCGGCAGACAGCGAGGGCGAGGAACTCAACGTCACCCGAAGGATCGAGCGCGGCGCGGGCAGCGCCTATCGCGTCAACGGCAATGACGTGCGCGCCAAGGACGTGGCGCTGGTCTTCGCCGATGCCGCCACAGGCGCACACTCCCCCGCGCTCGTTTCGCAAGGCAAGATCGCGCAGGTCATCGCCGCCAAGCCAGCCGAACGGCGCATGATGCTGGAAGAGGCGGCAGGCATCGCCGGCCTCCACGTCCGCCGCCGCGATGCGGAGAGCAAGCTGCGCTCCACAGAGAAGAACCTCGAGCGGCTGGAGGACCTGATGGCAGGCCTCGACAGCCAGATATCCACGCTCAGGCGGCAAGCGCGGCAGGCAGAACGCTACAAGGAACTGTCTGACAAGATCCAGGTGGCAGAGGCCCGCCTGGTCTATGCCCGCTGGCGCGATGCGGCAGCAGCGGCAGACAATGCCCGCAAGCAGGCGAAGGAAGCAGACGGGCAAGTCACCCGTGCGCAAGAGGCGGCCAAGCACGCCCAGCAGGTGCAGCATGCGCTCGCTGAAAAACTCGCCGAATTGCGCGACGAACTGGCGGACCGGCGTGACGATGCCAGCGCGCATGGCCACCGCATGGCCGCACTCGCCAGCCAGCTTGAAGCCGCGCAGCAGCGGCTGGCAGACCTCGACCGGCAGAAGGCGCGGCTGGAAGAAGACAAGTTCGAAGCGGACCGCATGACGCGCGATGCGGCCAAGGCCATGAAGGACCTCGACGCCGCCCTCACCGCCAGTGCCAAGGCGCTGGCAGAGGACGAGGCGAAGCGCCCCTCGCTGGTCGCGAAAACCGAGGATACAGACCGCGCAGGCCGTGCCGCCGAACTGGCGCTGGCCAAGGCTACAGCAGACCATGCCGGGGTGGAAGCCGAATGGCGCGTTGCCGAAGCCGAGGTGACGCAGGCGCAGTCCCGCCTCGACAGGCTGGCAAGCGAGGAACGCCGCCTTGCAGACCAGCGCCGGGCGCTGGGCGAGGAAGGCGATCCCGAAGCCGCCGTCACTGCCGCCAGATCCGCCGCCGAAGATGCCGCCACGCGCCGCGAAGCCTTGCGCGAAGCCCTCGAAGCCAGCCGGACGCGCAAGGACGAACTCACCACAGCGCGTGATGAAGCTGCAAGCGCGCTCTCATCGGCCCGCGCCGAACTGGCAGGCGTGGAACGCGAATTCACCGCCTTGCAGCGCGATCGCGAAGCGCGCGCCAAGCGGCAGAAGAACGCCAGCGGCCTGCCCGCCGCGCTGGACAGGCTCTCTGCCGAAAAGGGCTACGAACGCGCGCTTGCCGCCGCGCTTGGCCGCGATGGCAAGTCGCTGCTGGGCCGCCCTGAAGGCGCTGCCGATGGCCGCTTCTGGACGGGCGCAAAAGCTCCCGCCAAGGTGGCAGACAGCCTGGCAGACCACGTCACCCAATGCCCCGATGAACTGGCCGCCCGGCTTGCGCTGGTGCATGTCGCCGATGCCGATGACGGGCGCGATCTTGGCCCCGGCGAATGGCTTGTCACCCGCGATGGTCTGTTGCGCCGCTGGGATGGCTTTGTCGCTCGCGGCGAAGGCGCGGCAGAGGCAGCGCGGCTGGAAGCAGACAACCGCTTCGCCGAACTGGAAGGCCAGCTTCCTGCGTTGCGTGATGCGCTTGCCGCTGCCCAGAGCGAGCATGACCGGCTGGCCGCCGAAGCGGGCGATCTCCAGCGCGGCCTTGTCGCCGCAGAACGCGAAGTGAACGAAGCTGCGGAGGACGAACGGCAAGCCCTGCGCGCGCTGGATCAGGCAGAGGCTCGCCGCGAAAGGCTCGCCACCCGCCTTGCCGAACTGTCTGACAGCGAGAGCGAACTGGCGAACCAGCGCAAGCAAGCCGAAGCCGAAGTGAAAACCGCGCAGGACAAGCGCGCTGCCCTGCCCGATCCCGCTGCTGGCCGCGCCAGTCTTGATGCCGCGCGGGCGAAGAACGAGGCTGCGCGCGATGCCATGCAGGCGGCCATAGCCACGCTGGCCGCCCATGACCAGGCGCTGGCCGTGGCGCGCGAACGGGTAAGCGCCCAGCGCTCCGACAAGGCCAACTGGGAAGCACGCGCCGGTGAAGCGGCGCAGCGGCTAGCAGGCATGTCCGCCCGCTTCGAGGAAGTCGAGCAGGAACGCGCCGTCACCGCCGCCAAGCCCGAGGGCCTGATGCGCGAGATCGAAAGCGGCGAGCAGGTGCGCGAACGCCTCACCGCAGACCTCGCGAAGGCAGAAGCTGCTGTGAACGCCGCGAACGAGGAGATGCGCGAAGCCGAAGCTGCGCTGCAGGCAGCCAACGAAACACTCTCCGCCACCCGCGAAACCCGCGCCACGCTGGCCACCCGTGCAGAGAACGAGGAGCAGCGGCGCGAGGAAATGGCGCGCATTTCTGGCGAGCGCTTCCAGTGCCCGCCGCCGCTGCTGTCCGGCAAGTTCGCCTTCGAGGAAAGCGACGTCGAAGCCTCCGGTGCGGAAAGCGAGGCGATGGACAAGCTGGTTGCAAGCCGCGAGCGGATCGGCCCGGTCAACCTCGTCGCGGCAGACGAGCTGGAGCGGATCGAGACAGAACACGGCACCAACGCCGCCGAACAGGAAGAACTGCGCGAGGCTGTCAGCCGTCTGCGCGGCAGCATCGGCAACCTCAACCGCGAAGGCCGCGAACGCTTGCGCGCCGCCTTCGAAGCGGTGAACGAGCATTTCAAGGTGCTGTTCGCGCGCCTGTTTGAAGGCGGTGCCGCGCACCTTGCGCTGATCGACAGCGACGATCCGCTGGAAGCAGGTCTCGAAATCTTCGCCCAGCCTCCGGGCAAACGGCTCCAGTCTCTCAGCCTGCTGTCAGGCGGCGAACAGGCGCTGACCGCCACCGCGCTGATCTTCGCGCTGTTCCTCACCAATCCGGCACCGATCTGCGTGCTCGACGAAGTCGATGCGCCGCTGGACGATGCCAATATCGATCGCTTCTGCGACCTGCTCGATTCCATGGTGAAGGAAACGAAGACCCGCTACCTCATCGTCACCCACAACGCCGTGACGATGAGCCGCATGCACCGCCTGTTCGGCGTGACCATGGTGGAAAAAGGCGTTTCGCGGTTGGTCAGCGTCGATCTGGGCGAGGCCGAAGCGCTGGCTGCGGAATAACTGCCATGGCAGAGCGCCCCCCTATCGCCACATGGCGCGGACATTGGATGGCGCGGACACGTACCCTGAACCTCCACCGGGCATTGTGGTCTCCGCATTTGAACAGACACGCGATGCACGGGATCTCTACGCTGTCCTCGCCCCACCTATGACGAGGTGGATGATGGGATGGTGCTGGACCCGTTCGACGAATGGCTGGCGGCACGAAGACTATTGCCAGGAGGGCACATTCCTTGCGCGCAGCGAGTAAGGCGAAGTCGCCGGGATCGTGATCAACTGGCGCAACGGCTTCGTCTATGACCTCGCCGTGGCACCCGGCTGGCGGCGGAAGGGCATTGCCGAATTCCTGCTGCGGCAAAGCTTCGCGCATTTCGCTGCGGCAGGTATCGACATGGTCCA
>Ga0181607_10005941_pt1 | contig 10264 bp, 11 predicted proteins | sample 041ome_9_FD_132420 | JGI IMG/M metagenome (GOLD analysis project Ga0181607, IMG submission 132420) | Coastal salt marsh microbial communities from the Groves Creek Marsh, Skidaway Island, Georgia - 041413US metaG (megahit assembly) | ecosystem: Environmental > Aquatic > Marine > Intertidal zone...
CATATGATAAATCTTTTTTCATGATCTAAATTTATATTCGATTAGAATATTTACAAGATTTCAGTTTTTTTTCTTAAATAAGCTATATTTATCAACGAAAATCGTAAAAAAAGGCCTAAAAATAAAGGAAAATTGCTTTTATTTCCCAATGCAAAAATCGTTGAAAATACTGCCTAATATCTCCTCTACGTCAACTTTTCCGACAATCATACCCAAATGTCTAGTTGCTAGCCTTAAATCTTCAGCTGCTTTATCAAAATCTTTTTTACTATTTTTATCCAAAAAGTTTTTCAAATGATCTACGCACTGGACCAAATGTTGTCTATGTCTTTCTCGAGTGATTAAAATATCTTCCTCAGTTATGAATTTATCTCTTAAATAGTTTTTAATTTTTTTGATCAACTCATCAATGTTTGAGTTGTTTTTTAATGAAATTAAAACGTGATTAAGTTTAAGAATTTCTGGGTCTAACTTATCTTTTATTAGGTCAGATTTATTAACAACAAGAATTGCATCATTTTTTAACAAATCATTCAAAAAACTGCTTAAATCAATACTTTTAGCATCAACTACTACTAATTTTAGGTCAGCATTTTCAGCTTTTTTAAGAGATAATCTTATTCCCCTTTTTTCGATTTCATTTTTTGACTCTCTTATACCTGCTGTATCTGAAATAATGACTGGATACCCATCTATATTTAAGTGTGCTTCTACAACATCTCGTGTAGTACCAGCGATTTCAGAAACTATAGCAACCTCTCTATTTGATAGATTATTTAATAAACTGGATTTACCCGCATTGGTTGGTCCTACGATTGCAATTTTAAAACCTTCACGAATTATTGCTCCTACCTTTTGATCATTTAAAATTTTATTGATCTCATCCAAAACATTTGATGAATCTTGTTTTATCTTTTTTAAATTTTCTTCTGGAAGATCTTCCTCAGGAAAATCTATTTTAGCCTCAACAAATGATAAAATTTTTAATAATTTATCTCTCAGTTGATTAAATTTATCGGAAGATTTACCTTTCATTATTTTTACGGCTTGTAGTCTTTGAATTTCAGTTTCTGCAGAGATCAAATCAGCTATACTCTCTGCTTTTAACAAATTTATCTTTCCATTTTGAAAAGCGAGCTTCGTAAACTCCCCAGGTTCAGCTAATCGACAATTTTTATTCTTAGCGATCTCATTTTGAACTGCTAAAACTACAGCTTTGCCTCCATGTATATGGATTTCAGCCATATCCTCTCCTGTGTAGCTCTCAGGGCCTGGAAACCATAAAATTATCCCTTCGTCTATAAGCTCAGAAGTGTTGGTATTGTTTATTTTCCGAAGGGTTGCCATTCTTGGCTTTGGTAAATCGTTTTTGGTGAGCAATTTGATTATTTCGGAAGCCTCTGGACCAGATATCCTAATAATTGCTACTCCAGAAACACCAGGACCTGAGGATAAAGCATAAATAGTCATTATAAATTTTAGTATACCTAGTTTTGGATAATTTTGTTAAAAATATACTGGGGAGACAAAATGATTATTTGGATAGCGTCATATCCTAAAAGTGGAAATACGTGGGTAAGATCGATTATTACTTCAATTTTATTTTCAAAAAATGGAATTATAAAAAATTTTGAACTTTTAGATAAAATAGACCAATATCCAACAAAAAAATATTTTAAAAATTTGGTTACAAACTTTAATGATGGTATTGAAATCCAGAAAAATTGGATTAATTCGCAAAGGGTCATTAACAATGATAAAAAAATCAAATTTTTTAAAACACATCACCTTTACTGTAAATATGGAAACAATGCTTTTACAGACTCAGTTAATACATTGGGGGTTATTCATGTTGTTAGAGATCCAAGAAACCTTGTATCATCATTAAAACACCATTGGTCATTAGAAAATAATAATGAAGCAATGAATAAGTTACTCGACGTTCAAACTGCTACAGGTCTAAAAATTGATGAAAGTAAAGAATATAGTTTTCCTGTCATGATTAGTTCTTGGAAAAATCATTATAATTCATGGAAAAAAATAAAAAAAAATTATTTACTAATTAGATACGAAGATATTATTGATGACCCTAAATCACAAATCAAAAATATTGTTGAATATCTAAGAAATTTTTTTAAATTTGAAATAAATGATAAAAAAATTGAAAACATCTTAAATACTTCATCGTTTGAAAATTTTAAAATATTAGAGAGTAAAGGTTTTTTTAAAGAATCTAATTTAAATCAAGAGGGAAATTTAAAAACATTTTTTAATGGAGGTCCTAATACTAAATGGCAAAATTTTTTAGATGTTAAAATATCTGATAAAATTCAATCAGAATTTTCAGATGAAATGAAAGAATTAAATTACCTCTAAGCTGGTTTATTCATTGAATTAAAGAACTCAGCATTATTTTTGGTATCTTTTAATTTTGAATTAATAAATTCTATCGCATCCATCGTGCCCATAGGGGCAATAATTCTTCTTAATACATTCATTTTTTGTAAATCATTTTTATCAAACAATAATTCCTCTCTTCTTGTTCCAGATTTAGTAATATCAATTGCTGGGTAAATTCTTTTGTCTGCAATTTTTCTATCTAATACAGTTTCGCTATTACCTGTGCCTTTAAATTCTTCAAAGATTACTTCATCCATTCTACTTCCAGTATCAATCAATGCGGTAGATATGATTGTTAAGGATCCGCCTTCCTCAATATTTCTAGCCGCACCAAAAAATCTCTTAGGTCTTTGAAGAGCATTTGCATCAACTCCCCCTGTTAAAACTTTACCAGAACTTGGTATCACAGCATTATAGGCTCTTCCTAATCTTGTAATTGAGTCTAAAAGTATAACTACGTCTTTTTTATGTTCGGTTAATCTTTTTGCTTTTTCGATTACCATCTCAGCAACAGCTACGTGACGTTGTGCAGGTTCATCAAACGTTGAACTTATTACCTCACCTTTAACTGTCCTTTGCATATCTGTTACTTCTTCAGGTCGTTCGTCTATCAATAATACAATCAAATAACACTCGGGATAATTTTTAGCTATTGAATTTGCAATGCTTTGTAAAATCATTGTTTTTCCTGCTTTTGGAGGCGAAATGATTATTGATCTTTGTCCTTTACCTATAGGGCTTACAAGATCTATTAATCTTGGTGTAAGATCTGGTTTTTTTTCTGTTTTAGTCATCTCTACTTCCATAACTAATTGTTTATCTGGATAAAGGGGTGTTAAATTATCAAATGCAATTTTATGTCTTGATTTTTCTGGTTCTTCAAAATTAATTTTACTAACTTGGAGTAGAGCAAAATATCTCTCCCCTTCTTTAGGTGCCCTAACAGGACCTTCTACGGTATCTCCAGTTCTTAGACCAAATTTTCTAATTTGACTTGGGCTAACATAAATATCATCAGGACCAGGGAGATAATTTGACTCCATTGCTCTCAGAAAACCAAAACCATCTTGTAAAAGTTGAAGAACACCCAAACCTGTAATTTCTTCTTTTTCAGCCACTTTTTTTAAAATCGCAAAAAGAATTTCTTGTTTTCTTAATGTACTTGCATTTTCAATACCAAGCTCTTCTGCTTGGGTAATAAGTTGTTCAGATGATTTAAGTTTTAGTTCTTGAATGTTCATGATTAAAAATTATTAAGGACTTAATAATACGATTAATATATATACTATTTTAAATAACTCAACCCTAGATTGGCTTAAAAATAACAATAAAAACTATCAAAATTAACAGCAATGTTGGAATTTCGTTAATATATCGGTAAAATTTTGAAGTTTTTTTGTTTTGATCTAATTTGAATTGATTGACCAATAATCCAAGATAAAAGTGGTAGGCTGTTAATAAAATCACTAAAATTAGTTTTAATTGAAGCCACAAATTAGCTAGTTGTTGAAATCCAATTTCATGTATTAGCACTAAGCCAAATATCCAACTTAATATCATGGCTGGTGTCATAATATAATAAAACAATTTTCTTTCCATTGTTTTAAAAACGCTTGATATAATTTCATTATCATTTTCAGAATGATAAACAAATATTCTAGGTAGATACAGAAGACCAGCCATCCAAGAAATAACAGCTATCAAGTGCAAACTCTTAAATAATAAATAACTATTCATAGCTTGAGCATGGGCATTTTTTAAATTGGTTGGGGCATTGTATCTTTGGTGGGAAAAGCTTACCATCAAAATTATAATTTTTTTTATGAATTATTAAATTAGACATTGCTTTTATATAATTTTTGTTTGTTCCCAGTGCTGGGACCCTTGTATAATTTTTACAACCATTTTTGTCTGCTAATTCTTTATATTCTATATCTAATTCAACTAATGTCTCCGAATGTTCTGAAACGAATGCAATCGGCACTAAAACAATGTGCTTTCCTAGTTTAGAGTTTTCTACAATTATATCCTCTGTAGATGGGCCAATCCATTTTAAGGGTCCGACACGACTTTGATAACTTAAGATCCAATCTAAATTTTTAATATTTAGAGATTTAACAACTTTATTAACTGATTGTTCTACTTGCCATTGATATGGGTCTCCTTTTTTAATATTTTTTTCAGGTAATCCATGTGCAGAAAATATTAATTTAAAATTCTTTAAGTTTTCAATTTTTTTCATTATTTCGTTTTTATGTGCTTCAATAAAATTTTCATCTGTCGGATAGCAACAAATTGTACTTGTTTTCACTTTAAAATTTTTTTTTGCACAAACGTCATTCCATTCTTTAATTGATGAGCCAGATGTTGCTGCTGAATACTGTGGATAAAGCGGCATTAAAAATACTTCGTCTGGATTATAATTGATCACCTCTTTAACGATACTTTCTGCTCTTGGATGCCAACATCTCATTACTATAAAACATTTGTAAACAGATAAATCATCATCTTTATTAAGCTTTGATTCTAAAGCAGTTGCTTGTTCTGTGGTAAGTTTGAGGATGGGGGAGCCACCCCCGAGTTCTTCGTAGATCTTTTTTGCAGTTGGCGCTCTTCTATTGGCTATTAACTTAGCTAGTGGAAACCTTAATAAACTAGGCAAATTTAAAATTGCTGGGTCGTTAAATAAATTAAACAAAAAAGGTTCAACATTTTCAATTTTGTCAGGACCACCTAAATTAAATAAAATCACGGCTTTTTTCATTTAATAATCTTTTACTAATTTAACTAAATAATCCATCATATCAGGGTCAGTTTCTGGCAAAACCCCATGACCTAAATTAAAAATATATGGATGATCTTTAAATATATCTAAATATTTTTTTGTTTCTTTTTTTAAATTTTCTTTATCTGTTAATAAAACTTTAGGATCCATGCCTCCTTGCACTGGTATTTTAATTTCTTTTTTTATTTGAATGGGGCTGACATCGTAATCAATACAAATTGCATCAGGTTTTACAATTTCACAAAAGTTTTTATAATTTTTAATACCTCTTGGAAAACATATGGAGGGTATGTTTAATGATTTTACATATTCTACTAAGTTTAAAGTGGGAATGTAAACGTAATTAGGTAGATCTTTTTCTTCTAACAATCCCGCCCAACTATCAAATATTTGAATAATTTCAGCACCATTTTCTATTTGTTTTTTTATATGTAGTTTTAAAAACTTCTCTAAAATAATTAAAGTTCTATTAACTAAAAATTGATCATTAAAAAAATCTTTTTTTTTATCTAATTTCGGTGATTGTTTATTAATCATATAAACCAACAGAGTCCATGGAGCTCCCACAAATCCTATCGTACTTTTATTTTTCATGAGAGGATCGTTGCTAACAAAATCTATTGCTTTATAAACAGGGTAAATTTTCTTTACAAAATCAATTTCGTCTAATTTAGAGATTTCATTAAGATTTAAATTTCCTAATAGTGGACCAAAGTTTTTTTTAAATTTTACATCTTGACCCAAACCATATGGTACCATCAATATATCTGAAAAAATTATAGCTGCATCTAAATCAAATCTTTTTAAAGGTTGTAAAGTTATTTCAGATGCAAGATTTTCATTTAAACATAATTTTATAAAATCTGGATTTAATTTTCTGATTTTTCTAAATTCAGGTAAATATCTACCCGCTTGTCTCATTATCCAGATCGGATTAACATTAGTTTTTTTATTAATTATTACTTCTCTTATTTGTGACATATTAATAATTAAATATAATTGATTGTATTATTAGTATATTCTGTGAATAACGATGATTAAATTTTGTAAACATTTTATTAACAATTTATTAACATTTAGGGTTTAAAATTGATTAAATATATATGAAAAATTGAAGCTTATTAATAAAAGTTTAAATTTCCCTAAATTTTAATACACATGTTTAATAATGTTAATAAAAGACTGATTTTACAACATAAATTTTAAAATATTAAAATCATCTAATATGATTTAAATAATAAAAAGTTATTAACATTTTATACATGAGTAATACATATCAAATTTATCTTATATCGGATTCCACAGGCGAGACCTTGGATAGGATTTTTATAGCAATAAAAGCACAATTTAAGAATATAAATTACAAGGTTCACACTTATTCATTTACCAGAACAGAAAATCAAATTTTTAAAATATTATCAGAAGCAGAAAAGAACTCTAATTCTATAATTTTATATTCTATAGTTGATACTAATTTGGCTAAATTTTTAGCAAACACAAGTGAGAATAAAAAAATACCTTGTTTCGGTGTACTGGGTAATCTAATTTTAAGTTTTTCTAAATTATTAAATCAAAAAGCCTCCCACCAACCTAGCGGGCAATATGCCTTAAATGATGAATATTATAAAAGGATTGCAGCCATACAATTTACGATGAACCATGATGATGGTAATCTTATTAAAGAATTGAGTAAGTCCGATATAATTCTACTTGGTGTTAGTAGAACAAGCAAAACACCAACATCAATTTATTTGGCCAACAAAGGTTTTAAAACATCAAATATTCCATTAGTAAATGAAAATTCAATTCCAAAAATTTTAAAGGAAAACCCAAAAATTGCTTGCGTGGTAGGACTAAATACAGAAGCAGAAAGGCTTGTGGATATAAGAAAAAATAGAATGAACTCATTAAAGGAAACAGAAAATAAATCTTATACAGACCTAGAAAATATCAAAAAAGAAGTTGATCAAGCAAAAAATACTTTTAAAAAATATAAATGGCCTACCATAGATGTGACGCGCAAGTCCGTTGAGGAAACTGCAGCATCAATAATAAAAATATACGAAATTTATAAACAAAATGGTTAAAATAATCTTAGCCTCAAAAAGCAAAGTTAGAAAAGAAATTCTTGATAAAAATAACATTATTACAGAAGTTCAACCATCAAATGTAGATGAAAATTCTGTCAAGATAAGTTTATTAAAAGAAAAAGCCGCACCAGAAATTATATCTAAAAATTTAGCCGAGCTTAAAGCAAATAAAATTAGTAGAAACAACAATGAGGTTTTAGTTTTAGGAGCAGACAGTGTTATTGATTTAGAAGGAGAGTTAATATCTAAACCTAAAAATAGAGAAGAGGCCATGCTTATTTTAAAAAAACTAAACGGCAAAAGTCATAATTTAATAAGTTCTGTTTGTATATCCAAAGATGGTAATATGATTTGGAATTATACAGACAAAGCCACCTTAACAATGAGAAACATGACCGAAAAAGAACTCAAAAGATATTTATCTAAAATTACAGACGAAGCTCTTTATGCTTATAACGTTTATCAAATTGAGGGGGAGGGGAGAAAATTATTTTTAAGTATAGATGGAGATGAAGAAACTATAATGGGACTACCAATAAAGAAAATTAAAGAGTATCTGAGTAATTACAAATGAAAACATATTTAGTTATAGGAAATCCTATTGAACATTCTTTATCACCTTTAATTCATAATTACTGGATAAAAAAATATAATTTAACAAACAGTATTTATGAAAAAAAAAAAGTTGAGATAAAAGATTTAAAAAAAATAGTTGACGATATTCGAAAAGATCAAATAGCAGGTGCGAATGTAACAGTTCCATTTAAAAAGTTAATTATCCCCTACCTAGATGAACTTGATGAGTCTGCTAAAGATACTCAGTCAGTAAACACTTTACATAAGATCGGTAATAAAATTATAGGATATAACACAGATTGCTCAGGTTTTTTAAAAACTATTAATGACTATTATGGTTTCAATCCTTCAATAACTGATAAAAATTTGCCAAGAAAAGATTTTTTTATTTTAGGTGCGGGAGGAGTAACCCCTTCAATAGTTGTTCCCTTAATTTCTTTATTGGGAAAATCTTCTGGTAAAATTTGGGTAAGTAATAGAACTAAAAATAACGCTGAAATTTTAAAAAAAAACTTTCCAAAGATCGAATTAATAGACTGGGGAAATAAACCCTCGGTATATTGTGATATAGTTATTAATACAACGAGTATTGGTTTGAAAAAAAATGATAATCTAAGTATTGATTTAAATTTAGATAAAAAAACATTATTTTATGATTTAATTTACAATCCCAAAGAAACAAATTTTTTAAGAGATGCAAGATTAAGGGGGAACAAAACTATGAATGGACAAATGATGTTTTTACATCAGGCAAAAGAAGCTTTTAAAATTTGGACTAACATTTTGCCAGAAATAGATGATGAATTAATTAAAATTTTAGAAAATGATTAGAATTGGAATATTAGGAGCTATTGGTTCGGGAAAAAGCTTTGTTGCTAAAAAATTTGGTTATCCAGTCTTTAATGCTGATTATGAAGTGGCCAAATTATATAAAAAAGATAGAAAAATTTATAAGAAACTTAAAAAGATTTTACCAAATTATATTTTTTCTTTTCCAGTAAATAAAAATGAAATTTCAAAAGCAATATTAGCTAATAGACGGAACTTAAAAAAAATTATTAAGATAGTTCATTTTGCAGTAAGAAAAAAATTGAATAATTTTCTAAGGACAAATAAAAGCAAGAAATTTGTAATTTTGGACATACCTCTTCTCCTAGAAACTAAGATTAATAAAAAAGAAGATATATTAATATTTGTTAAATCTCAAAAAACCCAAGTTCTAAAAAGATTGAAAAAAAGAAAAAACTTTAATCAAAAATTATTATCTAAATTTAATAGTATTCAACTACCACTTGATTATAAAAAAAAGAGGTCTCATTTTATTATTAAAAATGATTTTACTAAGGTAACCGTAATAAAATATATTAAGAATATTTTAAAAGAAATTACAAGATGAAAGAAATAGTATTAGACACAGAAACAACTGGTTTATCGGCAAAAGATGGTCATCGAATAGTAGAAATAGGATGTATTGAGTTAGATAATTTAGTACCAACACAAAAAAAATTTCATTGTTATTTAAATCCTGAAAGAAAAGTTTCAGACAAAGCACTAGAAGTACATGGTTATACCGATGAGTTTTTATCTGATAAAAAAAAATTTAAAGAAGTTACTGATGATTTTTTAAATTTTATTGATGGAAAAAAACTTATAATTCATAATGCTGAGTTCGATTTATCACATCTTAACAATGAATTAGAATTGCTTGGGAAAAGTAAAATTAAAAATGAAATAACAGATACACTAATTCTAGCTAGAAACAAATTTCCAGGCTCATCTATAAGTTTAGATGCTCTTTGTAAAAGATACAGAATTGATAATTCTAAAAGAGAAAAACATACCGCTTTAGTTGATTGTGAATTACTCGCAAAAGTATACATTAATTTAATTGATCAAAAAGAACCAACATTAAATTTTAAAAACACTGAAGTAGAAAAAAACCTAACTACAAATAATAAAACTCTGTATTATAAAAAAGTTGTTAAGCCTTCTAATAATGAATTAACTTTACATAACTCATATTTAAAAAATAGTTTAAAAAAAAACTTTTTTAATTAAACCTTTGATTATAAAGTTTTTCAAAGTCTACTTTTTTCTCAAATTTTATATCAGGATAACCTGAATTTTTAAGTAAGTTTAGAAAAGCACCTTCTAAATCGGGATATATTTGTTGTTGTATGTCACAGAGAATTATTTTTTCAAGCTCCTTTTTTTCTTTGATTTCATCTTCTATTTTTACAATAGTTGCATAGATAATCTCAAAATATGATTTTTTTTTATTATCATTTTTATCTTCAAATTTAAGAGTGGTATTAATTTCAATTAATTTATTTTTAAGTGCTTTAGATGTAATGTCTATATTCATTTGATATTTTGAAATATAGTCTCGTACAAATAAATATGTTTCAATATC
>Ga0181607_10005942_pt1 | contig 10263 bp, 4 predicted proteins | sample 041ome_9_FD_132420 | JGI IMG/M metagenome (GOLD analysis project Ga0181607, IMG submission 132420) | Coastal salt marsh microbial communities from the Groves Creek Marsh, Skidaway Island, Georgia - 041413US metaG (megahit assembly) | ecosystem: Environmental > Aquatic > Marine > Intertidal zone...
GTACCATCAGCAAACTGCAACATGTAACTTGCAGAAATGGTCATAGGACCGATATCGCGAATGTTAAAGTTTCCACGGAAACCAGTAATGGTAGCGAAATCAATATTTCTGAAAGTAGTATAGGTTACAGGATAACCTTGGTTGATTTGGAACAATCCAAAATCGTTACGAATCTCACTGTAAGAAGCGCTCAACTCAAGACCCATATTTTTACGAGATCCAAAGATTTGCTTGTAACCCACTTCGTAGTCCGTTTTCATTCTTGAATTCAATGCTCCATTAGCAACGGTACTACCTTGACGGAATTTCAAGAAGTAAACGTCTTGAATCGATACAAAAGAAGCACCTGCATTAGGACGTTGTGCTAATACATCGTAACTCACATAGAAAGATTTGCGTCCTGGCTCCAATGGGAAAGAGAACCAAATACGTGGCAACAAATTCACTATAGGAGTATAGTCGGTAAAGGTTTTATCTGTTACTTCTTGTTTGTTGTAATCAACCAAATAAGGTGCAATACGTCCATTTGTAGTTTGGTTAGCCAAAAACTCTGAGTTACGCTGCTCCGAACCATCTGCATTATACCAACGGTCACCTTCACGGTAACCAATGATACGGGTAGGAGATTGCATATCGTTTACATAAACGAAAGCATCATCGCTGATGTTTGTAGGACGAGATACGGGCAAACCGTTTATTTCTGTGACCTCAGCAGCTGTTTTGATAGGATACAAACTGTATGGATCCTTCATTACGATCTGGTTGGCGTCATAACGCTCCATACGCACACCCAAACGGAAAATCAAATCTTTAAATTGGAATTGATCCTGCAACCAAGCCGCGATATAAATGGGTTGGAAAGCCCCAATTGTGCGCTTATCTGGATTGTTTAAAAATTCATTGATAGAAGGTTTACCATTTACTTTGTTTCCTAAGTGATCGTAACCGAAATAGCTCGCATAGTTGTTACCGTTGTTCAATAACTCATTTGCGTTAAACATGCTGATGTCAAAATCACCCGGCTTGAAACTATTGATATCTACAAATGTGCGCTCGTTGATGGCATTACCATAAACATCCGTGCGGCCTTCAGAAATTAATTTGTTTCTGAATTGTCTATCGAAATGCGATTGTTGTTCGTAGTTAACCAAACGATTGTATCTAACTGTGTCGGTAAAAACACCATTAGCGTCATAACTTAAAATAGGATTGTTTACATCCAATTCTGCGATATGACTATTCATTAACTGGTTCATTAGAATCCACAAACCATTGGCGTTTAATCCGTATCCACGGTTGATGTTTTGCTCATAATAGAAACCCGCTTGTAAATCGTGAGGCGTACGTTCACGACCGCCTACGGTTTTAGGTTTCACTTGCATTTGTCCTAAAGCGAACAAAGAATAACGCTCGGTTTGGTTTTTGCTCCAAGAAGTTGGCGTAGTTCCCGGAGTTGACCAAAGCGAATAAACATTCACAGGGTTGTAACCGTTTAACAAACCTTGGTTAACTAAAATCTGGAATGGATTGGTAATATTCGCACCTCTGTTGTTAAAGAAGTCATAAATATTCTGTGTATAGCGAGCGCGATCTGGATTCATGGTTCCCGCTTGATAAGTAAGCAAGGTATCCGTGAAACCAATTTGCTCCCAATAGTTTCTAATTTGAACATAATTGCCGTTCTGATCGCGAACAATACGTGGCTCACGATTTGGGTTTTGCTCGGCATCTGTGTGTGAATAGGCAAAGAATTCTGTTGGATAAGCGGTAAACTGTCCTACATAACCATAATTGAAAATATCATCAACGTGCTCTACACTGCGGTTTTGGCTAAATGCATTTTGGAATTCAGCACGAACGGTGTAAAAGGCACTTTTAATAGAACTTTTCTTATCTACTTCGAAGTTCTGTTTGAACTGCAAGTAAGAACGGAATGTCTGGTTATCGATGCGAGATGTATTTTCAAAATTCAAGATATTGTTGGTAACACTGCGGCCACCACCATAGAAATAACTAGCAAATGCAGTTACAGATACGTTTTTATTTGGATTGAACTCCAACTTTCCGATTAAGTTCCCGTTGTACTGGGCACTATTGGGACGAGCCGCCAATTGGGTAAAATCGCTTTCTCTTAAAAAAGCAGCGCGGTGCACAAATCCATTTGGCGTAAACACCAAGGGATCTTGTTTGATCTGGTTCAATTTATCTTCATTCAATACATAAACACCGGTACGCGTTGGACTTGGGTCTTTGTAGTATCCGATATTACCATTTAACGTAAAACCTAATTTTACTTGCTTTTCGGTTTTGCCGTAGCTATTCTTTTTCTTTTCTACCCATAACGGACCAGAGATAAATCCTTCCACCGTATTGTAGGAATAAGGATCCAACAAGGTTGAAGTAATACCCTCGAAAATGGTAATGAACTTATCTGTAGCACTCTTGGATGTATATGAAAACGCACCTCCGGTTAAGTCACCATACATGGCAGGAATACCCCCAATGTTTACAGAGATACCTTCCACACCTAATGAAGGAATGGCTCCAGAACCAATAGCACGTACTCCGTCAATGAATGTGCCGTTTCCGTCAGAACGCGTTCCACGAACCGATATACCCTGACGTGATTCTACAATAGCCGCATTGGTTGAAGTTAAAGCACCTACTCCACGACGACCACTATTAATCATAGCTTTACCCGAAACCTGTTGTTCGTTCTTTTCGAGTTGGATAACCTTATTACTTGCTTTGGTTGTAATAACTACGTCACCCATTCGCCCGGTCATTGCAATTTTTAATGGTTCATTCAAACCCGCACTCAAGCTAAGGCCCGTAACTTTTTGATCCGAACTTCCTTCTTTAGAAAATTCAACATCATAAACCCCGGGACTCAAGGTTTGGAAAATCGCGTTACCATCGGAATCGGTTGTATCAGATGTTTTAAAAATACCATTAAGGTACATTTTAACCTGAACACCGCTCAACGGCTTACCATCGCCATCGGTTGTTTTTACACGAAAGTCTGCAAAGTTGGTTTGCGCCAACGCCATTTGACAGGTAAATGCAAAGACCCATGTAAAGGCCCATCTCAGTAATTTATGCTTCATATTCCGTTTGTGTTCTTTTGTTTAAAAGGTATATACATTCTACGCTTTAAACGGCAAGTTTATCGAAAAATCAAGGATTTAACAAGTTTATTTTAGTGCTAAAATAATATTTCAACAATCGATTTCGTTCGGAATATCACAAGAGTGTCATGCGCACCCCTTGAAATTCAAGACATTATCCAATAGTTTGTCTGAAATGCGTTGATAACTTTCAACCGACCAACCCGCAACATGTGGCGAAAACATTACACAGTTTTGAGATACTAACCATTCGAATTCCTGGCTAAATGCACTCCCATTTTTTAAAGGCGGTTCATCTGGCCAAACATCTAAAATCAAACCTGAAACACTTCCGTTTTTAAGGGCACCTACCATAGAAGGAACATCTAGAACACGTCCTCTTGAAGCATTAACTATTAAATGTTTACGATTTGAATTTTTTAAAAGTCTAGCATGGATCAATCCGTTGGTTTCCTCGGTCAAGGGAACATGAAAACTAATCAAATCACATCGCTCGAATATTTCTTCTAAATTTCTGACTTCCTCAACAAGATCAGACCCAAAACCCGATTTGTACTTATCATAAGCCAAAATTCTATTATTAAATCCAGATAACAATTGCGCCAATGCGCTTCCTGTATGACCAAAGCCAACAATACCTACCTGTAAACTTGAGAGTTCACGACCACGGTGGGCTTCACGGTCCCAAAAACCTTTACGTACATGCGAATCCGCCCAAGGTAATTTATGCAGAAACCCCAGAATCATTCCAAGCACATGTTCGGCTACCGTTAAGGCATTGGCTCCGTCTGCATTGATTACTTTTATTCCGAGTTCACCGGCCGTTACGATATCGATATTATCGGTCCCAACCCCTGCTCGAGCAATCCATTTTAATGGTTTACATTCTTTCAAAAATTCCCCAGAGAAAAACATTTTAGAGCGCACTATTATGCCCTCAATATTTAATGCTAAAGCCCTTGATAGTACTTCTTCTGCAAGAATATCTTTCTCGTAGAAGACATCAAAATCATGCTTTTGCAGCCCTACAATCAAGCTTTCAAAAACATCATCGATTATTAGTACACGATTAGCCATTTCGAAGCTGACGTCTTTGCTGGTACCAGTCGCTCTTTTGATCTTGAGAAGGCTTAATTTCAGGGTTATTAGAAGTCGTATTTGAACCTTGGAAAAACGCCGCAGCGCCTGTGGCCAAAACATCAAAATCAATACTTAATTCCTTATCCAAGTAATCAGGTTCAAAATTCTCTTGAATGAAATGGGTATTAAAATTCCCGCTGATAAACTTGGGATGATCCATTACAAAAGTTCCAAAAGGCAAGGTGGTCTGAATCCCTGTTATGGTGTATTCATCGATGGCTCTTTTCATTCTAGCAATGGCTTCTTCCCTATTGGCTCCCCAAACTATAAGTTTAGCCAACATGTTATCGTAATAGATAGGAATTTCCATATTGGCCTCCATAAAGTCATCAATTCGAATACCTGGACCTGCCGGTATTTCGTAGGTTTTAACCGTGCCAATATTCGGCAAGAACTGTTGGTATGGATCCTCGGCCCATACTCTTAACTCTATAGAATGTCCGTTTATCTTCAATTCACATTGTTCAAATGACAAAGGCATTCCTGCGGCAACTTGTATTTGACATTTTACTAAATCCAATCCTGTTATCATTTCGGTTACCGGGTGTTCAACTTGTAACCTCGTATTCATTTCTAAGAAATAAAATTCGTCATTATCTCCTAAAAGAAATTCCACAGTACCCGCTCCGGTATAGTTACACGCCTTGGCCACATTAACAGCCGCCTGACCCATTTTTTCTCTTAAATCTGGTGTTAAAACTGCAGAGGGTGCTTCTTCTACCAATTTCTGATGCCTGCGTTGGATGCTACATTCTCTTTCAAATAAATGAACCACATTCCCAAAATTATCTGCAATCAATTGAAATTCTATATGCCTTGGATTTCCTACATATTTTTCAATAAATACGCTGTCGTCTCCGAATGCACTTCTTGCTTCATTTTGTGCGGCAGTTAAAGCATCCGTAAATTCAGAATCTGAATGAACGACGCGCATTCCTTTACCTCCACCCCCAGCACTTGCTTTGATCAAAACCGGGAATCCCACTTGTTTCGCAATTTCCAAAGCAGCTGTAGCATCCGTGATGGCTTCGTTAATTCCAGGAACTAATGGCACTCCGTATTTCTCAACGGCTTGCTTACTGGCAATTTTACTTCCCATCACTTCCATGGCCTCAGCCGTTGGCCCAATCAAAACAATTCCCTTTTCCGCCAACTTACGTGCAAAAATGGAATTCTCAGATAAAAAACCATACCCCGGATGAATGGCCTGAGCGCCCGTTTTTTCGGCTACCTCTATAATCCGATCCATCAATAAGTAACTCTGATTGCTAGGACCTTCACCAATGCAATAAGCTTCATCTGCGTATCTCACGTGGCGCGATAATTTGTCCGCTGAACTGTAAACGGCAACGGTTTTGATTCCCATTTCTTTACAGGTTCTCATTACCCGAAGTGCAATTTCGCCACGATTGGCTATTAGAATTTTACTAAACATAGATGATTCGGTATTATAAGTTTTACTATACCTTCGCGAAGGTAACTAAAGATGCGGCAAATTGCCAAGATCATAAACCTCATTAGAGTTGAATTCGCCCTCGACTTAAAAAAACCAACGCTTTTGGTGTCGGCAATTTTGCAATTAGGCATTACGGCTCTTTTAAGTATGTTGGCTCAACCCAATATGTTGGCATCGGTTTGGAACAGCATTTTTTGGATCACTTTAATTCTTGGGAGCATTCAAGCTGTATCAAAAAACTTCACCTTGGTAGCACGTGGACGTTGGATATTCTGGAACCAAATTGCTTCACCTTCTGAAATACTTTGGGGGAAAATGGTTTACGGTTGGTTTCAAATGCTGATACTTACGGGAGTAAACCTGATTTTCTTCGGTTGGTTTTTGGGTATTCCCGTTATTCATCTAGGACCCTATTTTAGCATTTTATTACTGGTCACTTGCGGAATATCCTCTGTTTTTACTTTTGTAGGTGCTGTAGCTACAAAAGCAGGAAGCGCCTCCTACATGGCACCTGTGCTGAGTTTACCGATTATATTTCCACTAATTTTAGTAGGAATCAAAGCGTCATTAAAAGCTTTTAACCCCGTTTTGGTGAGTTCTATTTACCGCGATATTTATTTACTCGGGGCTTTAGATTTGCTCGTTTTAGTTTTAACGGGCGTACTCTTTCAGAGTCTTTGGAAAGATTAGCCTTATTTCTTTGACCAACAGTCTAATACTTCTAAGGCAGCGTCAAGAGTCGCGTCTTTCAGATAAGGTTTTGGCCAAGCCGATCGTTGTATCTTCTTTATACTGTCGTTCTGTACCTCCTGCAAATCACGCTTTAAGGCGTAAACGGTATCAAAGGCTCTTTTGTATTCAAACTTTCTGAATTTTTCATCGCTCTTCTCCAAATCCTCTTGCTGCTCCGCATAGGCTTCTAAATTCAAATTATAAACCATCCCCTTACGAATCTTTTCGATTTGCTCGGCGCGTTCCTCTACCAAGTCAAAATATTTATGTGACTTAATCCATTTCTGACCAGATTTAATAGCTTCTCTATAAGATTTTGTTTCATACGATTTGTAACCTGCTGATGGTATTTCATCGTAGGCCAAATGATAATCCATCTCCTTTTCTCCTCGTTCCACTCCATCGTAAATATCCGGCACAACCACATCGGGTTCTACTCCTTTCAACTGAGTGGTTCCCCCATTTATTCGATAGAATTTTTGAATGGTAACTTTCAGGTCGCCAAAGCCTCTAGGGAAAACCTCTGTGCGCCCACCATTAAGTCCAACCATTGTTTGAACGGTACCTTTTCCGAAAGTACTTTTAGAACCCAAAATAACGGCTCTCTTATAATCTTGCAAGGCGGCTGCCAGGATTTCAGAGGCAGACGCGCTATAGGCATTGGTCATCACCACTAAAGGTCCATCGTACAAGGTAGTAGGATTAAAATCATTAGCTGCATTTATGTTACCTTCCGAATCTTTTACTTGAACGATTGGTCCTGACGCAATGAATAATCCACTCATTTCAATGGCATCAGCCAAACTTCCACCACCATTATTTCTTAAATCCAGTACAATTCCATCTACGTTTTCGTCTTTAAGCTTTTCAATTTCCAATCTCACATCACCGGCACTGTTTCTACCGCGCCCTCTTGAAGAAAAATCAGCATAAAAACTTGGTAACTGGATAACCCCATAGCGTTTTCCCTTATGGTTGATTAAAGCGCTTCTTGCATAGGTTTCTTCTATTACAACCACTTCGCGAATGATTGGAATGACTTTGATTACCCCGTCCGGCTTTTTAACTGTTAAACGCACTTCAGTACCTTTTTTTCCGCGTATCAATTGAATGGCATCATCCAATTTCATATCCACGATATCTACCGGTTCCTCTTCGCCTTGAGCCACTTTGAGTATCAAATCACCCGCTTTCAAGTCGCCCTGCTTATAGCTAGCGCTACCCGGAACAATGCGTTCTACTTTTACATAACCATCTCGTTCGCTCAAGGTTGCACCAATTCCTTCCAGCTTACCCGTCATTGAAATATCAAAGTTCGCTTTGTCTGCCGGCGGGAAATAATTGGTATGTGGATCGTAAATTTCAGCGATAGTATTGGCATAAAATGAAATTTTGTCTTGGCGATCCATCTTTCTCCATCGCTTGAACCAATTTTCTACAAAGGTTTTGGTTTCATCGCGAGCCTTCAACTCTAAGGTATCAAAAGGTACAATTTTTACATTTCCAGCGGTGTCTTTAGATTTTTTCAAATCTTCTTGTTGTTTTTGCTTTCTATAAAGCCTATCCACCACTTGGTACCGAGTCCAACGTGTCCAGTAATCTTTTAATTTCAATTCATCAAGAGCGTAGTTCTTATTTTCTTGGGAAACCTCAAAATTGCCTTCTTCTTTGTAATTCAAAGGAGCATTCAATGGCTCCACAATCCAAGGTTCAATCTGATCCAAACGATACATTAAGGTATTCCATGCGGAATCAAAAAAATCGAAGCGACCTGCGTTGATTTGATCGTCTATTTGTTTTTCAAACGGTTTTAGCTTTTTAATATCCTCTTGAGTAAAGAATTGTTTATTACCGTCGAGATTTTCAAGGGTATTTTCAAAAGCCAATAAGGAAAACTCATCGTTTATGGTTTTCGGGGCATAATGCTGCCCATTTAAGGTTATCATTAAGCGCTTAAGCAGCGGTTCATCTCCTGAAAATGGCTTATTACTGCAAAAAACCAGTGCTAAAATTGCCAAACTCAAGCCCGTAAGCGAAATCCATCTTTTCATTATCATTTTCTTTACCCTTTACTCCAAAGCACTTACTTGTTAAAACGATCCAAACCCAGTACCGTGGTACCCTGTTCAAAAACGATATCAACCGGAATTTTATTCTTTTGAATTTGATTCAATTCCGTTTGTAGCGATTCATCAATTCCACCACGCTCTGTTAACATGTTCTTCACGCCCTGTAAATCCCCATCTCCTTGTAAATGCAACAATTCCGCAGCAAGGTTACGAATGGCAATCTTCATTTCGGGAACTTTTACAATGAGACCTTTTTTGGTACGTTCCAGACAACCACTCTTCATGAGTGTATTAAAGGTAATCATGTTGGCACGACCATGGGCACTAGAAGCGCCGAAGCGAACCGAACGATAAACAGAAGCCACGAAAGTGATGTAAAAATCTTCAATATCTCCCTCTAAAACTCCGGCTTCATTCAATGAAGTTACCATATACAAACCCAGAACATCGGCCTTACATTCTTCGATAGCAGAATAATCTGGACCTAATGCCTCTCTAACCGTTTTGTTGGGATCTTTAACCAAATTTTTAACTCCCAATCCGTGCGCTACTTCATGGAACATTACGTTATTGAAAAATGCATCGAAATGAATATTCTTTCGTTGTGATTTATGAATAATTTCTTTTGAAATTGGCATTACGATTTCATCAAACTTAGCCTTCATTGTATTCTTCAACTGTGAACGTCTGGTTCCCCAATACTGCTGAATTACTTCGTCATTAGGCAAGTTAACCGCGATGGTTTTACTTCCTGCATTACAATCTCCTCCGTAATAAACAGCATCAAAAACCGCCAATTGACTTTGTGGCTCTTTGGGTTTGATTAGCGGCGGGAACCCTGGAATATCTAAAGGCATTTCCGGCTCTTCAATCAACTCACCGTTCTCATCTTTTTCAGGTTCGGTAGGTCCAAGAACGGGCTTGTATTCTTTCTCTACTGGAAGTTCTGCTTGTAATTTAGGCAACCAAACCAAATATTGCTTAAGTTTTTCGCCCCATTCCTTATCTCGGACCAAAACGTAAGCCTCAAAAGCTGTTTTTTGACCTGTCAATTTGTCCTCGTAATTTTCTATTGGACCAATAATGATATCTAAATGCGCATCCAATTGCAACCATGCAATATCACTTTCAATAAGCTGATCACCTAATAGCGCCATTCCACGCATACGTAAATATTCAGCTAGTTTTTGATCCTCCCCTTCTATAGCCTTAGCCGCTAACTCCATTTGATTTTGAAGTTCTCCTAAGTTTTTCTGATAATGCTGACTGTAATTCTCAATTTCTGCAAAAGTGCTGGAATGTGTCGTAGAATTCAGCGGAAACATTTCCATCATCTTAGGCATTTGACCCGAATTTGGATCGTTGTTTTCCGGCATTGGTGGCGGATTTCCTTCAGAGACTTGAAAAACTCTATTTACCACGGTGTAAGGATTTAAAATTCTTACTGCCTCCATTTCTCCTACCACACTTGGATCGAAATCTTCTGGGTAGAAATTGGCTCCTTTAGGTTTCTCTCCAATTCCCTGAACGAAGGGTTGATTATTGTTCAAGCGATCCCAAGGGCCGTAGTTAATTTCTAAAAAAGACTTCAATACAGAGTCCTTCACTTTTTTCAGTGCCTCATCTTTCTCCATGTAGGCTTGCTGCCAAAATATAAGATCGGCTTGTTCTGCAGCCTTAATCAAATGATACAAACACTTTTTCTCAGATTCACTAAGTTTGTTGGTATCTGTGGTTA
>Ga0181607_10005944_pt1 | contig 10262 bp, 18 predicted proteins | sample 041ome_9_FD_132420 | JGI IMG/M metagenome (GOLD analysis project Ga0181607, IMG submission 132420) | Coastal salt marsh microbial communities from the Groves Creek Marsh, Skidaway Island, Georgia - 041413US metaG (megahit assembly) | ecosystem: Environmental > Aquatic > Marine > Intertidal zone...
CGACATAGGCTGTAAAGTCTAGCAAGATCTATGCCAACTTTGAAGGCTACGTTATTATACCATGGTCTAAAATAATATAGACTGTAAAGACTTGAAAGTAGATGGGCCGATATAGTACCCTATAAGGTTAAGACTCTGAAGGCCTAAACCGAGACAAAAAAAACCCGGTTGACTAGACCGGGCTTGTATTAGTGAAAGAATAACTCAACTATGAAGTCTATAATATCATCTATAATATTCGCCATCATTGCACCAAGTAATCGAAATGGACAGCGCTTACATGGTCACCATCTACCCATCGTTTAGGGTCTCGTTTGGCTATAAGCTTGCACCAACTATCCCATAACCAACTGGTACGCCTAGACTTACAAGCGCTAATATATGCATCAATCTTTTTGCGTTTGGTTTCGGGTTGGCATTTTTTGTCCAGGCTTAAAACACTAGGTGCAATATTCAAGCGCCTAAGATTGTGAACGTCTATACAACCAACACGCCCGGCGAATAACTGACAGCAAAAGCCTGCTTTAGCTAGACCTAGGCCCGGAACCTGCAAGAATGCTTGCATCAATTCGCTGTCTGTTTTTGCGTCCATTGCATCACGGTAAAGCGTCTCTTTATGTTCCTGCAACCAATCAAACGTCTTACGTTTATTTCCCCATACGAAACGACTATCAGCGCCTAATGCTTTATAGTCTCGCATTTGGTCACCTACCGCATGCCATGGTTGCTGAATTGATAAAACAACCATCATCACCATGTCGGCATTGTTGTCTGCCGATTGTTGGCAGTGTTCATTGATTTTTGGGTTTACTGTTTTAAAGCTCATTTGTTATCCATCCATACAAAGCGACTACACCATAAACCGCTATCAATAAAGCGGCACCATTATCTATACCGAAAACTTGTGATTCTATCATGATAAAAAACGCCCCATTGCTGAGGCGCTCCCGTGGTTAAAATTACTTCTCAGCGCTTACGCTAAAGTTCCAAATGTCCCGGCCTTTGGGCGCTTCAACGGCGATAGTAATAAGGCCGCAATGGATTTGCGAGAAACTGTCGTAAGCTTCGCCCGCTATCGGACGCATTTTATTTTTGCGAATACGATAGAAACCCTGTAAGCCTAGTCTATCGGTATAAAACCGAACCGTACCATTCTTTTCTTTGGTGAATTGTACGTCCAAGGTTGGCCAGTAACTACGCACCATATAACGAGCTACACGCTCTTCTTTGTTATACTTGAAAAACTCAATTGTGTTTCTGATAATATTTTGCATTTTCATAGTCCCTATTAAGAATTAACTTGATTACTGATGAAAGATTTTGCATCATCCATGGTTTTAAATATTTGCGAAACTTCTGAATCATCGATAAAAACTATAAAATAGTCTTTACATGGACGCATTTTCGTTTCAATTTTATAGATTTCGATTTTATGATCATTTTCGTAATACATCATTTATACCTCTTTGTTTAAGTTAATCGGTAGGCCTTGATGCCAGCCGATGACCTATAGTCGCATAGGCCCGGATGATTGTCTAAGACTATTTTGTTATATACCTATAATTTTTGGTTATATGGTTTCGGCCTTTATATGCGCATGCGCACACGTAGCAACTACCATGCCAAAAAAGCGAAATCGACGATCTATTTTTTTGAATGCTAGTGTACCGGTTTCACGCTATCGGCTCTCAGAGGCGCTTAAAATCGCTCTCAGGACTACGACTAATTATATGCGCATATTTTGCGTCTGAATTTGGATTTTGGCACGAATTTTGCTAATGCATAAACCATGCCAATTTTTAGGCTGCTGAAATTTTATTACAATGCGAATGATTCACCGATGCGAATGGTTTGCATTGTGCGAATGATTCCTATTTGTAAATGATTCTCATTTGCATTTACGAATGATTCTCATTTGCGGTTGTAAATGCGAACGATTTGCGAATGCGAATGATTCTTATTTGCATTTGACATCTACATGTGCTAAAGTTATCAAGCAGATCTAGTATTTTATCAAGCAGATCATAGATTTGATTTGACATAAGGCAGATCTATATTTTAATATGAAGCAGATGGAGAAATGTATTATGAGATGTTTAGCTTGCAACATGGAACTGAATGATTCAGAGGCTACAAGAAAGTCACAGATCACTGGAGAGTTCATAGATCTTTGTAACCATTGTTACTCTACTATTAACAATGACTCAGAAGATGTTGATTTTAATGATATTTTAGATATCAATAGTTATCTTGACATAGCAGATAAAACAGATTACTCTTAACTATATAGATATACTATATAGATAACTAGTTACTATGTTATTGGTTTATTAATGTATATCTAATTATTATTACTGTAATAACTTAATAAATAGATACTATATAGACAGATAGGATATATGATATGAGTGGTAAACTTCCTTCAGTACAGCGTGAGAAGTTCATGGGAGGCTTAACAGGTGAATCAGCCTATCAATGGGCATTGTTTCTCGCTGAAGAAGCTGATATGATCGGGGACACATTTGGATACAGTAGATTCAAGAGTATTGCTGAATCGCTTGAACCAAAGGAAGGTAAGCCTGCAGTAGCAGGTTTCTATTGTAATGACCTAGAAGAGGCAATTAAAGCATGGACAACGTAAGCACAGTAACTCTAGTCAGGGCACTGGATAAAAGAATCAAAGAATACTCGACAGAAGATGATTTCTTTGGTACAGTCGCAGATGACACTGTACAGGACTTAAAAGTTGCAGTGGATGGTTGCTTGACTCAATACACAGATGTATTGGTTCAGCGTTTAGTTGATGGAATGGAGTGAATAACATGACTAACCAAGAGATCTGTGAACTCTACGACAGTAACCCACACATCACACTGAAGCAACTCAGTGCTTGGACAAATAAAACTATAGCCGAACTAAAAAGGATATTGATGTCATGATTGACAAACAAACTGGATACGATGACGACTACGATGAGGCATTGAAGTTCTGCATCGAGGAGATCATCGAAGAGATCCATCGAGTGAAAGAGCTTGACAAGCTTGCAGTGGAGTCAATATACTTCTCACTATTCGGTGTTGACGTTGAAGCTCGATACCAAGAATATCTGAATGAGCTAAAGGAGCCATCATAATGGAACATATCTATAACATCGAACAGCTTGAAGAGTACCTATCAAAGCTAACAATAGGCACAGAGTCCGTACAGAAGATCTCAGAATTTTGTCGTCTTCAAGAGAATCGAATGGATTATCTCCGCAAGCGTGTGAACACAGCCGCACAGCTACTTGGTAATGACTTGATCACGGAGTGCATGGATGAAGATTGATGTCAGAACCGGGAGAGCAATGACACCATTGCTTGAGAGAGCACTTGAAAAACTAAACAGTGCATGCGAATATATCAACGATACAGGTGATGTAGAGAGTGAAGAGCTTGATCAGATATCTACATCGATTAAGCATGCAAAGACAAAATTGGAATATTATTTAGGAAGCTTGTGAATGAACTATTTATTACTTGCAGACGAATATGGTGGGGATGGTTGCGACTGGACTGTTGAATTAGCATCTGGTTCTTATGGCGACTGTGAGAAAGAATTGGATAGACTTTGTAAAGCATGTGCTATCCAGTACAGTAATTATCGAATTGTAAATGAAAGGTCAATCAATGGCATTCGTTAAATACAATCTAGAATGTCCAGAGTGTCACAGTAGTCGAGGCTATGGCATCGACGATGGAGGCTTTGGTCATTGTTTTAAATGCGGGCATAGAGCTAAAGAAGAGGATTCTGGTAGGGTGATATCACTACCAACTAGATCGTCCAGTACAGAGCCTCTACGTAGCTCTCAGAGCCTAATCTATCGTGATATTAGGGATAGGAAGATAGGAGTGCAGACCTGTGAGAGATACGGTGTAGGATATCGAGGTGAAGACCTAGTATTTCCTATTGGTTCCTCTGCAAAGGTACGCATTAAAGGTGAAAAGAACTTTGCTATTGAAGGTGAATGGAAAGATAATCCAGAGCTATTTGGTCAAGAGAGATTCAATTCCGGAGGTAAATATGTTTTAGTTACTGAAGGTGAATTTGATGCAATGTCTGCCTATCAGATGCTTGGAAATGATAAGTATCCTATTGCATGTGTTTCTGTAAGGAATGGAGCACAATCTGCTCTGAAGGATTGCAAAGCCAATTATGATTGGTTAGATACATTTGAGAATATCATCTTCCACTTTGATAATGATGCTGTAGGATTAGAAGCTCAAGCACAGTGTGCAGAACTATTTAGTCACAAAGCAAAGTGTATGGTTCCTGTCAATGGACTCAAAGATGCTAATGAATATCTTGTAGATAATCGTGCATCAGATTTTGTCAATAACTTTTGGAGAGCAGAGAGATGGACTCCAGATGGTATTGTGGCAGGCTCAAGTCTCTATGACTCAGTGATGAAGCCGATTGAGAAAGCAGATGTGATGTATCCATTTGATGGACTCAATGCTTTGACCTATGGCCTCCGTCAGGGCGAATTAGTCACCATTACTGCAGGCTCAGGTTTAGGTAAGTCTCAGTTTGTTCGTGAGATTGTATGGCATATCTTACAGAATACTGAGTCCAACATCGGTTTAATGTTCTTGGAAGAGTCTACCAGACGTACTGGATTGTCTCTGATGTCTCTGGCGGCAGATAAGCCATTACATCTACCAGACATTGTAGCAACTCAGAAGGAAAAAGATGATGCATTTAATCAAACACTTGGCACAGATCGTGTGTATCTCTTTGATCATTTCGGTTCCACTGATGTTGATAATATCATCAATCGTGTTCGCTACCTTGCCAAAGTCGTTGGATGTAGGTATGTGTTTGTTGATCATATCAGCATCATTGTTTCTGCTCAGTCTAATGGGGATGAAAGAAAAGCCATAGACGAGATCATGACCAAGCTCAGAATGCTTGTCCAAGAAACAGGAATCAGTTTGGTTTGTGTATCACATCTCAAGCGCCCTGATACTAAAGGACATGAAGAAGGTGCGGCAACATCGCTTGCACAATTGCGTGGATCTGGTAGTATTGCACAGTTATCAGATATGGTGCTTGGTCTAGAACGTAATGGTCAGGCAGACGATCAAACAGAACGTAACACAACACGGGTACGTGTATTAAAGAATAGATTCTCCGGGATTACCGGGAAAGGATGCTCATTGCTTTATAATCACGATACCGGTAGAATGCGTGAGATTGACGAGGAAGCGTTATGAACATAGAACACAACCCAAATAGGAAAGGAGACTTTGCAGAATACTACGCAGTCACTTGGCTATGGGATAACGGGTTTGAAGTCTTTCATAATTGTGGCTGTACAGGTGCTGTAGACTTGATTGCTATGTCACCTTCTGGTACAATCACCTTAATTGATGTGAAGACCTTAAAGATTGATCATCGTAGAGATAAATTAGACTATAAAAGTCATCTAACACCTTTACAGAAAGAATTAGGTGTGGTAGTCTTAGCCTTTAATCCAGACACACGTAAATGTTATTTTGTAGGACATACGCATGAAACAAATGGTAGTGGACATCGAGACAAACAGCACACACAGTACGATTTGGTGTGCAGTGACTCAGGATGTTGAGACAGGAGAGCAAATATGTCATACAGAGCCATCAACACTTGCTCCGTTGGTAAAGGAATACGATCAAATAATCGGACACAATATAATCGGTTTCGATGCACCGGTGTTAAGGAAGCTTTGGAATATTGGGATTCCGAAATCGAAAGCGGTAGACACATTACTTCTTTCAAGACTTCTGAATCCACAGCGAGAAGGAGGACACAGCCTCAAGGCATGGGGACTGGCTCTGAAGAATCAGAAGATAGATTTTGAGGACTATGATAGTGGATTGTCAGATGAAATGGTGCAATACTGTAAACAAGATGTTGCGCTTACCGTTGATGTTTATCGCTTTATTATGGGTGAGCTTAGTGGATGGAAAGATTCTGATAAGAGCATTAAGATCGAACATGAGATCGCTGTCATTTGTAAAAAGCAAGAGGAAAACGGTTTTAAATTGGATATCCCTGCGGCTACACTTCTTAAAGCTACGCTGTCAGATCGAATGGGTGTACTGGAGGACACGGTGCAGTCTGTTTTTCCACCGATTGTGGAGGAAAGATATTCTGAGAAAACACAGAAGCGATTAAAAGATAAGGTTACAATCTTTAATCTTGCATCTAGAAAGCAGATCGGTGAACGCCTGATGGATCTTGGTTGGAAACCTACAAAGCGTACAGAGAAAGGTCAACCAATTGTCGATGAATCTACACTAGAAACTGTAGACATCCCAGAAGCTAACATGATCGCAGAATATTTAATGATACAGAAACGTGTTGCAATGATCGATTCATGGTTGAAACATGTGAAAGAAGATGGTAGAGTACACGGAGGTATTATTACAAACGGAGCAGTGACAGGGCGAATGACTCACCGTAATCCCAATATGGGACAGGTTCCTTCAGTGAACAAACCATACGGTCAAGAGATTCGTTCCTTATGGACTGTAGAAGATGATCATGTACTAGTTGGCACGGATCTTGCAGGTATTGAATTAAGATGTCTTGCACACTACATGCAGGATGAGGAGTGGACAGAGGAGCTTTTGAATGGTGACATCCATCAGAAGAATGCAGATGCCGCAGGTATCACTAGACCTCAAGCGAAAACACTTATATATGCAACGCTTTATGGGGCAGGGCCATCAAAAGTCGGCAGTATTGTTGGCGGCGGGGCGAAAGAAGGCAATGAAATCTTATTTCGTTTTTATAATAACACACCTAAGTTACGACAACTTATGGAGAAGGTTGCGCAGGTGGCGGCAAAAGGCTATGTACCGGGCATTGATGGTAGAAGAATATTGGTCAGAAGCGAGCATGCGGCACTCAACAGCCTCTTACAAGGATGCGGTGCTATTATTGCCAAGCAATGGAACATTGAAGCGCACAAACTCTTTAAGCACTACAGAGTCCCTGTTAAGCAAGTTGCGATTGTGCACGACGAAATACAGATTGAAACAGAGGAGAGATATGGTGAACAAGTTGCGCAGATCATGTGCGATGCGGCCTCACAAGCCGGGTTTACCTTGGGCTTTCGATGCCCAGTAGATGCCGAAAGTAAGATCGGTAAAAATTGGTTTGATACGCACTAAAATCGTGCTATAATATTAAGTACCACCAAAAAAGGAGAATGGTATGGAAAACACACAACGTGTAAAAATTAAAGCTGACGTAATGTGGGCTTACCTTGACAAGCCTAACGACATGTCGCAGAAATATCAGGTTGACCTGTGTAATCTGTCAGATCCTGCTGTAAAGGCCATTGAAGAAATGGGCATTGCAGTACGGCAGAAAGAAGATAAAGGATACTTTATCACCTGCAAATCAAGCAACCCTATCCGGGCATTCGATTCAGATGGAGATGTCTTAGAAGGCATCACTATCGGGAATGGCTCTAAGGCTGTTGCAATGATTTCATCCTATTCTTGGAACTGGAAAGGCAAGGAAGGTGTTTCACCGTCACTCCGTAAGCTTGTGATTGATGAGCTAGTCTCTTATGAAGGCGAGCCTGTTGAAGAAGCGGACGACGACGAAATTCTCTAATGCATGCTCTAATTGATGCCGACATTCTGAACTATCGGATTGGCTTTGCTACCAATAACGAAAGTGAAGGTGTCGCCATCAAAACAATGGCAGGATTCTTAGAGGATTTACTTCTCTTTGACCTGCCTGATGTTTGGACTTGGGAATTGCATTTAACAGGTAAAAACAACTTCAGGAATAACTACGCACAGACGGTTCCCTACAAAGGAAACAGAACATCAGATAAACCTATCCATTATCATGTTCTGAGAACATATTTAAAAGAAGAATGGCAAGCCACCATTAATGAAGGTATTGAAGCAGATGACATGCTTGCAATACGACAGACTGAACTTGGTGATAGCTCCATCATTGTGACTTTAGATAAAGATCTGGATCAAGTTGTTGGATGGCATTATAACTTTGTTAAGAAAATCAAATACTACTTAACGAAACCTGAATGTGATCTGAACTTTTACAAACAATTCCTAACCGGAGACAAGGTAGACAACATCATTGGGGCATACGGTATCGGTGATAAAAAAGCTGAGAAACTGCTTGCGGACAAGACAGAAACAGAAATGTGGTCTATAATTGTAGAACAGCTTGGTGAAGAAAGAGCCATAGAAAACGGACATTTACTGTATATGTTGAGATATAATGATGATTACTTTAAACCGCCAGAACTTGGTAGCAAAGCATAGTGGCAAGTTCAACAAAGCAAAAGTCTTCCGGGACAAAAAGAAAGACTACAAGAACGGCTACACCCGGCATAAAGGCACAGAGTGCCAAAGCCAAAGGACGTAGACTACAGCAATCTGTCAGAGATGCCATCTTAGAGGCATTCTCAGGGCTTGAGAGCGACGATGTAAGGAGCACTAGTATGGGTGCAGGCGGAGAGGATGTTCTTCTCTCTCCTGCCGCTAGGAAGCTTTTTCCTTACACAATAGAGTGTAAGAATCTAGCAAAGATTGCAGTATACAATTATTATGTCCAAGCAACTGGACACAATGATTATGAGCCTCTTGTGGTTATTAAACAGAACAGATCAAAACCTCTAGCAGTGGTAGACTTTGATCATTTTATGGAGCTAGTACAATATGTCAGCGAATCAAAAGCAGGTAGGAGGTGACCACTACACAAGGCAAGATATACAGCCTTGGGAGTATATGGAAGCTATTCTAACAAAAGATCAGTTTGAAGGTTTCCTGATTGGTAATGTGATCAAGTATGTGTCACGTTATCAGGAAAAAGGTGGTAAAGAAGATTTACTAAAAGCAATACACTATTTAGAAAAAGCAACAGATATACTATGACACAATATCTTGGGATTAAGATTGATTATGAAAGAGACTCTCGACTCAGCGATCAAGCAATTAAACTCATGCATGACTACTACATGCTTGAGCATGAAAACAGTCCTCAGCAAGCCTTTGCACGTGCTTCAGTGGCTTATTGCTATGATGACTTTGACTTGGCACAACGTATTTACGACTATGCTAGTAAAGGTTGGTTTATGTTTTCGTCACCTGTGCTGTCGAACGCACCTGAACATGGCAGAACTAACAGCGGCCTGCCTATTAGTTGTTTCCTTACTTATGTGGGCGACAATCTTGATAGCCTTATTAATCACAATTCTGAGGTAGCATGGCTGTCTGTTAAGGGTGGAGGTGTTGGAGGACATTGGGGCAATGTTAGAGGTATCTCTAATAAAGCTCCGGGGCCAATACCGTTCATGAAAGTGGTTGACGCTCAGATGACTGCATACAAACAAGGCAAAACACGCAAAGGAAGTTATGCGGCCTACTTGGACATCAGTCATCCAGATATTGAAGAATTTATTTCTTTTAAAGTACCGACTGGTGGCGACATCAATCGGAAATGTTTTAACTTATTTAATGCTGTGAACATCACAGATGAATTTATGGAGAAAGTAATCAATGATACAGATTGGAACCTTACAGACCCGCATACAGGAATTATCAGAGATACAGTCAAAGCTCGCAAACTATGGCAACGAATCCTTGAAGCTCGCTTCAGAACTGGTAGCCCATACCTTAACTTTATCGACACAGCCAGAAGAGGCTTACCAGACTCTCAAAAGCGGCTTGGACTCACAATTAATGGCTCTAACCTCTGCAACGAAATCCATCTCGCAACAGATGAAGAACGCACAGCAGTCTGTTGCCTCAGTTCCGTCAACCTTGAAAAATACGACGAATGGCGAACAAGTGGCATGGTTGGAGACCTTATCCGATTCTTGGACAACGTGCTTCAATACTTTGTTGACAACGCACCAGAAGAATTGGGAAAAGCTGTCTACTCAGCATACAGAGAGCGTAGCATCGGCCTTGGAGCAATGGGATTCCATGGCTACCTCCAAAGCAAAGGCATAGCTTGGGAGTCTTGGCAGGCGGCAAGTGAGAACTATGCAATCTTCAAAGACATCAAAGAACAAGCTGTTGAAGCCACCTACTCGCTCGCTGTGGAGCGTGGCGAATGTCCTGATGGAGTAGGTGATGGTGTTAGAAATATGCATCTGTTGGCTATTGCTCCTAACGCTAATTCTAGTATCTTATGTGGGTGCTCTGCTAGCATTGAACCACGTATTAGCAACTGCTTTGTCCATCGTA
>Ga0181607_10005949_pt1 | contig 10253 bp, 7 predicted proteins | sample 041ome_9_FD_132420 | JGI IMG/M metagenome (GOLD analysis project Ga0181607, IMG submission 132420) | Coastal salt marsh microbial communities from the Groves Creek Marsh, Skidaway Island, Georgia - 041413US metaG (megahit assembly) | ecosystem: Environmental > Aquatic > Marine > Intertidal zone...
AACGATCGCTATACACTGTGGGGCGGCCCCTTATCGGCGTTTTCTGCGAAGGTGCGTTCCTATTTGATTAAGAAACGCATTCCTTATCGAGAAATGTACCCGTCACATCCCGATTTCGGGCAGCGGATCCTTCCCGCTATCGGATTGTTCGTCATCCCGGTATTGGAGACGCCCGAGGGCGAAATAGTGCAGGATTCCACTGACATTATCGATTACCTAGAGGCGCGCTTTCCCGAGCCCTGCTTTATTCCTGAAACACCTATCCAGAGAACGCTGGCGAGCCTGCTGTGTGCATTCGGCTCAGAAGGGATGTTACAACCATCGATGCACTACCGCTGGTCTTTTCTCGAGCAGCACGGTGACTACATACGTGCCGAATTTGGTCGCGCCATGAGTCAATCACGCGACCGCGCTGAGCGCGATGCCATGGCCGAGCCCTCTATGGCGATGATGGCTGCTCATCTGGCTCACCTTGGTATCAGCGAGACAACCATACCGGCGATCGAGGCGGCTTACATCGAGCTGCTGGAAGCGCTGGAAGCGCATTTTATGCTTTACCCCTATTTACTCGGTGGGCGCCCCTCTATGGCCGATTTTGGTTTTATGGTGGGTCTTTATGCGCACTTGTCACGTGATCCGGTACCCGCGGCCTTGATGAAAGCGCGCGCACCCAATGTGTATCGGTGGTGTGAACGGATGAACTGCGCCAATATTGATGACGGTGAATTTCCAGACGCCGCAGATGCCTTCTTGTCTGCAGATACGCTTCCAGAGACGCTTGAAGCGGTTTTGACAGTGGTTTTCAAAACCTGGGGGCCAGAGCTGCAGGCGTTCAATACGCGCTATAACGAGTGGGTGAGCGCCAATCAGGACCTGCCCGATGGACATCTCGTATCACTATCGGACCAACGTCAGGTGCATCCAAGCCTGGGTAGCATCACTTATGCCTACCGCGGCGTTGAGGTAACGCGTCAGTGTTTTCCTCATGCGCTCTGGCATTTCGAGCGGGTTGCAGCAGAGGCCCGACAATTAACGGGTAGTGCTCAGGTGGGCTGGAACACGCTAATGCAACGATGCGGGGGAGTGGCAACAATGCAGTTGACGCTCGACCGCCCCGTAAAGCGCCTTGATAACGTGCTTGTGCTGGATTGAGCTTCATTTCGAGCGGGTAACTAATAGGGATTACGACATTGTTTCGACTTTATGGTGCGCACTGTAGCGGTGTAACGCCTGATTGCGAGCGGAACGGTGAAAAAAAGAACGCAATACAACACAAGAGAAAGGATGCTTCATGTTCGATGTGAACGAGTATTTTGAAGGTAAAGTTAAGTCAATTGGTTTTCAGACGGAGACGCTTCCGGCGACCGTTGGCGTGATGGCGCCGGGTGAATACGAATTCGGAACCTCGCAGAAAGAGACAATGACCGTAGTGAGCAGCGTACTCGAAGTTAAGTTGCCGGGGGAATCAAGTTATTCGAGTTATGCTGCAGGTCAGAGTTTTGTGGTGGGATCGAATGAAAAATTTCAGCTTATCGTTCGCGTGGATACCGCTTATTTGTGCACCTACGAGTAGGACTGAAGTTTTTGTCAGGCCTTTGTCACTACAGGGGGAGCAAAAATGAATAAGAGACTCGATTTAACGATTGATCAAGTAGGCGCACTTGGCGCACTTCATGCTGAGCGCGAAGCTGCCAGAGATTTTGACGCAGTCATGGCCACCCTCTGTGACAATCCTAGGTACGAGTACCCAACCTTAGGAAAAGGTTTCAGCGGAAGGTCAAACGCAGAGCGCTTCTACCGCTGGTTCTTTGAAAATTTTTCGCCCAAGGTAACGCATTACGTTTTGATCAATCAATGGGTTAACGAAGGCAGTGTCGCGCAAGAATACGACGTGACTTTGACCTTTGACGGTGTGGATGAGACGCATCGAATCTTGGGGGTGCTATTTGTCGAAGGGGATAAGCTGGGTGGCGAAGTCGTTTACGCGAGTGAGGCTGCCATTCGCCGTATGACCGGCCCGATGTTCAGTGAGCTGGTTGAGCTTTAGATGTCCTACCTGAAATTTGTAGAATTCGAGGCTCGATTATCGTGACGACCCCAACGAGTTCCTGCCTTCTCGGCGATGACCTGCCCCTCGCCTCGCTTTCTGAGAGTCAGGCACTGTGTTTTGTTAATCAGGATGAGCGCGATCGGGCTTGGGACTTGGGTATTTTTTACCTTGCGATCCCTGAAAGTCTGGATCTTGAGGGGGCTCGCAGCTTTGGCCTCACGCTGCTAGATCAAGACAGTCCTTACCGTAAAATCCGGCAATATGGCGACTTTGAGGGTTTTATTGCGCTTGAGAATAATCAACAGACTAAACTCGCTTTGCGCCGTTGCCATTGGGATCGACATTACCCGACTGAGATTGCCGCGTTTGGTCGAATGCTCGATGCAATTGGAATGGTGATCATGCGGGATGTTCTGTCGCATGCGGGTATCCCTGAGCCCTGCTGGGGTGAGGCATCGGGGGGGTATGCCTTGGGTGAGGGCACGGCATTTTTAAACTTTGTACATTACGACACCAGCACATCTAACGAAGGTTTACGCCCCCACACTGACTACGGCTTTGTCACAATTTTGGACGCCACTAAACCGGGATTGCAGGTGGAGTTGGGTGGTGTGTTTCAGGATGTCCCCGTTAGACCGGGTTATCTAGCGGTTCACTTTGGTGAGGCGCTGCGCTACATCACAGCGGCTTCCTCGAAAGGCGTGAGCGCAGTGCGACATCGTGTTTTGAGCCAAGAGGCGTCGAATTCGATTCGCAATGGGATTGTGTATTTTGCTAACCCAGATTTAGATGGCAACCTAGTACAATTTGACAGTCATGGTGAGTGCAGTAGCCAATCTTCCGTCAGTGATTTTTTCGGTCTTCTCGAGCGGCAGCTCACCCAATAGGGCAGGATGATTGAAAGCCAACTCGTCCTGACCTTAAGAGGCGTTCATTGGGGGCGAGAGCGTTGAGATGGTACCAATGGCCTAGGTTGCGTCTGAATGCCCGCTTATCATTGTTGAGGTAAGTCGCTCTTAGTTTGGCACGCGAAGATTAGGTTCACTCCGCCTCGAGCAGTTCACGCGAGAGTTGAGCAGACTCGTCAGCTCTTGGCTTGGCAAATCGCGCCAGCCATAAATACAAGACGGGCGTTAAGTAAAGAGTGAACAGCGTGGCCATGCCCAATCCGCCAAACACGACCCAGCCTATCGAGTTGCGTGCCTCTGCTCCAGCGCCGGTAGACAAAATAAGTGGCAGCCCCCCCAGGATAGTTGACACCAAGGTCATCATGATGGGGCGCAGTCGAATTGAGGCTGCGTGCTCTATCGCGTCACGCACCGATTCCCCGCGATCTCGAAGCTGGTTGGCAAACTCAACAAGTAATACGGAATTCTTCGCGAGCAGCCCTATCAGCATCACTAAACCAATCTGCGAATAAATATTCAACGATATTCCGGTCAGATACAGCGCGTATATGGCAGCCGCCATACCAAAGGGGACGGTAAACATGACGACTACCGCACTGTTGACGCTCTCGAACTGTGCTGCAAGCACCAACAGCACGATTAAGAAAGCGAGTACGTAAGTCATGATGACTTCTCGATTCGTATCTTCAAACGTTTGAGCGTCGCCCAAAAATAAAAGGCCCATGCTGTCGGGGAGTATCTCTTGCGCTATTAATCTAAGCTCGGCGGTCGCCTCTGAGAGCGGAAGACTTTCGTCGACTTCAAACTGAACCTCAATGGCTCGTCGCTGACCGTGTCTTTCCAGCTCGGCCGAGACGCCTTCCTCTACGATCTCTGCTACGCTCGAAATGGGAACGAGTTCACCACTGCGAGTCGGTACGTAGAGATTCTGCATATCTTGGGGCGTACGCACGGTGTTTAAGCGGGTCTGAAGATAGACCGGTATCTGTTGATCGCCCACATTCAGGTCAGTCACGTCGACGCCATTGATGGCGGCTCTCAGTGTGGCGGAAATGTCGGAAAGCTGGACGCCCAGATCGGCAGCTCGTCTACGATCAATCTTGAAACGAAGTTGTGGCTGTGTAGGCTGATATGAGATGTCGGGGCGACGGAATTTCGGGTTCCGCTGGACAACCTCGGCGGTGAATTCTTGGGCCGCAGCGAAAATATCACGGTAGCTCTCTCCAGTGATCGCCATTTCGACAGCTCCGCCGCCTCGGCCGCCACGCACATTCAAGGAGTTTGATCCAAAGGCGCGTCCGGGCGCACCTGGAATCTCCGCAAGCAGCGGGCGCACCTCTTGAATGACCTCCTGTTGCGAAACGCTTCGCTCCTCCCAGGGTTTCATATTGGCGGTGATAAAACTTAAGTTGACATCCCATTGCCCGACCACGGTGTAAATGGAGTCGAATACGCCCTGTTCCTGATAACGAATCAGGATTTCCTCAAGCTGGCGGCTCTGTCTGTCCATGAAGTCGAGCCCGACACCATCAGGGCCTCTGGAAAATACACGCACGGTACCTCGGTCTTCACTTGGCAGTAGTTCACTCGCGACTTCATCGTAAAGAGCAAGCGCACCGATACCCGATAAAAGGGAGGCGACCGCGACAAGCCATGCCTTATTCAAAGCCCAGCGCAAGGTGGTTTCGTATATTTTCGCAAATAGTGAACCTATGGGAGCAAAACGGTTGGCTTGGCCTGCCGTTTTCGGCAGTTTTGCCGTGAAAGCGGGTACGAGCGATAGCGCGACAAAACTCGATATGATTACTGCAGCGGCTAAAACGCCACCAAATTCCCGGAATAGGCGTCCTGCCGTCGATGGCAGGAAGGCAATGGGAACAAACACGGCCACCAGAACAGCTGTAGTGGCGATTACGGCGAAGAAGACTTCTCGGGTTCCCAGCACGGCCGCGGCGCGGGGTCCCAGCCCCAGGCTTCTTCTGCGCTGAATGTTTTCGGTTACCACAATCGCATCATCAACGATTAAACCCGTAGCCAAAACCAGAGCCAACAAGGTCAGAATATTAATCGAAAAGCCCATCAACCAGATTGCGGCAATGGCTCCAAACAGGGCAATGGGTATGGAAAACGCGGGCACAATGGTGGCTCGGAATGAGCCGATGAACACCCACAGAGTTGTGACCACCAGCGCCACGGTTATAGCGAGCGTGGTGATGACTTCACTCACCGACTTACGGATGAAGAGTGCGTCATCGTTCGTCACGGTCATTTCCAAATCGGGGAAACGCTCACGCAGTTTATCGAGCATTGCCAATGCTTGATCGGAGATTTCGATGGTGTTCGATCCAGCTTGACGGATCACCCCCAAACCAACCACAGGCTTGCCGTTGAGGCGAACAAAGCTGCCGGCGTCTGCTGGCCCGTAATACGCCTGCGCTAGATCACCAATCCGCGTGTTGCCCTCAATAATGATGTTTTCAATTTGCTCTGCCGTAACCGAGGTGGCATCAGCGCGCACAATCAATCTTTGGTCGGTTGAGATTAAACTTCCCGCGGGTACATCGAAGGGCGCTTGCCGAAGCGCGTTGGCAACTTGAGTTATCGAGAGCCCGAAGCTAGCCAACTTTAGAGGATCGAGCGCCACACGCAGCACGCGCTCCCGGGCCCCGTTCAGCCTCACATCCGCGACCCCATCGATGGATACAAACTAGGGGGCAATATCGGTTTCCAAACGTCGGGACAGCGCTTCGAGGCTCAGCGTATCGCTGCTCACCGCGATATCGAGCACTGCGCGCGCGTCATCGTCTGCTTTTACGATGTTGACTTGCTCCACCTCATTGGGTAACCGGCGCCGAATTTGGTTAACAGACTCGCGGACTTCACTTGCCGCAACGTCCAGATCGATCCCAGGCTGGAATTCAACCACGGTTCGGGCGAAGTTTTCTTCCGATTGGGATCGAATTGATTTCACGCCTGATACGCGCGCAGCCGCTCCCTCCAGTATACTTGTGACTTCTGCATCCACCGTTTCTGGAGCGCCGCCCGGTAGGTTGGCTCTGACGGTGACCACGGGTCGATCGACGTCAGGCAGTTCTCGAACCTCTACGCCCATAAGTGCTGCGATACCCGCGAGAGCTACAAGAATATTCAGTACAACGATCAAGATAGGTCGTCTGATGGATACAGAGGGTAGATCGTTCGATAAAGGCGCGTCTTTAGACATTGAATTGGCCATTACTCAGAGGACTCTATTTCAGTTGAGGGGGCAACTTTGAATCTGAGCGCCTGGCCTTGGCGGATGTTTTGTACACCCTCCGTTACCAGCAGGTCGTTGTATTCGATGTCTCCAGAAACCAGTACCCGATCGTTTTGTCGCTGTTCTATCTGCACCGAGACACGTTCCGCCTTACCATCGCGCGCGAGCCAGACATAGGGCGCGTTGGGTCCCCACGATAGCGCTGCCTCTGGAATGGCGACGAACTCCTCACCATCGGTTTTAATGGTGGTGCGGAAGCTCGTTCCCGGGAGAAAGTCATCCTGTCGATTATCAATCTCGGCTCTGACCCTAAATAGTCGTGTCTGCGGGTCAATGCGCGAGTCTTTCTCTACAATTCGAGCCGAGACTGGCTCACCGCTATAGCGCCACGGCTGCACAGTAAGGGTGGCTCCTGGTTGCAGCAAGTTGACGGCGGCCTCGGGGACTTTAAAATCAATGATCAGCACCCCGCGATCATCCAATGTTGCCACGGGGGTCTGGCTTGTGATTCGATCGCCAGGTTCGATATCCGATAGCCCAACAACACCATCAAATGGCGCTATCACCATTCGATCATCGACTTCAATTTGAGCACGCTTCTTTTCGACCAAGGCCAAATCACGCAATAAGACCGCGCGGTCTAGCTCTGACTTGGGCACTGCGCTTTGTTCAAAACTTTTGCGGATGCGCTCTAGTGTGCGCTCTGCATCTTCAAGATTAAGCGTCGCTTGTTGAAGGGCGACGCGTTGCCGGCGATCATCAAGATTGAGTAGTACGGCACCTTTTTTGACAGCGTCGCCTGACTTAAAGTTCACCGTGGATACTTTCTCAGACACGGCGGGGTAGAGTGTAACGGAGCGCTGCGCTTCGCCGGTGCCTACCGCTTCGACGCGATTTACTTCTCTGGCGTAGTGAATGGGTTCGACAATAACGAGCGCGTCTCTAGCGCCGTAGGGCTGCGCAGCGGCCGGAGCGCAGAGAGCGATGAAGAGCCACCACGCCGACTTGCTCATGAATCTATTTTTCACAGTACCCAAATGTGCCTCCGTAAGGGACGGTCTGTCTGAAACGAGCTCGTGTGCTCTATTTTAGTTGCTCGGCCAAACCTCGGGTACTCAGTGTCGGTACATTTGGCCAGTGTCCTTTCTGTGAGCGGTCAAGGAAGCCGAAAAACCGAGTTGTCCTGCGTGCGAATGAAGGCTTGACTCATTGGTCGGTAGGACTTTGCGGTTGTGTTGGCAACTCAATTCGTAGGTCAATGCTAGTCGCTCATGCCCCCCTGCTAGAGGGCAGCAGATATCAATACGTGAGCCGAGTGATCATAGATCAATCGTTTGCGACTTGAGGCCGCGCTGCTACAAGAGATGTTAGGTCTCGTGCGTAGAGAGCTCATCGCTTTGCAGAGGGTAGTCGGCAGCTAGGCATTAGCCCAGTCGTTTTGGCGAAGCTGCACGGCTGTTAAGGTCTGCATGCCTCATTATCAATTTCATAACCCGTGTTTGGGGTTATTTTTCTTAGCCTTGCTTCAGAATTTGAATTCATAGTTCTGTTGCTCGGAGACCTGTCTGACGCTATCTTGCCCGGTATCAGACAGGAATTGAGTGGGAGAGTCGTATGAAAATCAAGTGGTCAAGTGGATGCGCGTTAGCATGCGTATTTCTCTCAAGTCTGAGCTCTTTCGGCGCAACAACCCAGTTATATTGGGGCGATACACATCTACACACCTCTTATTCGTTCGATGCATTTACCCTTGGTAATGCCAGTGCCGATCCAGATACTGCTTACCGTTTTGCAAAAGGTCTGCCGGTGATTCATCCCGGCCACCTAGCTCGGGTTCAAATTGATCGCCCGCTCGATTTTTTGGTCGTGAGTGACCATGCGGAGGGTCTTGGGGCTATGGCTCAGCTGGCCGCGGGTAACCCTATTATGCTGGAAAATGAGCGCGGTCAGCGTTGGCGGCAAATGTTAAGTGAAGGCAAAATGAATGAGACCTTCGGCGAGATCGTTGCACTGGGTACAAAGAACCCCACCGATATCGCATTTCTTAATGATCAGCGCATCTTTCGCGCGGCATGGGATGAGATTACAGCGACAGCGGATCGTCATAATGACCCAGGTGTGTTTACTGCCTTTATTGGTTGGGAATGGACATCAACCCCCGGCGGGATGAACTTGCATCGGATAGTCGTGAATTCAGGTGATGCCAAGACGGCAGCGAACTACCTACCTTTTAGTCAAAACGATTCGGGTAAGCCCAAGGATTTATGGCGCTGGCTTGCCGATACATCAGCGGCTTTGGATACCGATTTTCTGACAATCGGACATAATTCCAATTTGTCGAATGGCCGCTTCTTCCCCTTGGAAGATGAAGATGGCATCGCCATAGATGAAGCCTATGCGAACTCGCGCCAGAAGTGGGAGCCGATCATCGAGGTAACCCAATACAAGGGCGACTCAGAAACTCATCCGGTGCTATCTCCAACAGATGAATTTGCCGATTTTGAACGCTATGGAAAGCGATTGGATGGCGGTCCGCTGGAACACGTAGCGGGGAGTTATGCCAGACCTGCATTAATTCGTGGGCTGCAACTCGACACGGAAATAGGAGTGAACCCGTATAAATTCGGCATGATCGGTGCAACCGATAGCCACACCGGCTTATCCGCTGCCGAAGAAGACAACTTCTTGGGCAAGTACGCGAATGACAGTACCCCCGGTTCTAAGGGCGATGAGACTGTGCCGGGCTCGGTGGGTTGGGATGCATCGGCCATGGGCTTTGCTGGTGTATGGGCAACAGAAAATACACGACAAGGCATCTTTGATGCGTTTAAACGTAAAGAAGTGTACGCCACAACAGGACCACGCATACAGCTGCGGTTTTTTGGTGGTTGGGACTTTGAAGCCTTCGACGCGCAATCGGTGGATCTTGCCAGCGTAGGTTATACCAAAGGCGTCCCCATGGGCGGCGATCTGGCGCGTGTCGAGCTGGGAAAGTCACCCCGTTTTCTTATTGCGGCAGCAAAAGATCCACAGGGAGCGAACTTAGATCGCGTGCAGGTTGTGAAAGGTTGGGTTGATGTAAACGGGCATTCACAAGAGCGCATTTACGATGCTGTGTGGTCCGATAATCGCGATCACATTTCAGAGCGTCTGGAGCCTGTGGGTAATACGGTTTCTCTAGAAACAGGCGACTATGACAATAGCATAGGCGCCCCTGCTCTTGTTGCGGTTTGGGAGGATCCCGATTTTGATCCGGCGGTCAGAGCGATGTACTACGCTCGTGTTATTGAGATACCGACTCCAAGGCATACCTTATTCGATACCATAGCACTGCAACAGGCACCCGATTCCGCTGCTGGCCATGCGAGTGTGATTCAAGAGAGAGCGTACTCGTCCCCTATTTGGTACAGCCCCCAGTAACCCGAAATTAGGGGGCTCCCGCAAGACAAGCTTTTTGGAGCATTCCTTGCTTTTCCGAGCATCGCGCTAGGAGCCTGCTTTAAACCGCTGCTAAGTGAGATGATCTGGCCTCATAGTGGTTTCAGGATTGCCGTGAGAGTGCTCCACAGAGGTGGCGCTGTAGGTTTCAAAGCGGAATCTGGCTCGGGCTAAGCGGGAGCAGGAGCAAAGCCCTTCGTATGCAAATATTGGCAAGCACGTCAGAATCAAGCCCTTGCTTACAGTGAACATAGTCTCATCGCACGGTTTGAGGCGGTCAGACAACAAAAAATGTTGATAAGCAAAGTGTGCGGTGATCGATGTCCGATCTTTCAGGCTAGACTTTGAGTGTTATTGATCGTGATCGGGGAAGGGCATGCGCGACGTTATTGTCTCAATAAATGCTGGTCAGATTTCTGGCCGACAAAATGCAGGTGTGGAATATTTTTTAAGTGTTCCCTACGCAGCGCCGCCCGTTGGCGCTAACCGTTTCAAAGCACCGCAACCCGTTGAGCCTTGGACGGGAGTTCGTGACGCGGGTATCTCTGGTGCCAATGCCCCTCAACGAACAGGTGAAGTCCCAGGTCTTGATGCTGAATCG
>Ga0181607_10005953_pt1 | contig 10251 bp, 8 predicted proteins | sample 041ome_9_FD_132420 | JGI IMG/M metagenome (GOLD analysis project Ga0181607, IMG submission 132420) | Coastal salt marsh microbial communities from the Groves Creek Marsh, Skidaway Island, Georgia - 041413US metaG (megahit assembly) | ecosystem: Environmental > Aquatic > Marine > Intertidal zone...
ATTCTAACTGGTCGATCTGCGCGCAGAAGGTCCGGTTGGTCATCGCCGAAAAGGGACTGGACGTGGTCGAGCATCATGTTGACCTGCGCGCCCGGGAACAGCAGACAGCGGAATATCTGAAGCTTAATCCCAAGGGCTACGTGCCGACCCTTGTCCATGATGGCCGTCCGGTCATCGAATCCGCGTTGATCTGCGAATACCTGGAAGAGGTCTTCCCGCAGCCGGCACTCAGCCCGCAGGATCCGGTCGACCGGGCCTATATGCGGACCTGGACGCGCCGCCCTGATGACGGGCTGCATCGCGCCTGTGCAACAGTCACCAACGCAATCGCGTTCCGCCTGCAATGGCTTGAAAAACCGGCGGACGAGATCGCGGAAATGCTGGCAGCAACGCCGGACCCGGCGCGCCGTATTTGGCGCCGCGAGATGATCGAGAAGGGCACGGAGTCCCAGCTATTCGTTAACGCGGTCTGGGTCTATGACGCGCTGCTGACGGACATGGAAACAGCCCTGCAGGATCGCGATTGGCTGGCCGGCGATGTCTACACACTGGCCGATGTTTCGCTGACCTCGTATCTGAACCGTGTGGCTGAGCTGCAGTTCCACCCGATGTGGGAAGAGGGACGTCCGCGCGTGACCGACTGGTTCGCCCGTATTCGTGCCCGCCGCAACTTCAAGACAGCGTTCGGCAACTATCCCTATGACGCGTATGTGGCCCAGATGGCGGAACAGGGTGCCCTTCGCTGGCCAGCCGTTGAGGGCATTCTTAAATCGGCGTGATAGTTCCGCGTTCGACGCATTCATATTCGGGAGGAATATTCATTGACGGATGTATTGGCTGATCTCTGTGAATATGTCGGCAAGTCTGTCCTGACATCGGATGTCGTGACGGCTGCCGGTGTGGCGCAGCTCGCGGCGACGTTTGGCATTGATCCTCCCGCATCCAGAGTTGGCGATCCGTTGCCGCCGGGTTGGCATGGACCATTCTTCGTGCCGACGCATGGCCCGCAGAATATGCGGGAGGACGGACAGCCCGCGGGCGGTTTCATGCCGAAAATTCCGCTTCCGATCCAAAGGTTGCGCGGAGAAAATACTCAATTCGAGGGTGTGCTGCGGATCGGTGATGAGATGACGCGAAAGAGTGAAATCGCAGCAATCGATATCGATGACCTGGCGGAGGGAGGACCGGTTGTTTCGCTGATGTTCCGGCAAACCCTCAGCGGGCCGGCCGGTATCGCGGTTATTGAAGAACGCCGTTTTATGTATTTTGGCACCGACTACCGCCTCGATACGTCTTCGCCCGAATTACCGGCGCTGCATGACTGGGAACGTATTGTCGACCCGGATCCGGTGACACTTTTCCGCTTTTCGGCTATCCGGTTCAATTCGCACCGCATTCATTATGATCGCCGCTATGCCATGGACGTTGAGGGGCACCCGGGGCTGATCGTCCAGGGAACGATGATCAACTTCCTGATGGTCGAGATGGCGCGAACGGGCGCCGTCGGGAAACAGTTAAGGGCGCTCGACTTTCGAATTCACAAGCCGATATTCGATACCGCGCCCTTCACGGTCCGCGGTGCGATGACCGATACGGGGGCAACATTGTGGGCGTTGGACGGCGACGGGGTGCTGTCCATGACGGCCTTTGCCCGATATGCCGGTTGAATTACCCGCTTTTTCGACATACTTCCCCAACAGGATTTCAGATCAGAAAGAACGATCATGACGGACAGCAGATATCTGACGGCTATTTCACCCGGCATGCCGGCCACTGACGGCGCAGGCGTGCAGCTGACGCGCATGGTGGGCACGCCGCAACTGGATACGGTGGATCCGTTCCTGATGCTGGACCGCATCGACAGTGATGATCCAGATAGCTATATCGCCGGGTTTCCAAACCATCCGCATCGTGGATTCGAGACGGTCACCATCATGCTCGAGGGCCTGATGCGTCATCAGGATTCGGTTGGGAATGACGGTTTGCTGCGCCCCGGCGATGTTCAGTGGATGACCGCAGGACGCGGGATCATCCATTCGGAGCTGCCAGAAATGATCGATGGCCGGCTGAAGGGATTCCAGCTCTGGGTCAATCTTCCAGCAGAGAAAAAAATGATGGCGCCCGGTTATCAGGACATTCCCGCGGAAAAGATCTCGACGGCTTCTTTCGCCGGTGGATCGGCCCGGGTGATTGCGGGCGATTTTGAGGGTGTGCACGGTCCTGCGCAGCCGCAAATTCCGATCCGCCTGATGGATGTCCGGCTCGAAGCCGGAACCGAATGGACGGTCGCACCCGCGGACGGGAACGATCTGTTCATGTGTGTCTATGAAGGCCGCGTCCGTGCACCCGATAGCGAAGGACACCTGCATGAGGTGCCGGCACCGGGTGTCGCCGTGTTTGGCGGGGACGGCACCGTGACGATAACCGCGGGTGCCGAAGGCGCTGATGTTTTATATTGCGAAGGTGAGCCGATCCGCGAGCCGGTGGAGAAGTACGGTCCCTTCGTGATGAATACGCGGGACGAGCTTCAACAGGCTGTGGATGATTTCAATGCCGGGAAGCTGGCGGTCGGATAGGCCGGGAAGCTGGCGGTTGGGATAAATCTCTGTTGTCATAACCCCGTCATGAATCCCGTGCACACAGCCTGAATACCGGGGTTCCTGCTGCATGACATCTGACATATCTTCGTTCCGAGAGGCCTTCCGCGTCTGGCTGAAAATCGGCCTGCTCAGTTTTGGTGGGCCCGCCGGTCAAATTGCGCTGATGCATCGAGTTCTGGTCGATGAAAAACGCTGGATCAGCGAGAACCGTTTTCTCCATGCATTGAACTACGCGATGCTGCTGCCCGGCCCGGAAGCGCAACAGCTCGCCACCTATTGTGGCTGGCTGATGCACCGGACGTCGGGCGGAATCGCGGCCGGGGTTCTGTTCGTGCTGCCGGGTGCGGCGGTCATGCTGGTACTCAGTATCCTGTATACCGGATTCCGGGATGTCACCCTTGTCGAGGCCATGTTCTTTGGCGTGAAAGCGGCGGTTCTGGCGGTCGTAATACAGGCGGTTCTCCGGATCGGCGGCAAGGCGCTTCGCAACAGGCTGATGATTGCCGTTGCCGCCGGCGCGTTCATCGCAATTTATTTCTTCGCGATACCGTTTCCCGCCATTATCGCTTGTGCGGCGGGGGTCGGTGTCGTGGCCTACCGGCTGCACCCCGCGATGTTTGGCACTGATGATGTAAAAGTCGATTCAGGTGCGACGTCGGACACTGACTACGCCGTCGACCGAATGATTGCTGCGGGCAGGTTAACGCATCTGGTGCCATCGCTGAGGCGTGCCGTTTTGGTCATCGTTGTGTGCCTTGCTCTTTGGCTTGGGCCGATTGCCGTGTTGGCTGCGATGCTGGGACCGCAAAACGTCTTTACCCAGGAAGCCGTATTTTTCAGCAAGATGGCGGTGGTCACTTTCGGCGGCGCGTATGCCGTGCTTGCCTATGTAGCGCAGCAGGCGGTGGAGGTTTATGGCTGGCTCGCGCCCGGTGAAATGCTGGACGGGCTCGGGATGGCAGAGACGACGCCCGGGCCGCTGATCATGGTGGTGCAGCATGTCGGTTTTCTGGGGGCATTTCGCAACCCCGGCGCTCTTGACCCGGTACTCGCCGGTACGCCGGGGGCTGCGCTGACAACCTGGGTCACGTTTGTGCCGTGTTTCCTTTGGATATTTCTCGGTGGCCCGTATATCTAGGCGCTGCGGGGCAATCGACTACTGAGTGCGGCTTTGACCGCGATCACCGCTGCCGTGGTCGGGGTAATTGTCAATCTGGCCGTCTGGTTCGGTATACACACGATCTTTGCCGACGTGACCGAAATGTCCTTCGGCGTGGTGCGGGCGTCTATCCCGGCGCCCGGCAGCGTCGACCCGGCGATACTGGCGCTAACCGTCGTGGCGCTGATCGCGACGCTCAGATTTAGGGCGGGGATGATCCCGACGCTTGCCGTTTCCGCCGCGCTGGGAGTTATCTACTTCTACGCGGTAAAGTAGGCGGTCAGGCCAGTTCGACCGTCAGCGGGTTGTAGGAATACAGCCATCCATTACGGTCGTCGCCTTCGTTCCGGGATGCAAAAGCCTTCCTGATTTCATCAACGCTGTCGAGATGGAAGAGCTTCCTGTTTGCATCCGAGGTTTCGACGACCCGGGACGTCCGTTCCACCCGGTTGCGGTGGTAAAGTTTCAGGGCCTCTGCGGTATCGTCTTCCTGGCCGAGAGCGCGGGAAAGAACGGCACCGTCTTCGATTGCCATCGCGGCGCCTTGTGCAAGATAGGGCAGGGTGGCATGGGCAGCATCGCCCAGGATCGTCGCCCGCGCGGTGCTCCAGGTATCGACAACAGGTCGTTTGAACAGTGCCCACCGGAAACACTGGTCGTGATCCGCAAGATCGATGACCGTCTGGATATCTTCGTGCCAGCCGACGAAATCGGCCTTCAGGTCTTCCCAGGGGAATTTCGCGGTCCAGGATTCTTCCGATGCGACGGGTGTTTCCACCGCCCCTACGAAATTGAAAAGTTCACCATTGCGCAGCCAGTAGGACACCGCATGTTTCCCGGGTCCCATCCAGACAGACATCACTTCCTCCATAAAATCCGGTGGGAGCTTGTCTTTGGGAATGGTGATCCGCCAGGCGGAATCGCCGGTATAGACGGCGGGTACAGCGCCTGCGATCTGATCGCGGATGACGGATTTGACACCGTCGGCGCCGACAAGAACATCTCCCTTGGCGCTCGTACCGTCATCGAAGAACAGTTCGACATGGTCGGTTGATTCTTCGAAATGTGTCGCGCGCTTGTTCAGGTGCACGACCCCGGGTTTCATCTTCTGAACGGCATTCGCCAGTATTTGATGGAGATCGGCCCGGTGCGCCTGATTATAGGGCGCCTTGTGCATTTTCAGGTGTTCGTCGGACAATGCGAACCGGTCGATCAGCTCGCCTGTGTCGTGCAGGCGGAAAACATACGCCGCAGGGCGGACGGACCTTTCGGAAATTTCGTCGCCGACGCCGAGATAGTTGAGGACATGCATGGCATTGGCGCTCATCTGGATGCCAGCGCCGACTTCGCCCAGCTGTGGTGCCTGTTCGTAAATGTCGACGTCGTAGCCGGCTTTCAGAAGGCAGCCGGCAGCGGCGAGCCCGCCGAGTCCTGCACCTGCAATAATAATTTTACGATCTGTCACGTCCGGTTCCCTGTGAGTGACGAGCCATCTACCTGCCAAAGCTTAATAATCAATCTCTATCAATCTGTATATGGCGGCATGGTTACGCCAGCTCTTTTGTCATCCGGACATGCGGGATTCCGGCTTCGTCAAAAGTCCCGCCTTCCTGAATGAATCCGAGTTTCAGGTAAAACGCCGCCGCTTCCGATTGCGCATGCAGAATACCGGTTTTCCCGCCCGAACGAGCGGCGTCGGTCAGGGCCCGTTCCATCAATGACCGCCCGATTTTCCGGTTTCTGTGCGAAGCGCGAACCGCAACGCGCTCGAATTTCAGTTTTCCGCCGTCCAATGGGCGCAATCTCGCGGTGCCGACGGCATCGTTGCCGATGCGTGCGATGTAGTGACGGCATTCGGCGTCGAGCCCGTCAAATTCGAGATCGCGGCTGACGCCCTGCTCGTCGCAAAAGACTTCAATCCGGATAGCGTAACACGCCTCGATATCGGGTCGGTCCAGAGCTTCGGTAATCCGGGTTTCAGTCATATTCAGATCTGGCTGGAAGGGATGATCAGGCTTTCAGGATAGGCTGAATTCGCGCCCGCACAAGCCCGGCCGGTTTTCCCGGGCCAGGCATTGGACCGCCGCGTGTTTGGTCGCTATTGTCCGACCAACCAAACCTGTTCAGAGGAAACTATGGAATGAAGATTTTCGTTTATTCGGCGTCGCTTAGAGAGGATTCGGTCAATCTCAAGCTATCCAAACTCATAGCAAATGTCGCGGAAGCGAACGGCGCTGAAGTAGATTTTGCGCGTATCAACGAGTTCGATATGCCGATGTACAATTTCGACGATCAGCAGGGTTCTGGCGTGCCGGCCGGTGCCCAGGCGCTGGCGGACCGGATCACGGCCGCGGACGGCATGATCCTCACCTCGCCCGAATATAACTGGCTGCCGCCGGCAACCATCAAGAATGCGGTCGACTGGCTGTCGCGCATGCAACCCATGCCGCTCGACAAGAAATCGATCCTGTTGTCTTCGGCGACACCGTCGCTGGTCGGCGGTGTGCGCGGTCTGATGAGCCTGCGAATTGCTTATGAAGCACTCGGCACGTGGGTTTATCCGAAGATGTTTACCCTGGCTCAGGCACCGGGTGCGTTCAACGAAGACGGCACGCTGAAGAATGAAGACCTGTCCAATATGCTGACCGCCATGGTCGCCGATTATTGCTCGGCCGCAGTGGCGCTCAACAACCGTTAGGAAATCCCGCCATTTCCAAGGTGGACACACCCGATAGCTGGATCGGCGCGCGGTATCCCCGCAAGGAGGATGCCGCGCTGCTGACCGGTAATGCCCGGTTCATAGACGACCTTGAACCGGTGGCCGGGATTCGTCATGTCGCGATCCTGAGATCAAGCCATGCACATGCGCGGATCATATCGATAGATACGTCGAGGGCCGAGGCGCTTCCCGGCGTGCATGGGGTAGTGACCGGCACTGATATCGCAGGGGCGATTAATCCGATCCCGAGTGCCGTTCGCGTACCCCTCAAGTTTTTCCCTATCGCCGTCGACAAGGTCCGGTACGTGGGCGAGCCGGTTGCAGTCATCGCCGCCACCGACCGTTACGTCGCCGAAGACGCGATGGAACTGATCGACGTCGAATACGAGTCCCTCCCGCCCGTCGCGGATCCCGTCCGGGCGCTGGAAGAGGGGGCAAGCCTGCTGCATGACGATGTGGGCTCCAACCAGGTGCATCACCGCACCTTCTCCTATGGCGATCCCGACGCTGCGTTTGCGCAGGCGGACAAGGTCGTAAAGCTCGACTGGCGGTTCCCGCGCTATTCATCGACCCCGATGGAGACCTACGGTGTTGTCGCCAATTTCGAACGACAGCCTGACCGCTACACGATCTGGTCCAATTTTCAGGGGCCATTCATCCTGCACGCGCTGATGACCGGTGCGCTCGGCGTACAGGGTAACCGGCTGCGCCTGATCACGGCACCGCATTCCGGTGGCAGTTTTGGCGTCAAGCAGGCGATGTTCCCGTATATGGTGCTGCTGGGTGCCTGTTCGAAGCTGCTCGGCTGTCCGCTGAAATGGATTGAAGACCGGCTGGAACATCTCGTCGGGTCTTCCAGCGCGGCGGACCGTGCAGACAGGGTGGAAGCGGCGTTTTCCAGGGACGGTGAGCTGCTCGGACTCCGCTTCGACAATATCGTCAATGTCGGTGCCTATGTGCGGGCGCCTGAACCTGCTTCGGTCTATCGGATGCACGCGGCGTCGAACGGCTGTTACCGGGTCAGGAACATCTTTGTCGAGAACCGGCTGGTCGTGACCAACACAACCCCGATTGGCCTCAACCGGGGCTATGGCGGCCCGCAATTCTATTTCGCGCTGGAACGCGTGATGGAGGCCGGAGCGAAGGAACTGGGGATTGATCCCGCCGAAATCCGCCGACGCAATTTTATCCGGCCCGAAGAATTCCCGTATGATTCGCCGGCCGGCGCGCTCTACGATTCCGGTGATTACGAGGCCGGTCTCGATCAGGCGCTGGACCTTGCCGCGTATGACGATCTCAAAGCCGCGCGAGACAAGGCACGGGCCGAGGGCAAGCTGTTCGGTATTGGCATGGCGGCTGGAATTGAACCGTCGGGCTCTAATATGGCCTATGTGACCCTGGCGCAGACACCCGAAGAACGTGCCAAGGCAGGTGGCCGGTCCGGCGGGCTGGGGACCGCGACCGTCTCCATAGACCCTTCAGGGTCCGTGACGGTCAAAACCGTTTCCACCCCGGCGGGGCAGGGACATCAGACCGTGGCGGCACAGGTTGTTGCCGATGCATTGGGACTGCGTCCAGATCAGATTGACGTGATCACCGAGATGGATACGGCGACAAGCGCATGGTCGCTGGCATCCGGGAATTATGCGAACCGGTTTTCTTCTGTCGTCGTCGGCACAATTGCCGAGACCGCTGAAAAGGTTGCGACAAAGATCAAACTTATTGCTGCCGAAAACCTTGAGGTTGCGCCCGAAGATGTCGAACTGGTGGGTGGCGAGGCCCGGGTCGTCGGCGTCCCCGAAAAGGCCCTGCCGATCCGTCGTGTCGCGTCGCAGACCCATTGGCACCCGGCGGGACTTCCCGACGGGATGGAGCCCGGGTTGTTCGAGACGACAATCCTGAACCCGCCGATGCTTGATGCGCCGGACGATCAGGACCGCGTCGGGAGCGCAGTCACGTTCGGCTACGTCTTTGACCTTGCAGCGGTAGAGATAGACAGGACGACCGGCGAGATCGAGATCGTCAAATACGTATCGGTTCATGATGTCGGTAATGTGCTCAATGAACTGGTGGTCGAAGGCCAGATATATGGCGGTTTCGCCCATGGCATCGCCGGGGCGCTGTTGGAGGAATTCGTCTACGACGCCGGGGCCAACCCGCAGGCCGGGACATTTGCGGATTACCTTTGTATCACCGCGCCCGAAGTACCTGATGTTACTATCGGTCATTTCAATACGCCGTCGCCACACAACACGCTGGGGGCCAAGGGTATGGGTGACGGCTCGTCTATGCTGGCGCCAACGGCAATCGCAAATGCGGCGGCTGATGCGCTTGGCACGTTCGATGTCGAACTGCCGCTGACCCTGAACAAGACATGGGCCAAGGCGAACGGTCAGGAATACAGCCGCGCCGGTTCAACCCGTGCCAAGGTCGGCGAAGGCCCGCGCGAGGCGGGGGCGGTCGAAGGTGGATTGACCGGCGAAGGGTCGGTCGAACTGTCTGCACCACCCGCAACCGTGTGGGAGATGCTTCTTGATCCCGATGCCCTTGCGGCTGTCGTGCCTGGTTGTGAAAAACTGGAACAGGCGGGCGAAGATAGCTTTACCGCCGAGGTGGTGATCGGCGTTGCCGGTATAAAAGGCACCTATAGCGCTGCAATCGACCTGAAAGACAAAATCGAACCCCGGAGCGTTCGTCTTGTCGGCAAGGCGTCCGGTGCGCTTGGTTTCGGCGAAGGTGAAGGCCGGGTAACCCTCGAAGATATCGGCAACGGCAAAACAAAACTTTCCTACAGTTATCGCGCAAATGTCGGCGGCAAGGTTGCCGCAGTCGGCCAGCGTATGCTCGGTACGGTCACGAAACTTCTGATCGGTCAGTTCTTCCGCGGGTTTGACAGGCGGTTGAAATCCGGTGGCGATGGCGGTGGAAATTCCGGCGGTCCCGGGTTTTTCCGGCGGATATTCGGAGGGGGCTCATGAAACCGGTCGCGTTCGAATATTGCCGGCCCGACACGGTCGAAGAAGCGCTGGAGCTGTTGAAGGAATTCGGCAGCGACGCGAGCATTATTTCCGGCGGGTTGTCACTCGGCGCCATGCTCAATATGCGTCTTGTGCGCCCGAAAGCGCTCATCGATATCAACGGGATCGACGAACTTGGCAATTTTGATGCCGGTGACGCGACGATCCGGACCGGAACGCTTATTCGTCAGGCCGGGGCGATGGCCATGCCTGCCCTTATGTCGGGCGTGCCGCTGCTGGCAAAGGCATTACCGCATGTCGGTCATTATCAGACGCGGTCGCGCGGGACGCTGGGCGGATCCGTCGCTCATGCAGATCCAAGTGCAGAAATTCCACTGACACTTGTCACGCTCTCGGGTGCTGTAACCCTGCGATCGCCCGGCGGCAGCCGCGAAGTTCCGGCGCGCGAGTTTTTCCAGGGTCTTCTGACGACCGATCGCCGCGCCGATGAACTGGTGACCGGGCTGACCTGGCCGATCCGCCGGGGACAGACTGGTTATGCCTTTGAGGAACTCGCCCAACGCCATGGCGATTTTGCGATTGCGGCGGTAGCTGTAGAAGCAACCGTTGCCGGTGATGGTACGATTGCGGATGTTTCCGTCGGCCTTGGCGGGGTAGAGGACCGTCCCTTTGTTGCGGCGACTGCGGGGTTCGTCGGCAAGCCGGCAACCGAGGCGACCGCATCGGATATAGCGAATACCATCGCCGAAGTCGTCGATCCGATGGTCGATCTGCAGGCGAATGAGGACTACCGGC
>Ga0181607_10005967_pt1 | contig 10238 bp, 15 predicted proteins | sample 041ome_9_FD_132420 | JGI IMG/M metagenome (GOLD analysis project Ga0181607, IMG submission 132420) | Coastal salt marsh microbial communities from the Groves Creek Marsh, Skidaway Island, Georgia - 041413US metaG (megahit assembly) | ecosystem: Environmental > Aquatic > Marine > Intertidal zone...
AAAATTCATCTTCTGACTTTTCTCCCCAGACGTAAATCCTTACTGTGTGATACAGGTCAATAACCTCTGACACTAACTTCTCTGTAGTGAGAATGAGATCTGCTTTATGCTCTGGATTCTCTGGTTGCTCTAGCTGAACGTGAACTTCTTGAACGGCATAGGCGCAAAGCTCTAGACGCCTTAAAGTCGTAGAAATGCTATCTATTGGAAGTCGTTCATGAGACATGCCTCTATTTTAGACGTGAATATTTTGAGTGAGTTTGCCGTAGAATATCCAGTATTATCTACAAAGACATCGGAGAAGGGGTCTAAAAGTTATTATCAAAAATTCAAATCTAAGCTTCAAAAAGTTGATAATTAAATCGATAAATAATTATCAAGAAATCTAGAAGGCCAAAAAGAAATTTCTGATAATAAGCCTAAAAAGATATATGTTAGTTATTAGTGCTATAAGTTTTTTAGATACGCGTATAGTCGGTTCCTTAGGCCTTACGAAAAAAATAATCGTATATAATAACTAATAACTAATAGAAGATTTAGGTAGGGTAGAGCTTGTTTTCCGTACAGGGAACTTATAGGATTAATATCTAATAACTATCGGAACTAACAGAAAGTGTGGTAGATTAAGGACATGTTGTTCAAGGTAGAAAAACTGAATGATGTTCGAACTCATCTCAGAAACATGAGAGACATGGGTACGAGTGAGTTCAGTGAGTTTCTTTCATACACTATAGATATCACCGAGAGGGAGATACTCTACAAAAACTTTACTGACTCTGATGGCATGTTCCATATAGAGAGAATGAACACAGACGACAAAGCCATACTAAATAGTCTCAGCTCAAAGATAGCGAGGTACGAGTTGGAATTCTCAAAGACTCCAATTTACGATGCTTTAGCAAAGAAGCACCCAGAAGTGTTAGATGACAGTAGGCTGCCAGACTTCATAAGAGACCCCAGGGGCAGATGGGTAGAAGAAGCAAGAGCAGCTGTCAAAGGCTGGTATCAGAATTCCGTTGGTGATTTGTATCACTATGACGGAGTAGTGTGGGATGATATCCCATCGGAAAAAATAGAGGAACTTGAGTTTCTCGGAAACGGATAGGAAAAATATGTTCAAAGAAGGCGCAGGTCAGATGCGTGGATTCCGTATTGTTCGGGACCCAGATGGCATTCTGTTTAGTCCATTTGATTACCTAGGCACCCAGATGGGATATGTACTTACTTATGGTGAGGGTATCCCAGCAATTCACAATGGGCAAGACTGGGTACCTGTAATCACTGAAGAAGCTATTTCAACGTTTGATGAGAAGCTTCAATCACTAATCATCGAGCAGGGCACAAAGATTGCTGGTGCAATCAACAACCCAGTGTATGCAGAGCTTGCAGCCCAGATGGGAATGTACGCTGGTGCAACTGTTTCTGGTGAAAGAGATCCAGGGGCAACAACCTCAACGTTCGGAGAGTAAGTGTCCTTTCTAGATTCGTTTGACGTCAATCAGGAAGAACTCGAGAAGCTAGATAAGCTTGTTAGTGTTCCTCCTCAGAGGAATGACAAGCGTATCTGCATTTGTGGGCACCCAGTCTCCCGACACAATGAGACTACAAAAAAGTGTCGACCGTCTAGATTTGATTGTCCTTGCCAAAGGCTTCATCCAGTCATAGAGGTTCCAGACACTCGGTACTTCCTGAGCCGAAGCAATGGTTCCGGGGAGAAGCATGCTCTCACTAGAGGAATCTTTCTAGCCCGAAAGGGCATGGGAGAAGACTTTGATAGTAGAGCAAGCTGGCTTGTAGATTTAATCTGCGAGAACCCAAGTTGTGGTAAACCCACAAAGTTGTTCCCTATTCGGTGTGACACTGATTTGTTTAGAATCTATGATTCAGACAAAGATAAGGGCGTCACAGTGTTTTACTGTGCAGAATGTAGAGAAATTTACTTCGATAGCGAAGTAGCGCAGAACCTTAAGCGTGAAATGCTCAGAAAGCGAAACACCCAATAACCTGACATAGAGACTATGTTAGGATGCAATAACCAAAACTAACGTTAGGAAAATAAGTTATGGCAAAGATCTCAGGATGGGAGAAGTTCCGCAAAGCGGTGACTGGCTCCTACAGTGAGAAGCTTACTTACCAGCTAGCGCAGGAGAAAGCTGAAAAGCTTGCTGCTGCAAAGATGGCAGAGAAGGCTCGGCTAGAAGCAGCTGCTAAAAAGAAGGCAGCTGAAGAAGCAGCTAAGAAGGTTTCAAAGGTCGAGAAGGTCAAGGCAGCTGCCAAGAAGACTCCTTCCCAGCCAGCTAAGAAGCCAGCTGCAAAGAAGCCAGCTTCCACTGGAAAGACAGCTTCAGCCACTCCAAAGAAGGCAACAGCCAAGAAGCCAGCAGCTAAGAAGGCAACTGGCTACAAGGCAAATGCTGTAGATGGAGATGGTGATGGTTTGGTGCAGGATGGCACTCCATTTGAGCGCCCAGCTGCTCCAAAAAAGAAGGCTACTGGTACTGGCGGTTCTTCCGCGACGAAGAAGCGTAGGTAGTAGTAGACTGTAACCGACCCACTGGCGGGACCGTATGGGAGGCTTTGAACGGGCCGAATAAGAATGGCGGTCCCCCAGTGGTGTCCAAAATTAAATAGATTTCTCTTGGGAGAGAGAGAACCTGCAACTAGCTATTAGCGCAGGAACAGCCGCCTCAATGTGTTAGCATGTTGGGGCGGTTCGTTTTTAGGGAGAGATGTGAACAACGACTGGGTAAAGATTCCACTTATGGCAGAAGAGCTTGGGGTAAGTGTAAAAACAATCTACAACTGGATCTCAGTCAACAAACTTTTTATGCCAAGACCAGGGTATGTCAGTAGAGCAGAAGCTTATGAGGTATGGCTCCATCAGAAGTCTTTGCGGTCTTTTCACTCCTACTTTATGTCTAAAGGTACTATTCGTGACACCTTTGGACGATTTGCTAAACAGAAGAAAGAAGTGGGGGAAAGTGGTGATTAGTGGAACCGTTGTTAATGAATAGCCAAAACTGCCTCGCTCTCACTCTCCACGCGCAAAAATTCGCCCGGAAATAATCACCAACTTTTTACTAACGTACAATTGTTTGCATGAAGAGCGTGCAAAAAAGTCGAACGGGCGTTTATCCTCTACAATTGATGGAGAAGGCGGCCCGTTTACAGTCCTCTCCCCAGTTAAACGGGTCGTCTTCCCTTTCTAAAGACAAAAAAGATAACGATTTGGTAACAATGTTCGCTCTAAGCGAAATCCACTTGACAGAAAACGGTTACCTATGGTAGAATCTACTAGCGGCGAGCTAGACCTCAATAACCTCGTCATCGACCTACCGATTGCGGCCCGTGCAGACTTAACCGAGCTGGGTATTGAAGAGCTTGACCGTGGTGTCTGCGAGGATAACTTTGATAACCGACGTATCTTGCGTCGCTCAAAGCTAATCTGGGAAACCGTCTACACCAATGACGGAACACTAAGCGGCCTGTTGAAAGTACGTTCCGCTGATTCAAACCGCGAGCGCCGAATCCAATCACTGAGTGAGAAGCGTCCAATACTTTCTGTCCAAACGGATAACAATTCTGACTACCTAACAGGTCTTGACCTTCTCGCAGAAGAAGCAACGGATTACCTTGTACCCCCTTGGGTAATAAACGCCACTCGCCTTTACCTCAAAGAACAAGAGACGGGCGTCTTAAATCCCAAACGCGCACCCCTCGCTCAACCCCATCGCTGTCGACAAATCAAACACGATGGCATTCGCTGTATGCTTTGGGCTTCAGGGCGTCCAAAAGATGATGGCCTGTGTCGAGTACATCTACGTTCACTGAAACACAAAACCTCGGATGACATTGAGCGGGCCCGTGAAAAGTTGACCCAGGCTGCGCCATTTGCTGTGGACAAACTTGAAGAATTGATGGAGTTTGCAGAGTCTGAGCCCGTAGCTTTGAAGGCCGCAACCGAAATCCTTGACCGAGCTGGCGTGCGAGGCGGCGTGGAGATTGACACGAACGTCAATGTTGAGATGCGGCCCGCTGCCGAAATCATTTCCGAACGTCTGGACCGCTTAGCAATGGGTGCCATGGCCACGGCGGCGCGTTTAGCAGAAGAGCATTCGGTTATTGAAGCCGAGGTTGTTGTTGAAGATACCGGATCCACCGTAGTAACTTTTGATGAAAAGACGGATGACATGCAGCGGCCTGCGTCTGTTACAAACGAGGAAGAAGAGTAACTTGACAAACGGGAGAGATATGTCACAATTAATCCAAACGGCCCGCGATCACTACAAAGCGCTGAACGCAGATATAGCTAACGCGAAGGATCGCATGGAGCACATACGTTTAACCGCTCTTGCACAGGGTGCCCATAACCTGTTGCTAGATTTGATCGCTTACGAAACGGGTATCGATAGGGACGTCGACACAGATGCAAATCAGCCACCGTTAGAGATCCCAGAATTTAAGAGCCCATACAATCCAGATGCCTAGAGAGCTCACCAAGGAAGACATCCAGTCACTGGGCTTTGAAGTTGAAGAGCTGCAGCCCAGGGTCTTTGCGATCACAAACTTTTTATCAAAAGCTGAGATCGACTACGTCATGTCTCGTATTGACAGCTACAGCGAAGACGATTGGCGCGTTCGTTATCTTGAAGAGATGCGAGTCAGCTGTCTGGAGAAGTTCGGCCGCGATGACATTGAAGCTTTAGTTGAAGAAGGCCTACTCGAGGTAACTTGGGACTTTGCTGATAAGAACGTCGCTTTTGATAATTTTGACTTTAAAGACATGATCACCAAGCGAGCACAAACAATCTTTGATGGGTTGGGCGGCATGCATGTCAATGGTTTTCACGTGGTCCACAGACTTTACGAGGGCTCCGAGCTAAAAGCTCACTATGACCAGTACTCTGACAAACTAGTTGAGTACGCTGCGATCTTGTACATCAACGAGGGCTACACTGCCGGGGAACTTTTCTTCACTCATTTAAACTTTGAATGCACTCCAGCACCAGGAACATTGATGATCTTCCCCGGTACAGAGAAATACCATCATGGCGTTCGCCCCGTCGGCGCTGGTCCTGTAAGATATAACTTGCCGAGCTTTGTAAAGCTAGATCACCCCGAAGGAGATATGGCAGGTTGGGCAACATTTGGCTAGGAAGAAGAATTGAAGTTACGTAAGGATCCCGGGATCTCCGCTGCGGCGGAACTTTTAATTAAAACTGCGCAGCGTTACCTGGGCTACACAGCTGAACAGCTGGGTAAGAACAAGTTTGGTGCCAAGGTTGGCTATGACTCGCAGCCATGGGGTGGCGCGTTTATTGATGTCTGTGCTCGAGAAGCTTCTTTAAAGCTGCCCGCATTCACGTCGACGTCGGCGGCGCTCGCAGAATTTATAAGAAGTGGAAACTTCACCAGGTCTCCAGAACCAGGATCGATCGCGATCTATAACTTTTCATCAAATGTTGGACATGCGGCGGATCCCTTCGGCCAGCCACATTGCGGCGTGGTTACTGACGTTCGTGAATTCCAGCAGACTGGAAGGTTCATTACTGTTGAAGGAAACACTACGGGCTCGACGGTCCACCAACAGAAAGACGGTGTGTACCAGAAAGTACGGTCCATCAATGATGTGATCTTGTTTTGTTTGCCGCAGCGGCCTGGATCCAGAACTTTTAACGAAAGATTAATTAAACTCCTGGATCGGGGCCGCACAAAGTTTGACGGCGAGGACCTCAAGGCAATCGAGGAAACGGCCCGCGTTCCTCAAAAGTTAGAGATCCAGAAAGAGATCAAAACGGGAGACCGTAACAAGAAGATTGAAATCATTCAGCTAGCTCTAGCAACCGTTACTGATCTACGCGGCGCGGAACCTGGAAAGTGGGACACGGTGACCGCAGCGGCTTGCGCTAGGTATCAACGTATGGTAGGATACGTAGGAGTTGATGCTGACGGCCTGCCTGACGTAAACACACTCAAACGGCTCGCTAGAGATACAGGACTGTTCGAACTTGCTTAACGACATAACGGGTGATCGCGAAGCCCATCACTATGACGAACATGCGACTGGGGTCATCATGACCGTATACACCAAAGCTCCAACCAAGTGGCTTCTTGTTGACCGCGAGACTGGCCAGGTCTACCAAGGGTCTCCGCATGGAGACTGGGATAGACTGGACCCTGTAGTAAAACCCGAGAAGAAGAAGGACTACGATGGCTAAAGAGTTCAATATAGATGACTATCAATATGTCGAAGAGCACATTGACTTCACGCAGTGGCTGCAGGCCTATCAACCCCAGCCAAATGAATTTGTGCACGAGGCGCGTCTAAGTGGTCTCCTTCTCGAGCACGAGGGCGAGCAATGGATTCACGTAATGAAAACCTCCGCCGCTAACATTTGGACTGTGTTCCACGATGACCAGGGAAAACTTTTGATGAGGAATGGGTATCAGGTCCGCGGCCGCATTGGCTATGTAATTGGTGGTCGTAGGCACAATGCCCATAGCACAATCTTTGTTGATGGCCTGACCCCCGAGATGTTGGGGCACAGGATCCTGGAGGATCACTAACTTTCCATAAAAAGTTACCTGTTGCAGCCGCTGCTAGCCTCTAATTTGCAAAGTTCGGCGAGCGCCGATAAAATTTCTGCATGCCTACGAACTTTACAGCGGAAGAAGCGGCGCGCATTGCTCATGTGTCTGTAGATACGATTCGTTACTGGAGGAAGACGGGTCGCATTCGAACGGTCCCTAAATTTATAAGTAAACGAAGCGGCAAGCCATACGGATGGTTGGTACCCGCCACCGAGCTGGAGAGTGCGCGACCCGATCGACGGATCGAACTTTTAAAGAGATCTCACCCAGGGAATCTTTTAACGGCTCGCGAAATCTCCCGCGCACTTGGCCTGCGAGACTCTTCTCGTGCTTACTTCCTAATTAAACGGTACGGCCTGCAGCGCTACTATGTAGACGGCGTGCAGTACATGGTTGACGGCGAGGAGTTGTGGGCCTGCATCGAAGAAGACCCCGAGCTCTGGTACTTGACACTGAAGCGTTAACGGTGGTATAGTTAAAGCATGACATGCGAAACCGACCACAAGTTCTTTGATTGCATTGACTGTACGGCGTGCACGCTGTGCCTAGGTGAGTACTACATGGTAACGGACCAAGTCTGGAGCTCAGTGGCGGACCGCGGCATGCTTTGCATCGGGTGCCTAGAGAAACGGCTTGGTCGTATGCTGCACGCGAGAGACTTCACGGATGTTCCGATCAACCAGGTCGCTGATATGACTGACGATGCATCGGCCCGCTTCCTGAACCGATTGCGTAACTACCAAGTCCGCCTCACTCTCTAATCACACAACGGCGAGCGCTGTATGCTATAGTCATGCGCTCACTAGAACTGCACGTCTTCGAGACCGAACACGACGTCGACTTCGCCATTCAGAGCGGGACCGCTACTCCAGAACAGATCGCTACCGTGCACTGCACTGAATGCGAGGGTGCCCTGGGATACAGTTCGCTCGACGACTTCGAGCCATTCGTATTTGTTATAGATGAGAACGATCAAGACTGGGCCGTCTGTAGCACATGCGCAGGTCCGATCATTGATTATGTTGACGCTTTCTTTCCTCCAGTGACTCGCAGTCACTTCTCGGACCCTGACGAATACGACTACTTCTAAATAGTTATTTTTTCTGGTCAATCCCCGACACGCACTTGCGACTAATAGAGATGTGTGCTAACCTTGGGCTACCTGATAGAAAGGGGTCGTCCAATGGGAATGGATGTGTATGGGAAGAACCCAGCCAACGAGGTAGGGGAATACTTCCGTCGTAATGTATGGGGTTGGCATCCTCTATGGGAGTATGTAGAGAAAATCCACCCAGAGATTGCCGAGTCGGTGGAAAACGCACACACCAATGATGGTGATGGGCTTGGGGCTAGAAAGTCCAAGCAACTGGCAAAACTTCTAATGGAAGATTTTGTATCTGGAAAAGCCGAAGTCTATGTTCGTGCGAGAAACCTACACCTCTCGGAACTGGAAATGCCTGCTTGCGACATTTGCGAGGGGACAGGTATTCGCTCCGACGAGATTGGAGTTCGTGATGGACAGCCAGAGAAAGAATTGGATGCTGACATAGCCATTATTGTTGGTCGCACCAAAGGTTGGTGTAATGGATGTAATGGTGTTGGTAAGACTGAAGCTTGGGAAACCAACTACCACCTAGAGGCAGACGACATAAAAGAGTTCGCCGAGTTTCTAGAAAATTGCGGAGGCTTCGAAATCTGCTAGACCAACCTCTCACGAGGAAACACCTGAGCCAAGTGTCTAAACTGGCTCTCTCTTTTTGCCTTGATCAAAACTCCCAGGATTTCTGTCAATAGTTATTTTTTCTGCTGATCCTGGCGTTATCGTTTCGTTATAAAAACTTTTCACAAAAAGTTGCGCGTGGTCGAAAACTATGCTTAGATTGTTCTTGTCAGCAAACGCTGGCGATACGACAAACGAAAGGGGCAGTCACAATGACTACACCAGAATTAGCAGGTAAGGCTCTCTACCTAGAAATGGTAGTGAACCCAGACCTAAGCGAAGATGAGCAAAGACGAGTTACCAGTTGGCTCGGAACAAACTCCGTCAAGCAGGTAATTATCTTTCCGCCACACACAGACGACACAGGTCGCACTCACGCGGTTCGCGTTATGAGCCGACAGGTGAGCGACAGGTCACCACGCGCCCAATGGGATTGGAGCAGTCCAACTTCCAAGAGTTATAGGGGCGTAGCACCTAAGCCAATCGCACCTCACGCAGAGGTGGATAGTGAAGAGGACTACACACTCCAATACTACTCAGAGGACGAGTGGGACACGCTACCAGAAATTGCCAAGCAAGAAGCATACAAGTTGGCAATTACAATTTACCTAAAGCAACAGACCCTATTCAGAGTTCGTGATGAAGATGATAGTGTCAAGGTAATCGAGGGTTGGATAGTTCGTAATGGCAAGCCAATCAGCGTAGAAACCACGACCCAAGATTTAGAAGAGGTCGAGGTTCACAAAACACCACAGGCAGTTATTCGCAGAATCAACAAGGTTCGCGATTCGATACCAGAGTTTCCAAAGAAACTCGTTTAGGAAAAGGGAGATACGACAATGTATGTAGCAAAGCAGATTCACGAAACACCACTATCCATTAGTGGACTAGATGTGGACAACCTACTCGCGGAGTTGGTTGGCGAGGAAGTCGAGACTTCCGAACTAGATTCACTATTCACTATCGCAGGGCGAGCAACCCTACGAAGCAAGTCAAGTGCTACCACAGCCACAGCCACACCTACGATAGAATCGTCTGGTGAGCCAAGCGAGTTCACTCCAATCCAAATGGAAGAGGTCGAGGCTATGACAGGTGGCGAAACCTACCCACGACCAAATGGTGAGGACTACCACGCTCGCAGTTGGGGAGAGCACACAGACATAGAGGTTCTACGCAAAGCGCGTGAGGCTGGTAAGTATGTGATGTTGTATGGCGTTCCCGGAACTGGAAAAACAGCGTTGGTCGAGGGTGCGTTCCCAGACGACCTCTACACAATTCTCGGTTCTGGCGATACAGAGGTTGCCGACCTAGTTGGTTCTTATGTCCAAACCCCAAGCGGAGATTTCGAGTGGGTGGACGGAGTTTTGACCAAGAGCGCGGAAGAGGGCAAAGTCCTTTTCATAGATGAGGTCGGACTGATTGACCCAAAGGTTATGGCAGTTGTCTATGGGCTTATGGACGGAAGAAGAGAACTAACTATCACTTCCAATCCAGAGCGCGGAACTGTAAAAGCCAAAGAGGGATTTTGGGTAGTCTCAGCGACCAACCCAAATGTCGCTGGCGTTCGATTGAGCGAGGCACTACTTTCCCGATTCGCGGTTCAGGTAGAAATGACTACTGATTGGGCGTTGGCTAAGAAACTTGGAGTGCCAGAAACAGCAGTTGTGGCTTCCCAGAATCTCGCCAAGAAAATGGAAAATGGAGAGACAAGTTGGTCGCCTCAAATGCGCGAGTTGCTTGCTTTCCGCGACCTAGCCAAAGAGTTCGGAACAAAGTGGGCAGTCCAAAACTTGCTCGCTTCCGCACCAGAGATTGACAGACCAGTTGCTAGTGATGTGTTCACTCGCGTATTCGGTGAGCCAATCCTGCCTGCCAAGATTTAGCAGGTTGTCGTATCCCTGCTAAAGAGGGTGGGGAGCGCGATCAA
>Ga0181607_10005968_pt1 | contig 10237 bp, 7 predicted proteins | sample 041ome_9_FD_132420 | JGI IMG/M metagenome (GOLD analysis project Ga0181607, IMG submission 132420) | Coastal salt marsh microbial communities from the Groves Creek Marsh, Skidaway Island, Georgia - 041413US metaG (megahit assembly) | ecosystem: Environmental > Aquatic > Marine > Intertidal zone...
ACGTCGAACAGGGTTTCAAAGTAGTCGGGGTAGGTCTTGGCGACGCAGTGCGGCTCATTGATACGCACCACACATGCCGCTGGGTTCAGCGCGGCCAATGAGAAGCACATGGCAATACGGTGGTCGTCGTAGGTGTCGATCGCGGCAGGGCGCCATTCGCCCGGTGTGGCCGGCGGCGTGATGCGAAGGTAGTCATCACCCTCGTCCACGGTGGCGCCAAGCTTGCGTAGTTCGGTCGCCATGGCGCTCAAGCGGTCGGTTTCTTTTACCCGCCAGCTTGCAATATTGCGCAAAGTGGTCGTGCCTTGCGCGTACAAGGCCATCACGGCCAAGGTCATGGCGGCATCGGGAATGTGGTTGCAGTCGAGGTCAATGGCCTTCAGCGGCCAAGCCCCCCGCTTAACGCACAGGTGGTTGGGGCCGCCGGTCACGTCAGCGCCCATGCGTTGAGCGGCCTCTACAAAACGTATGTCACCCTGAATCGCATCCAAGCCAACGCCTTGGATGGTGATTCCTTGGGTGGAGCCCAGCGCGCCTAACGCAATAAAGTAGCTGGCGGAGGAGGCATCGGCTTCTACGAACACCTGCCCGGGAGAGGTGTAGCGGCTGCCTGCGGGAATGATAAAACGCCGCCAATCTTCGCGCTGTACGTGCACGCCAAATTGGGCCAGCAACTTTAGCGTGATGTCGATGTAGGGCTTTGAAATCAGCTCGCCCACCACGTCGATCACCACGTCACGTGTGGCCACCAGCGGCAGCGCAAGCAGCAGAGCGGTTAAAAACTGGCTGGACACGTCACCGCGCACGGCAATGGGCGCATCCAATTGCAGAGCGTGCGTGTCGCCATCGCCCAAGCGCAGCGGGGGGTAGCCAGCCTGGCCAAGATCCGTCACGCTCCCGCCTAATTGGCGTAACGCGTCCACCAAATCGCCTATGGGGCGCTCGTGCATTCTGGGCACACCGGACACTTCGAACTGGCCACCTTGGGTGGTCGCCATTAAGGTGAGTGCCGCCGTTAGTGGACGCATCGCCGTGCCTGCATTCCCTAAAAACAGCTTGGCGGTTTTGTTTTGCAGTTGTCCGCCTATCCCCACAATACGCAACTGATTGGTGCCTGTTTCCGTGATCTCGCAGCCCAGCGTTTTGAGGGACTCTCGCATCACCTGCGTGTCATCGGAAGCCAAGATGTCGTGAATTTCCGTCGCACCATGGCTCAAAGCGGCTAACAGAAGTACCCGGTTGGAAATACTTTTGGAACCAGGAAGGGTGACCTCTCCGTGCGCCGAAGCAATAGGTGGCAGATCAAGAAAAGCTTGTTGGAACATGGCAGGTAGGCAGGGCGCGGACGCCTGTTTATCAGTCGTCGATTGCGTTGGAATCAGACAGCGGGGCGGGTACACGCCAGGCCTTGCGCTGTGCACTGGCCTGTGTGATGAGGGTTTGGAGTTGAACCGTATCACCTTCGGTGAGGGCAGATTTGAGTTGTGCCAGAGCCTGCTCAAAGCCCTGCACCTGCGCGAGAATTTCGGTGCGGTTGGTGCTCAAAATGTCGCGCCAAACAACGGGGTCACTGCCTGCAATGCGTGTGAAGTCTTGAAAGCCAGTGCCGCCCATGGCGATGGTGCTGGGGTCGACGCCGTTCATGTAGGCGAAGGCAAGCAAGTGGGGCAGGTGGCTTACCGCGCCAAACACATGGTCGTGGGTGTCTGCATCCATCTGAATGACGCGTGCACCCACAGCCTCCCACAGCGCAGTGGCCAGCGAAATCGCGGGTGCTGCGGTGGCGGATGACGGCGTGAGAATCACGAGCCGGTTGGCGTAGAGGTCGCCCTCGGCATGGGCAATACCCGCTTTTTCTTTGCCCGCAATGGGGTGTGCAGGAACAAAGTGACTCAGCGGGAAATGGCTAGTTGCCTCAGGCGAGGCGCCAGAGGCCATGTTTTCCCCTAAGACCGTTTGCGCGGTGGCCACCATGTCCGCCTTGGTCGAGCCCGCGTCCATGACCAATGCGGTGGGCTTTAAGTGCGCGCGCATGCTGCTGAGCGTCTCATGCGTCGCGCCCACAGGCACGCTAATGAGGACGACGTCGGCGTCTCGTACCGCATCGGTTAGCGAGCTGGAAACATCGGTGATGGCCCCCATACGCAGCGCTTCTTGCAGTGTCGTCTGCGACCGACCGTAGGCCGTCACGGTGATATCTGGGCGCGCTTTGCGAATCGCCAAGGCAAACGAGCCGCCGATTAAGCCGCAGCCAATAATGGCGACGCGGCGAACCGCATGTAGTGCCAACACCGTCACGCTTCTGACTGGGGGTAAGTCCCCAATACTTTGTAGAAGGCGCAAAGGGACTTTAGCTCTTCGAGCACGGCGTGCATGTGCGGCTCGCTGGGGTGACCAACCAAATCGATAAAGAAGGTGTACTCCCACTGACCCTGACGGGCAGGGCGAGATTCAAAGCGGGTCATCGACACATGGTGGTTCTTGAGTGGCACGAGCAAGTCGTGCAAGGCACCGGGTTGGTTCACAACTGAGACGGCCAAGCTGGTGCAGTCACGCCCAGTCGCTGTCGGTGCCTCCAAGGTGGCGGGCAAGCAAATAATGGCAAAGCGCGTGCGGTTGTGTGCATCATCTTGGATGGCTTGCCCGATATTGTGCAAACCATACTGAGCGCCCGCACGGTCGCTGGCGATGGCGGCCCACTCAGGATTTTCTTTTGCCAATCGCGCGCCTTCTGCATTGCTGGAGACGGCGCGGCGCTCTGCGTCGGGTATATGTTTATTGAGCCACTCTTGGCATTGCGCGAGCGCTTGGGGGTGCGCCAAAACGACTTGAATGCCGTCACGTGAGTTGCTGCTTCTGAGTAGATGGTGCCTCACCAAAATACTCAGTTCGCCCACAATATGTGCGGGTGTTTGTAACAGTAAATCCAGCGATCGTGCAATCACCCCCTCGTTGGAATTTTCAATCGGGATCACACCGAAATCCGCTGTGCCCGCTGCCGTGGCACGAAACACCTCATCGATGCTGGGGCACGCGATTTCCGTCACGCTGCTACCAAAAAACGCCAACGCGGCTTGCTGACTAAACGTGCCTGCAGGGCCCAAGTAGGCAATGCGCTGCGTCGCCTCCAGTGCGCGGCACCCCGACATCACTTCGCGCCAAATGTGGCCAATGCTTTCGGACTTGAGCAGGCCACCCGACGTGTCGTTAAGTGTCTGGAGTTTGCTGATGACTTGCGCTTCACGGTCTGGCCGAAAAACCGCCGATCCTTCCCGCTTCTTCAGCTCACCCACTTCATGCGCACTCTGCGCACGCTGGTTAAGTAGCGTGAGAATTTGGGTGTCTAACTGATCAATCTCAACGCGCAGATCCTGCAATGTTTTCATTGTTTACCCGCCTATTTAATGCGTGCGCTCAAAGTGGCGCATAAAGTCGACCAAGGCCTCGACACCCGCCAATGGTATGGCGTTGTATAGGCTGGCGCGCATGCCACCGACTGATTTGTGGCCCTTGAGTGACAGCAGGTTCGCTGCCTTTGCTTCGTTTAAAAATGTGTCGTTCAGTGTCTCATCGGCCAGCAAAAAGGGGACGTTCATGCGTGACCGAAAGGCAGGCGCTACTGCGTTGCTATAAAAATTCGACGTGTCAATGGTGCGGTAGAGCAGCTCGGCTTTTTCGATGTTGCGGGCTTCAATTGATGCGATGCCGCCTTGGGCTTGCAACCACTCGAAGACCAAGCCAATCATGTAAATGCCGTAGGTTGGTGGCGTGTTGAACATGGATTGGTTAGCCGCGACCGTCTTGTAATGGAAGGCCGATGGACAGATGCCCATGGCTTGCTCTTGCAGATCACGACGGACAAATACCAAGGTGACGCCAGCTGGGCCCAGGTTTTTTTGGGCACCTGCGAAAGCCATACCAATGCGATGCCACTGTATTGGCCGCGAGGCGATGTGACTGGAGCAGTCCACCACCAAGGGCGCCGCACACCCCAGGGCCTTGAGGTCAGGCAAGCTGGCGAACTCAACCCCATGGATGGTCTCGTTGCTACAGACGTGAACGTAGTTGGTGTCTGAGCGTATGGACCACGTGGCGGGGTCTGCAACATCTTGAAAGTTCAGCGGTTTACCGTCGAACACGACGTGAACATCGGCGTAACGTTGTGCTTCAGCGCGCGACTTCTGGCTCCAGCTACCCGTGACGGCGACATCCATTTTGGCGGCGCCCGCCGTGCCGCAAAGGTTCATGGGCACGATGGCATTTTGTGCCAAGCCACCGCCCTGCATAAAGAGGATGTCAAAGTCCTCCGGTACGCTGAGGACGTCGCGAATAGCCGCCGTGGTCGTCGCGAGAATGTCGCCAAAGGACGCGCCGCGGTGGCTCATTTCCATAACGCCAACACCCGTGCCGTGCCAGTCGGCTATTTCGCTGCCGGCGCGGTTCAACACCTCGACGGGAATGGCAGCAGGACCCGCCGAGAAGTTGTAGGGGCGATTCATTCAGGTGATTGCCAGCTTATGCGTTGGTGTCGTCGTCGGTGCCAGCGGCGTCCGTGTCGTCGGCGTTCGTGCTGTCAGTGCCGCTATCCGGCTCGTCGGCAATCTCGGCGACCATTTCAGCATCGCCATCGGCAATCCGCTGCATACCAATCAGTGCGCTGCCTTCATCTAGCCCAATGAGCGTAACGCCTTGCGTCGCTCGGCCCATTTCACGAATCTCAGAGACCCGTGTACGCACCAAGACCCCGGTGTCGGTGATGAGCATGATCTCATCATCGGTGTGCACCAACGTGGCGGCGACCACCTTGCCGTTGCGCCCGCTCTGTTGGATGGCAATCATGCCCTTGGTACCGCGTCCATGGCGGGTGTACTCATCAATAGGCGTGCGTTTGCCGTAGCCGTTTTCGGTGGCTGTCAGCACGCTGGTGGGCTGTGATGCCTGCTCCTCTTCGGGCAAATCAGTCGGCGCCGCCAACATCGCGATGACGCTCTGAACTTCTTCCAGCATCATGCCGCGCACACCGCGTGCGTTGCGGCCCATGCTACGGACGTCATTTTCGTCAAAACGTACCGCCTTGCCACCATCAGAGAACAACATCACGTCGTGCTTGCCCTTGGTCAGCGTGGCGCCAATCAGGAAATCTTGTTCGTCTAAGTCGACGGCAATAATGCCCGCCTTGCGTGGGTTGGAGAACTCCGTCAGCGCGGTCTTCTTAACCGTACCCATGCGGGTTGCCATGAACACGTAATGGTTTTCAGGGAAGGTGCGGTTGTCGCCGGTGAGCGGTAACACCACATTGATCTTCTCGCCCTCTTGCAACGGGAACATGTTGACAATGGGCCGACCACGTGAGTTGCGTGAGCCAGCCGGGACCTCCCACACCTTCAGCCAGTACACACGGCCTCGGTTGGAGAAACACAAAATGTAGTCATGGGTATTCGCGATAAACAGCTGGTCAATCCAGTCGTCTTCTTTTGTCGATGCCGCTAACTTGCCGCGTCCACCACGCTTTTGCGCGCGGTATTCGCTGAGCGGTTGGCTCTTGATATAGCCTGTGTGTGAGAGGGTGACCACCATGTTTTCTGGGGTGATCAGGTCCTCGGTTCCCAGCTCCTGCGCGTTGAACTCAATCTCACTGCGACGCAGCCCCACTTTGCCCTGGCCGAACTCGAGTTTGATTGCGGTGAGCTCTTCGCCAACGATGGTCGAGACGCGCTCTGAGCGTGACAGGATATCCAGCAAGTCATCGATCTCAGAAATAACGTCCTTGTACTCATTGACGATCTTGTCTTGCTCCAAGCCAGTCAAACGTTGCAGACGCATTTGCAAAATTTCTTGCGCTTGGGTCTCAGATAAACGGTAGAGGCCGTCACTACCCATGCCCACGTTTTTGCCAATCCCATCAGGGCGGTAGTCGTCAGCGTTCACGGTTGCGCCGTCCTCGCGGGTACGGGTCAACATCTCGCGCACCAAGCTGCTATCCCATGAGCGAGAAAGCAAGTCGGCCTTGGCAACCGGCGGCGTTGGCGCATTGCGAATAATGGCAATGAACTCATCAATGTTGGCCAACGCAACGGCCAAGCCTTCCAACACATGGCCGCGTTCCCGCGCCTTGCGTAACGTGAATACCGTGCGCCGTGTGACAACTTCGCGTCGGTGCTGCAAAAATATCTCGACCAAGTCCTTGAGGTTGCACAGCTTGGGTTGGCCATTCACCAACGCCACCATGTTCATACCAAAGGTATCTTGCAATTGCGTTTGCTTGTACAGGTTGTTGAGCACCACCTCTGGCACTTCGCCGCGCTTGAGTTCAATCACGACGCGCATACCTGACTTGTCTGATTCGTCTTGTATGTGGCTGATGCCCTCAATCTTTTTCTCGGTCACCAATTCGGCGATGCGCTCTAGCAGTGACTTCTTGTTCACCTGATAGGGCAGCTCGTCAACGATGATGGATTGGCGTTGGCCACGGTCGATGTCTTCAAAGTGGCATTTGGCGCGCATGATCACGCGTCCACGGCCCGTGCGGTAGCCGTCTTTAACGCCAGCGATACCGTGAATAATGCCGGCGGTTGGGAAATCGGGCGCGCGAATAATTTCCATTAAGTCATCAACCGTCGCCTCGGGGTTGTTGAGCATGTGCAGACACGCATCAACGACTTCGTTCAGGTTGTGCGGTGGAATATTCGTGGCCATACCCACGGCGATACCAGAGGAGCCGTTGACCAACAAGTTGGGCAGGCGCGCAGGAAGAACGAGTGGCTCGCGCTCGCTGTTGTCGTAGTTGGGGCCAAAATCAACGGTGTCCTTGTCGATGTCGCCCAGCATTTCGTGCGCAATTTTGGCAAGACGAATCTCGGTATAACGCATCGCTGCCGCGTTATCACCGTCGACAGAGCCGAAATTGCCTTGGCCATCGACCAACATATGGCGTAGGGAGAAGTCCTGCGCCATACGCACGATCGTGTCGTATACCGCGGTGTCGCCGTGCGGGTGGTACTTACCGATCACGTCACCGACGATACGGGCTGATTTCTTGTAGGCCCGGTTCCAATCGTTGTTTAGTTCGTGCATGGCGAACAAAACCCGTCGGTGCACTGGCTTGAGGCCGTCACGCGCATCGGGGAGTGCACGCCCTACGATCACGCTCATCGCATAGTCCAAGTAACTGCGACGCATCTCCTCCTCTAGGCTGATGGGCAGTGTCTCTTTTGCAAACTGGGTCATGTCGTGCTATCTATATAGGGGTCGTGTACGGCGTACGGTTTAACCCGTCATTTTAAAGCCTTGAACGGGTTAAGCCGGCAGTGAGGAATTGATGATTTTGCGCGACGTATATAGTCTTTTAGTATCTATTTATTTGTAGTAATGTTTCTTAAATACTCATTAAATTTGAATACTATGTAAAAAAGACGGTAAAAGTTATAAATTTTAATTGACTGCCATCCGCAAACAGCTGATATTTGATTACAATCAGGACTTAGCAGCGCCTATCCGCTTTCGGACGCGCCAACATTTTTCTGCCATCCGGCAACAACCAAGAGAAACTCACCATGGCCATATCAAAAAAAATCGCCCTGCTTGTATCGGCAATCGCGTTATCGTCGTTCGCCAATGCGCAAGTCGTCAGTAACTGGGTTTCTTCCGACAACACGCCTTGGCGCAGTGCGTCAGGTGAGTGCTGGCGCTCTGGCTTTTGGACGCCAGCTACAGCCGCTCCCGGTTGTGATGGTGCCATTGCCCCTGTGAAGGCGGCCGCGAAGCCGGCGGAAGAGCCGGTTGTGGTTGCCGAAGAGGTTGAGGTTGTTGAGGCGGTTGTGGTCGCACCGGCGCCGGCACCCGCTCCCAAAGCAGCGGTTGTTCCTGTTGCAGCGCCTGTCAAAATGACATTCGCCGCTGACACGTTCTTTGGCTTTGACAAAGCGGTTCTTCAGCCTGCTGGCAAAACGAAGTTAAACGAGTTGATGGCAAAAATGGCCATGATGGACGTTGAAGTCGTTGTGGCTGTCGGTCACACCGATACCACCGGCCCGGCCTCATACAACCAACGCTTATCAGTGCGTCGTGCTGAAGCGGTTAAGGCCTACTTGGTCTCTAACGGTGTTCCTGCTGGCCGTATCTTTACAGAAGGTAAGGGCGAAATGAACCCCATCGCTAATAACGACACCCGCGCCGGTCGTGCAAAGAACCGCCGCGTTGAAGTTGAGTTGGTTGGTACCAACAAGTAAGTCGACACTCTCACTAAAACCGCGCTTTGGCGCGGTTTTTTTTTGCCTCTAAATAAAAGTCATGCGCTTTGGGGATAATCGACACATGGAACAAAAAACCGCCTCCGCCGCCCAGCCGCAAGCCCCGAACTACGCGAACGCAGACCCTGCTGAACTGGCAAAGTTTTCGGATTTGGCGCACCGTTGGTGGGACAAAGAGAGTGAATTCAAGCCCCTACACGCCATCAACCCGTTGCGCCTTGAGTGGATGCAGCAGCAAGTGGCCATGCGTGACAAAGACGTACTCGACGTGGGCTGTGGCGGTGGCATCTTGACCGACGCCATTGCGCGCAGTGGCGCGCGCGCCATGGGCATTGATCTGGCGACCAAGGCACTCAACGTCGCCAAACTGCACGCGCTAGAGGCAGAGACCCCTAACGTGCGTTACCGAGAGGTGAGTGCAGAAGACCTTGCTGCGGAGCAACCGGCGAGCTTTGACGTCGTTACCTGCATGGAAATGTTGGAGCACGTGCCTGACCCAGCAGCCGTCGTGGCCGCATGTGCCCAGCTGGTGAAGCCGGGAGGAACCGTCTTCTTCTCAACGATCAACCGCAACCCAAAGTCCTTCTTGTTTGCCATTGTGGGCGCGGAGTACGTGTTGAACATGTTGCCTAAAGGCACACACACCTACGCTAAGTTTATTCAGCCTGCTGAACTGGCGGCCTACTGTCGCGCCGCAGGTTTAGAGCTGACTGGCACGCGTGGCTTGGAGTACAACCCGCTCACCAAACACTATTGGTTAAGCAATGACACCAGCGTTAACTACATGTTTGCAACCACTAAACCCGTGGCTTAATGCGGCTGAGTTGAACACAAGGGCGCGGCATGTTTACCAACGTAAAAGCAGTTTTGTTTGACCTCGATGGCACGCTGATCGATAGCGCGCCCGACTTGGGTGCGGCTGCCAACCGCATGCGCATCAAGCGTGGTCTAAGCGTATTGCCCCTTGATCAATACCGTCCACTAGCCGGTGCAGGCGCGCGCGGCATGCTGTCTATCGGATTCGGATTGACCCCGGATGCCGATAACTTCAACGCCATGCGCGAAGAGTTTTTTGCAGAGTTTGAGCGTGACCTCATAGCCAACACCGTGGTCTTCGACCAGGTGGATGAACTCATTCAGACGATTGAGCAACGCGGCTATTTGTGGGGCGTGGTGACCAACAAGGCAGAGCGATTTACGCTGCCAACAACGCAGCAAATGCCGCTTTTCCGCAACGCCTCATGCATAGTGAGCGGTGACACCACACCGCATGCAAAACCACACCCCATGCCGTTGCTAGAGGCGGCCAAGCGTGCGGGCGCCTTACCCGAAGAATGCATTTATGTTGGCGATGATGAACGTGACATTGTTGCGGGCCTTGCCGCGGGTATGCAGACCGTGGCGGTGCAATATGGCTATCTCGGCGCCAATGCCGACACCCGTAGTTGGGGTGCACAAGCGACCATCGCCCAGCCCTTGCAGTTACTCAGCCTCTTAACCTGATTTTTGGTGCGCTGTTTGCGTGTGAGAAGTGGCATTGCTTCGCAAAGTCGCGTAAACTTACTCGCTTGGGGCTGCACTGGTTTCGACGTGGGTTCGGAAGCGTGGTGGGGCGTGCCGAGGTTCAGTCACCTCGTAAATCCGCTGAAAAAAAACTAACTGCAAACGACGAACGTTTCGCACTCGCAGCTTAATCTGTGAGACTTGTAACAGCATGCTGACGGGCTGGGCAAGGGGGTAGCAATACCTCCCGGCTACAAGGGAATTTACGTTGGCTGGCATGCAGCTGGGTTACTTAGTTGCGTGTGAGATTCAAGGTAACTGGCGTCTTGGGTAGCGTGTTGCTGCGCGACCTGAGAAGTGAGATCCAAATCAGACGACTACGCACGTAGAACCATACGAATATGTCTCGCGGACGGGGGTTCAATTCCCCCCAGCTCCACCATACATAAAATCCAACCGGGTCTCCGGTTGGATTTTTTTTGCCT
>Ga0181607_10005969_pt1 | contig 10237 bp, 10 predicted proteins | sample 041ome_9_FD_132420 | JGI IMG/M metagenome (GOLD analysis project Ga0181607, IMG submission 132420) | Coastal salt marsh microbial communities from the Groves Creek Marsh, Skidaway Island, Georgia - 041413US metaG (megahit assembly) | ecosystem: Environmental > Aquatic > Marine > Intertidal zone...
AGAATAGCGGGCATACAGGCAGCGAAACAGTGCTCTAGTTTAATACCGCTATGCCACCCATTGGCGCTGTCATCGGTCGAGGTCGCCATTCGTCCCGATGCCGACTTGCCCGGGTTGGTAATCGAAGCGACCTGCAAGACCTGCGGCAAAACAGGCGTAGAAATGGAGGCTTTAACGGCCGCCTCGGTAGCGGCGTTGGCCGTGTACGACATGTGTAAAGCCATCGACCCTATGATGATTATTGAGCGAACCAGGCTTGAGTCCAAGGCGGGAGGCAAAAGCGGCGAGTGGGATCGGGGTGAGTCATGTTGAGCGTTCGTTTTTTTTCGCTGCTCCGAGAGGCGCTCAACACCGACATGCTTGAGCTCGAATGGAGCTCAAGGTGTTGCACGGTAGGAGCTCTCAAGCAGGAATTGATCGAGCAGAATGGCTCTTTTTGGGAGGAGCAGCTGACACACCCCAATGTGATTCATGCCGTCAATCAACGCGTCGTAACGACCGAAGAGCCGTTGCATGATGGAGACGAGATTGCGTTTTTTCCTCCCATGACTGGGGGTTGATATGGGGGTTCGCGTACAGATCGAGCCTTTTGATGGTGCGCAGGAGTACGAAAGGCTGGCGGCGGCTGGTCATGCCGCCGTCGCGGTATTTGCAGGTCAAGTCCGGGATTTTGGCTATTTGGGTGATGTTTCCCTCCTCGAGCTGGAGCATTATCCCGGCATGACTGAGAGAGTCCTGACTGAAATTGGGGATTCCGCTTCGGCGCGATTTTCGTTACTCAGCTGGCAGATTATTCATCGGTATGGCCCCTTACAGGCTGGCGATGCCATTGTATGGGTAGGTGTCACCGCTCATCACCGTGAGGCGGCTTTCGCCGGGTGCGAATTCATTATGGATCACTTGAAAACGAATGCGCCCTTTTGGAAGAAGGAGCGACATGCTGACGGTAAGGCCCACTGGGTTGCGGCGGCAGACACAGACGAACAACGCCGGCGACGCTGGCATGAGGACATCTAATGGATGGTAAAGAGTTTCGGCAGGCGCTTGGCCGGTTTTCAACGGGTGTATGCCTAATCACCGTGAATGACAGGGATTCGGGTGCTTTGGCGCTTACGGCGAATTCTTTTTCATCGGTATCGCTGGATCCGCCCCTAGTCCTATGGAGTATTCAAAATGATTCAGAATGCTTCAGGGAGTACACCGAGAATGAGCATTTTGCCTTCAGCGTTTTGGCAAGTGATCAGGCGGCTTTGTCGGGAAAGTACGCTCGGCGCGGTGAGCACGCCGTTGAGCCTGCAGAATTCAGCAACAACACCCACGATGTGCCGCTGCTCAATGGCGCCATCGCCCACTTCAGCTGCCGCCTGTTTGCCCTCCACGAAGCAGGCGATCACCACATCATCGTGGCCGAAGTACTCGATTTTCAAACAGCCGAGGGTGCGCCCTTGCTTTTCAGCAACGGTCAATATGATGAGCTGGCCTCAGTGGCCAAGTGATGTTTGACGTCCATTATTGCGCGAGCTGCGGATCGAGGACCGAGCGTAAGATTCCGCCGGGAGAGGATCGCGAGCGCGATGTGTGCTCTAGCTGCGACACCGTCTTTTATCAAAACCCGAAGGTGATCGTTGGCTGTCTGCCCGTCCATGAGGGACGAATTCTGTTGTGTAAGCGCGCGATCGAACCCCGATATGGACTCTGGACCCTGCCGGCCGGGTTTATGGAAAACGGCGAGACAACAGCCGAAGGGGCGGCGCGTGAAACCCTGGAAGAAGCAGCTGCCGTGGCGGAGAATCTGACGCTGTATCGTTTGTTCGATGTGCCGCAAATTAACCAGATATATGTTTTCTACCGTTGCGGCATTGCCTCGGGACACTACGGTGTGGGGCCTGAAAGTTTGGACAGCCACCTCTACGACCCGGCTGAGCTGCCCTGGGATCAGCTCGCCTTCCCGGTAGTGAAAGAGTTATTGCAGGAGTTTTTGAGTGATTCGAGCAGTGGTGAGTATCCTATCCGCCACAGCGTGATCAGGCACCCCAGACCGCGGGCCTGAACACTCCATACATCAGTCAGGTTTAAGCGAGGAGGCGTTACATGGCTTTTCCAAAGATCGGCAATCAAGCCCCCCAATTCACGCTTTTTGATCAGGACGGTAACGCCGTGTCGTTAAAGCAATTTAAGGGCAAGCAAAGCGTGATTCTCTACTTCTACCCGAAGGCAATGACCCCGGGCTGTACCGTTCAGGCCTGCGGACTGCGGGATGTCGCAAAAGATCTCAAGAAACGCAGTGCTATCGCCCTGGGTATCAGCCCGGATTCGGTTACAAGGCTCGCCAAGTTCCGCGATCGGGACCAACTCAACTTCCCGCTTTTGTCTGATGAGGATCATGCAATTGCCGACAAATACGGCGCCTGGGGCCCCAAAAAATTCATGGGTAGAGAATTTGATGGCATCTTGCGTACGACGTTCGTGATTGGGAAAGACGGGCGTCTTAAGGCAATTATGGACAAGGTGAAGACGAAGTCACATCATGACGATGTACTGGCTATTATCGACCAACTTGATAGCGCTGTCTAAAACCGCAAAACAACGCTGTCTGTGGTTAATCTTTGCGATAGCGTCAAGTTCTGCTGTCGGGCAGGAGCTCGAACCTCGAAGTTACACCAATCTCCCCATCGGACAGCACTTCCTCGTTGTGGGTCTGGCGCGCAGCGAAGGCCAAGTAACCCCAAGCCCCACAGTGCCCGTCAAAGACGTTGAGTTAACCATCGATGCAATGGCGATCGGCTATCTGAATACCTTTTCGCTTTTCGGTAGCTCAGCGAAGTTTGACCTCCAAACCTTTCGAACCTGCTATGACGGATCGGGCGTGGTAAACGGCACGCCGTCGTCTGTCAGCCGATGCGAGTGGGGGGACACACGATTACGCGTCTCCTGGAATATTATCGGCTCACCTGCCCTTACGCTGGAGGAGTATCGGCGTGAATACCAACCCGGCTTGATCGTTGGAGCCTCGATACAAGTAGAGGCACCGACTGGCGACTACAGCCCCAGTCAGCTCGTAAATGCTGGCACCAATCGCTGGATGGTAAGGCCGGGATTTGGGTTGTCTTATCGCTGGCAGAATTGGTATGTCGACATGGCATTCGACGCAAAATTTTTTCAGGACAACGATAATTATCTAGGTAATCAAATCAAACAGGATCCTATCTATCAGGCGCAGTTCCATGCTGTGCGCTACTTTCCCAAGGGCCTGTGGCTCGCTTTCAACAGCAATTTTTATCGAGGTGGTGAGTCCTTTCAAAATGGCGAGCCTCTGCTTACCGACCTCGAAAACGCTCGGCTTGGCGTGACGTTATCAATCCCACTTGCGGCACATCATTCAATTAAATTAAATGCTAGCCGTGGTGTGATAACACGTATCGGATCGGATTTTGATACCGTGGCCCTCTCGTACCAATACCGATTCTAAATTAATAGCTGGAGGTCAATATGTTGACTAAAAGACCCCGGATAGTCGTGACCGGAGCGGCCAGCGGCATTGGTAGGGCGGTGGCTGAAAAGTTGGCGCAGTCCTCTCGACTCATACTCACCGATATTAATGTTGAGGGCCTACATGCGGTGGCCAAGCAGATCGAAAAACAGGGTGGCTCGGTGCTTCATCTGCCCTGTGATTTTGCGGAAGAGGTCCAAATCAGGGAGCTAGTTGGTGCGGTCACCTCACAAGAAAAGCTTGACGGATTGGTGCATGCGGCCGGTGTTGGCCCCAGTCAAGCGACCTGCGAACAGATCGTTACGATCAACCTGTTCGGCACCGCGATCCTCTTGGCGGCGATGACCGGGGTAACCAACTCCAACGCCTCTTTGGTGCTCATATCCTCCCAAGCCTCCTACTTTGCTGCCGAGTGGCTGTCTTCCGCGGCTCTTGAAATATTGAAGAATCCGCTTCGCGATGATTTCGGGGAGCGCATCAGCAAAGCCTGTGCGGGGCACGATCTCTCTCTGGGGACTGAGGCCTATGGCCTCGCAAAAATGGGCGTTCGGGTGCTGGCGGAAGAGGCGGCTGTTCGCCTGGGCGGACAGGGTATTCGTGTGAATACGATCTCGCCCGGAATCATCGATACGCCTATGGTGCACCATGAGGCAAAACATCTCGAAGGAATGGATTTGATGACGCAGATCACGCCTCTCGGGCGATGGGGACAACCTGCAGAAATTGCTGAGGCCGCGGCTTTTTTACTTTCCCCCGCCGCCTCCTTCCTAACCAGTGCCGACTTGCTGGTTGATGGCGGCTCCACCAAACCGATGTTGGCATTGCAGCGCGCCATGGCCACCAGCACTTCATCGTAAGGGTGGTGGCGTTGAGGGGGTTAAGCCAGAAAAACGTCGCGGGTGAAATAGCCGTGAAAACCAAAAGGCACATGATGCTCAAGCAGGGCGGCGCCGTATTCAATGGTTGGGTCCTCTGCGTCTCGGACCTGAATTTCCGATAGGTGTGTCGCGGCATCGTAGACGACCGCCAGTAGGTAACCGTCATTCCTTGCGTCCGCATTCCCTTTCGGCGCGAATAATGCCTCGGAGGTATAACGACCATCTCCAACACTCGCGGTGGTCAGCTTTCCTGTTTCGGTATTCAGGCTCACCAGCGTGTCGAAAAATCCCTTGTGATTGCAATGGTTGTGCGCAACGAAGTAGCAGCGATCTGTGAACTGACCGTTGAAATCCGTATTCCAGGCGGGGAACTCCCCTAATAGCCCGTCGTCGTAGGGGCCACAGTGCGCGACACCAGTGTTCAGGTTTAGCCGCAATCGGGTAAGTTGTGCGCCGGTGACCTGTTCGACGCTGAATACATCATGTAACCAATCGAAGCCAGCACTGTTGGATGATTGAAAAAAGTCGACGACAAGCTCTTCGCGGGTTTCATAGGCGTTTGCGAAGTGAACCACCAAGCCCGGCGGCAGTTCAAATTCACGCGCAAGCTTCATTGTTCGCAAATCAACGAGCAAACCGCGAACGCTTGCCTCTGGATCGAAAGTCATTGACTTGCTGAGAGTCGATAGGCCCAACAGCGGCCCGCCCAAACTGAAGCGAATAGAGCTTACGAGAAACAGCGCGTAATGTTCGCTGAGCGCAAAATCGTGAATGAACGGGAAGTAGGGCAAGGGGATGCGACAGCTCGTGCAAGGGTCGCCCGCGGCATCGATATCGTGAACATCCAACGCGCAGCGAATCCCCGATAGGCCGATACCGGCCAGGTTAACGCCAAAATTGATTTGATGGCCGGTTCGCGGGTGAATTTTGCCATGGGCGCTGAGGGTTTTGCGATTGTTAAGGAGCGTCCCGTAGTACTCGGGACCCAAGGTCTCAAGGGTTGCCGGATTGAGTCGGTAGGGCTGTCCGCCCTCGTAGAAGGCACAAAGTTTGTCGCCATGCCACGAGACTCCCGTATTTGCGGGGTTGGAGATCGGTCGGAGCAGGTTTCGCAAGACGCCACCTTTTATCTGGGTCCCAAACCCGCGATGCGTTATGTGTCCTCCTTGCTGATCCGCAAGAAACTTCGGGGTTTGTACATAGCGATTTTTGAAATGAACCTTGCCGTCCTGAAAAGTGACGGCACTGACCATACCGGGACCGTCAAACCAATGACCATAGGCCTCGGCGCCGGCATTCATGGCGCCTGGACCGTTTCTGAAGAGTGTTCCTGTTAGGTCTGTCGGTATCTCCCCGCGGGTGTTTGTAACCCAGCCTGAGTGCTCCTCCATAAGCGCCAGAAAGCCCCGACGAAAATCCGCCGAGCTCTGGGCAACAGCCATGAGTTTTGCCTCAGCATTCATCGAGGTGACTCCTGCGCGGCGGTTGTCGTGGCAGGTAACAAGAGCTCAATGCTTGCCTCGAGCAACGTTTCGGCCAAGGGGTCTACGTCCACATTGAATTGGGACAATAAGCCTCTGGAGTACAGGTCAATCAGCCCGTGGGTGTGGGTCAGAAGTGCGATGATCCGCACCCAAACCGTATCGGGCCCAAAACCACCTTCTGGTAGATCAACAATCTTCGGCGGATCCTGTGGGTGCTCCCCTGGGACAACGGTGACACCGTAGCTCGCCAGTACCTCTCCGAAGAGGCCCATCATTCGGCTGACCGTTTCGCTCTTCAGTTCGGAGACCAAAGCCTGCAGGGGGATAGATTCCTTTACCTCCTGGGTTTGGGGTGGGTGTGTTAGGAGTGCCCAGTAGCCAGGCCATTGTCGGGCGAAATTCAACGCGCCCAACAGGATTTGCTTGATCTGATCCCGGGGCGTCAGGTCACTGTTGGCCGGGCACTGGGTATGCGCGTCGAGGAGCTGGAATCCCCGCTGCTTGGTGGCTGCGAACAGGTGCTGCTTGTTGTTAAAGTAGTTGTACAGGTTCGCAGCGGTCATATTGGTTTGCCGGGCTATTTCACGCATCGACAAGGCTTCAATGCCCGAGGTTGCCATGATGCCGGCGATGGCATCCATGATGTGGTTTCTGGTAGCCGCTATCTCTACGGTATTTTGTGCGGGCTTGGGCATGGCAGCGCTACTTTGAGCAAAGGTGGGATGAGCATACCTTAACGATTGTTAACTGAACAGTCGTTAACTCGAGTAAATGCAGCGTCCTCGGGCTCCAGGCCCCCAGATAGAGCGAAAGGCTGGATTAGTCATTTTCCCTATTGGCGGGGGCGCTATTGGTTCCAGCGGAGGGTCAGCCCCGCCATGCGGGCAGGCGCCACCATGCCCGCATAACCCCCAATGGTCGGAATGTCCAAGCCAAACAGGTAGTACTCTTCGTCAAGCAGATTCTCCGCCCAAAGCATGATTTCCCAGTCTTTGGCCTCGTTGCTTAGGGTAAGTCGCACATTAACAAGGTGCGTGGCAGGGTTGATCAGGTGGGGGTCCAGATCCTCCTCGAGGAAATACCGGTCAACGAAGTTGTACTCGGCCCGGGCGCGGAGCCGGAGCGAAGAGGCGGGGGACCACTCCTGCGTCACGTAGGAAGAGAGGTTCCACTCGGGCGCATTGGCCAGCGGCCGTCCTGCCAAATCCTGGGCACACTGGCTATTGGCCCCCGGTGAGCCGGATTGTGCTCCCAGCTCCACATAGTACCTTTCAACACTTTGCAACACGGTACATTGGGCGCCCGGAAAATCTTCATAGGTGGCGTGGGTATAACCCAGGGATGCGCCGATCGTTAGACCAGATAGCAGCACGTAGCGCAGATCGACTTCAGCGCCGTAACTTTCAAGGCTGCCGGCATTGGTGACCCTAACCGTTGACCCGTCAAAGGTTTGTGATTGGAAGTCATCATAGTCCACGTAAAAGAGCGAGCCATTGAATAACAACCGATTGTTCAGCAGCAGGGCTTTCCAGCCAAGCTCCATGTTGAGTGCTGACTCCTCGGAGAACTCACCGTTCGAGCCTGACACCTCACGGCGTTGATTGAACCCGCCCGATTTGAAGCCGCGGCTCACCGTCGCATATCCCATGAGTTGTTCATCGACTTGGTAACGCAGGGTCATCATGGGTGAAAGTGCGGTATCGGAACGAGCACTGTCGTAGCGTATGTCGGGTCCGGCGACCGGTGGTACGTCGATAGAGAAAGAGGGTTCTGTTACCTGAGTACCTACTCGGGACTTATCTTCTCGGGTCAGTCGTAAGCCCAAAATGGCATCTATTGAAGGGTTAATCTTCCAGGTCACTTGTCCGAACGCGGCATAGCTCTCGGTTCGATAACGGTTGTCGTCAATGTTCAGTGATCCGTCTGGAAAGAATAGGCCGAGAGTCAGTCCGCCTCCAATAGCAATGTTGTCGACGAGGGCCTCATGCTGCGTAAAGGTGCCCAGAGAATCAAAGTTTGCAACGTAGGCGTAGAGACCGGCCTGATAGTCAATATGATTGCCGATACTCGACAGGATTCGCAGCTCCGAACTGAGCTGCTCGAGGTCAACGGTCGTATCCGTACTAACCGCGCGAAAAGCCGTGAAGTCACCGTCGAATTCGCTATCTGACTGGTATTCCCGCCAGCCATTGATCCAGGTGAGCTGCGTGTTCTTGCCGGCGTCTAGCTGCCATTCAAGGGAGGCGCCTCTTATGGTGACTTGGTTATTGAGTTCACCATCGAACCAGTAACTGTTGCTAAAAGGGCGCGCCTCCGGGGGCGAAAAACCTTCGGTGTCTTCGAGAGCATTGAAGTCCAAAATCGGCTGTCCACTGGCATTCAGGCCGAGAGTCTGCTGTAACTGTGCCGATGGGTTTCGGGTGGCTGGCGTGTTGAGCGGCGACAGTCCGGCGTAGCTGCTAACCGCAAAGGCGCAACAGTCGGTATCCTCCTTTAGATAGTCGGCTGCCAGCAGAAACAGTCCCATCCCTTGATCTGTAAAATCGAGCTTGAGCTTGCCACGCACTCCTTTCTTGTTGAGGTCGTTTACGCCTTCGTTTAAGAACGTGTTTCGCCCGAGATGGTCTCGCTTTGATCCAAAGCCGCTGACTCGCAGCGCATGATCGCTTTGACCCAGCGGGATATTGATCATGCCACGCAGCTGGCCCCGGTGCGTACTGTCGTAGCTCGCCTCGATCATGGATGTAAAAGTGGATCCCGGATTGTTGGTATACACATTGATTGCCCCGGCAGAGGTGTTTTTGCCATACAGCGTGCCCTGGGGGCCTCTCAATACCTCAACCCTTGTTACATCGACCAGGTCGGCAATACTCATCCCCGCGCGGCCTTGATAAATACCATCAATGAACACGCCGACGCTTGGATCCACGCCAGAGTTGCTTCCTATTGATCCTATCCCGCGAATCCGGATAGCGGTCGAGCGCGAGTCAGTACCTTCAGAGATCAACAAATTTGGGGTGTACTCATCGAGGGAGGAGAGTTGGCGCACACCGCTGTCAAAAAAGAATGACTCTGAAAAGGCGGATACTGCTAGCGGCACGTCCTGCAGGTTCTCAACTCGGCGAGTGGCGGTGATGAGGACCTCCTCCAGCAGTTGGGGATGATCAGCCGATTCAGCGCTTCCTGTCCCGCCACTGGTGCCGAGTACGATGAGGCAAGCTATCGACGTGCTGGAATAGAAAAAGCGGGGCATAGCCATGTCTCTCGTTTTTTTATTATGTGATCTGCCTGTACCGGCCTGGCGGGGCACGGGCTGAGCTTTCCAAGGATAACGCGCCAAGCATAACGTGACCGAAGCCGATTGTCTGGCGAATATCGGGACCAGCAGAGCCGGCATAGACTGGTTCCCATTTGACCCGTGACGTTGGGTGGTTGGACATGGCGGCCCAAGGTAGACTGGGTCTCGACAACGCCTTGTAAACAAGTTCAATAAGGGTGAGGAGTTGATGTGTTATCGGTAGTGGAGGAGCGTTCGGGTTGAAAGCGAAAGGGTGTCTAACGTGACGGCGTTAACCTCGGTGCTGGGCTGGATTGTGGTCATAGGACTGACCGGCTACAGCGTGGCCAAGGGCTGGCACTGGCTTCGCTGCTTTCAAAAAATAGCACTGACCGATCGCTGGATTGTCGTTACCGGTTGTGATTCTGGTCTGGGTCGCCTGTTAGTGGAGCGGCTGCTGAATCAAGGATGCCGGGTCATCGCTTTATGCCATACAAAAACCGCCTGTGAACAGCTTCGTGAGGCCGGGGTCGCCTGCGCGGTTGACGTCGATCTGTCCAATCCGCCGCAAGTACTCGCCGCCGCTGAGCAGTGTCTCAGCGTCTGCAAAGGAAGGCTCTGGAGCGTTGTTCACTGTGCGGGCGTCGCCAAGCCCGGCTTCATTGATTTTCTGCCACTAAGCTATTACCGCGACGTCATGGAGGTCAATTTTTTTGCCGTCGTCGGACTGACCCGCGCACTGCTTCCCGCACTGCGAACAACCCAGGGGCGCTGCATCATGGTTAGCAGCGTGGACGGCTTGGTGAGCTTGCCGGGCAATGCACCCTATGATGCGTCGAAGTTTGCCCTGGAAGCCTACTCCGATGCCCTGCGTGCCGAACTTTCGTTTTGGGATGTTCATGTCAGCGTGATCAATCCCTCCACGTTGCGCACGCCGATGTCAGCTACCTTCTTCGAAGCCCATCGCACGGCTTGGTCGGCCATGGAGCAACAGGAGCCGGAAGGCATATGGAAGCAGTACTGGCCTGCGGTGTGGCTCGATCGGTTTATTGAGAAAAATTCTGAAAATCTGCGACGGATAGCGGCTAACCCAGCGGTTGCTGTCCGA
>Ga0181607_10005977_pt1 | contig 10231 bp, 7 predicted proteins | sample 041ome_9_FD_132420 | JGI IMG/M metagenome (GOLD analysis project Ga0181607, IMG submission 132420) | Coastal salt marsh microbial communities from the Groves Creek Marsh, Skidaway Island, Georgia - 041413US metaG (megahit assembly) | ecosystem: Environmental > Aquatic > Marine > Intertidal zone...
AGCACATGCTTGGGCAATTTCTCGGCCAAGCGTAGCACTTCATCGCCGGTCAAAAACGTACCGGTCGGGTTTGCAGGATTTGCGATGAAGACCAGTTTGGTTTTCTTCGTGCAGGCCGCCAGAATGGCATCGACATCCACCGTCCTATCCTTTTCAGGAACTTCAACAGGGGTCGCGCCCGCAGCCAACGCCGAAATCCGGTACATCGCAAAACCGTGTTCGGTGTGGATCACCTCATCGCCGACACCGGCATAAGCGTAGCACAAAAAGCTGAGGATTTCGTCGCTGCCGACACCGCAAATGATCCGGTCCGGATCAAGCCCGTGCCGTGCGGCGATCGCATCGCGCAGTTCTTTGTGGTCCGTGGACGGATAGCGATGCAGCCCGTATGCCGATTTCCGAAGTGCCTCTACCGCGGCTTCAGACGGTCCATAGGGATTTTCGTTTGACGATAGCTTGATGACATCTGTCACGCCTTCAAGCTTTGATTGACCGCCCTGATAAACGGCAATGTCCATAATTCCGGGCTGTGGCGCAATTTTCGACATCAATACATCCTCGTTACCGCCCTCTCATATCCGCGGGAAGAGACATAGAAAAGCCTGAAGCACAGCCTGCGGCGAAAGCAGCCAACCACCCCCGCCGCCGTTGCATTTGGGCAACGCGCTTTAGCTGGCCAAGACGTTGCGGAACTGCCAAGGATCGGTTTCGTCGATATCCTCGGGGAAGTGTTCCCAACGGTCTTGACGCGGAGTCCAATCAGTGTAATGCGCCTCGACCGGACCAAGATAAGGCCGCTGGACCTCTAGGCAACGGGCGAAATCCATTTCGTCAGTTTCGACAATCCCCGCTTCGGGGTTTTCCAAAGCCCAGACCATACCGGCAAGCACCGCGCTGGTGACCTGAAGACCTGTTGCATTCTGATAAGGCGCCAGTTCACGCGCTTCGTCGTTTGACAGGCGTGATCCGAACCACAGCGCGTTCTTTTCGTGACCGTATAGCAGAACACCCAACTCATCGATGCCTTCAACGATCTCGTCTTCGGTCAGAATGTGGTGCTTTTGCTGCTGGCGACCCGAGCCGAACATCTCGTGCAAGGATAGAACCGCGTCATCCGAAGGGTGATAAGCATAGTGGCATGTTGGGCGGAACTCGGGCGCGGCTGCATCGCCGACGGTGTAGTAATCCGAGATCGAGACGGCTTCGTTATGGGTCACCAGAAAGCCGAACTGTGGACCAGGTGTCGGGCACCATGTATGCACACGGGTGATCGCGCCCGGGCGTTCAAGCCAAATCGCGGCCTGACAGCCGGTGTCATAGCTGTGAGCATTGTCGGGGAACCATTTTTCGTGCGTCCCCCACCCCAATTCGGCAGGTTGGAAACCTTCGGCGATGAAACCTTCGACGGACCATGTATTCACAAACTCGCCGCGCGGTCTGGGTTGGCGGCGGGCTTGCGTGTCACGCTCGGCGATATGCACACCTTTGACGCCGAGGGATTGCATCAGGCGGCCCCAGCCATCACGGTCGGTCGGGGCTGTTGCGTCTTTGCCTGTGTCTTTCGCTAATGTCAGCAGAGCTTCTTTGACGAACCAACTGACCATGCCAGGGTTGGCGCCGCAGCAGCTGACCGCTGTGGTCCCACCCGGATTGGCGGCCTTTTCATCGCGGACTTTCTGGCGCAATGCGTAGTTGGTCCGCTCGGCATTGTCGGTGGTGTCAAAGTAATAACCTGCCCACGGCTCTACGACTGTGTCAATGTAAAGAACACCAAGCTCGCGGCAGAACCTCATAATATCCAATGAGGACGTATCAACGGACAGATTCACACAAAACCCTGCGCCGTCGCTGAACAAGTCGCCCAACACATCGCGGTAATTTTCAGGGGTCAGCGCCGTCTGAACATGCCGGATGTTGCGTTGCGCCAGAAAATTATGGGCACTGGCATCCGGTTCGATCACGACCAGTTTATCGGCGTCATATTCGAAGTGGCGCTCGATCAGTGGCAATGTGCCCCGACCAATCGAGCCGAAACCAATGATGACAACTGGCCCGTCGATACGGCCGTAAACAGGATAACTCTTTGACATCGGATCCTCCGGTAAACGAAAAAGGGCCGCACCAAAACTGGCGCGGCCCCTGAATTTTCCACGCAGACGCGATTAGTTCTGAGCGTAGTATTCGATAACCAGGTTCGGTTCCATGACGACCGGATAAGGTACATCCGACAGGCCAGGGGTGCGAACGAAGGTCGCCGTCATCTTCGAGTGGTCGGCGTCGATGTAGTCAGGCACATCACGCTCGGCCAGCTGAACAGCTTCCAGAACGACGGTCAGCTGCTTCGAACGGTCACGCACTTCGATCACGTCACCTTCCGATACACGGTAGGACGGGATGTTGACGCGCTTGCCGTTAACCAGAACGTGGCCGTGGTTCACAAACTGACGAGCCGCAAAAACGGTCGGAACGAACTTGGCGCGATATACAACCGCGTCCAGACGCTGCTCGAGCAGACCGATCAGGTTTTCACCGGTATCGCCCTTGCGACGCTCGGCTTCACCGTAGATGCGGCGGAACTGTTTCTCGGTCAGGTCGCCGTAGTAGCCTTTCAGCTTCTGCTTGGCGCGCAACTGCAGACCGAAGTCAGACAGTTTGCCTTTGCGACGCTGGCCGTGCTGGCCAGGGCCGTATTCACGACGGTTAACCGGGGATTTCGGACGACCCCAGATGTTTTCGCCCATCCGGCGGTCGATTTTGTACTTGGCAGACGTGCGTTTGGTCACGGCTGATCTCCTTCTTTAGGTCGATGCCCGCGTGGGCAACTATGAAGGGCGTTGTCCTCTTGGCCGAAGCCATGACAGGAATCCCCTTGCGGGGCCCACCAACACCAATGAAGCCGCGCTTATACAGGCAGGCGGACCGGAGTCAACACATCTTCGCTCAGAAGACAGGAGTCATCATGCGCGTAATGTTTTTGGGCTGGTTCACAGCCCTATTGCTCTTCCATGGGACCTCGCGTCTTATGTTCATAGGAAACAACATAGGTCGCCAAAAATGATGGATATGAGCGGGAAGACAGTTCTGATCACGGGGGCTGCTGGTGGCATCGGAAAAGCTGCGGCCCAAGTGTTTTCAAAGGCTGGCGCAAATCTGGTTTTGTCAGACCTGAACGGCAACCTTTTGGAAAACGACCCACGCACCTTGGCGCTATCCTGCGATGTGACTGACCCGGCGTCGGTTCAGGCCATGGTTCAGACCGGTGTTGATCGGTTTGGCAAGATTGATGTGGCGATTAACAATGCGGGCATCTCGGGCCCTCGGGGGCGATTTACGGACACATCATTCGAGCAATGGAACCAGCTGGTGTCCGTGAACCTGTCGGGGGTGTTTCACTGCCTGCAAGCGGAAATCGCTGCCATGTCGAAAACAGGCGGAGGGCGGATCATCAATCTGGCCTCGCTGGCCGGTGTGTCCGGCGCACCGGGACTGGCCGCGTATGGCGCGACGAAACACGGCGTGGTTGGTCTTACAAAGTCGCTGGCGCATGAGTTAGCCAGAGACAATATTCGCGTGAATGCGCTGTGCCCCAGCTATGTCGACACGCCAATGCTGCGGGATGTTACAGATGATACAGGACGCCTGCACAGCGATCTGAACACGTTGGGACGGTTCGGAACCGCCCAAGAAATCGCGGATGCACTACTTTGGATAGCGTCGCCCGAAAACAGCTTTATGAACGGTCAGGCTGTAGTACTGGACGGCGGGATATCGGCCGTCTGAAACCAAAAACGCCGGGCAGTTCACCCGGCGTTTTCCTAGAAACTTACGGCCTATCAAACAGCCTTACGCCATTTCGCCGGTCCGGTTTGGTGAACCGAGTTGCCTTCGGTATCAACAGCCACTGTCACCGGCATGTCTTCGACACGCAGGCGATAGATTGCTTCCATTCCAAGGTCTTGGAACGCAACCGGTTCGGCCTCTTTGATGGCTTTCGACACCAGATAGGCGGCACCGCCGACGGCAATCAGATAGGCTGCCTTGTGCTTTTTGATCGCTTCGATCGCAACCGGTCCACGTTCGGCCTTGCCAACCATGATTTTCAAGCCGGTATCGCCCAGTACGCGGTCGGTGAATTTATCCATACGGGTCGAGGTGGTCGGGCCCGCGGGGCCGATCACTTCGTCGCCCACAGCATCAACCGGGCCGACGTAATAGATCGCCTTGCCCTTCAGATCGACGGGCAGTTCTTCGCCCGCGTCCAGCATCGACACCATCCGCTTATGCGCCGCGTCGCGGCCGGTATAAAGCGTGCCGTTTAACAGCAGGGTTTCCCCCGGTGTCAGCGAAGCGACTACATCGTCGGTCAGCTCGTCCAGATTGATCCGGCGCGAATTCATGTTGGCTTTGTCCAGCAGGATTTCAGGCCAAGCCGCCAGATCGGGCGGGGTCAGCTTAGCAGGACCGCTGCCATCAAGATCAAAGTGCACGTGACGGGTCGCCGCGCAGTTCGGGATCAGACCGACAGGCAGTGACGCTGCGTGGGTCGGGAAGCTGCGGATTTTGACGTCGAGCACGGTTGTCACACCGCCCAAACCCTGCGCACCGATGCCCAGCGCATTGACGCGTTCATAAATCTCAAGGCGCAGTTCCTCGGTCCGGCTGCTGGGACCACGGCGGCGCAGTTCGTGCATGTCGATCGGATCGTTCAGCGACTGCTTGGCCATCAGCATCGCGCGGTCCGACGACCCGCCAACTCCGATGCCCAGAATGCCCGGCGGGCACCAACCGGCACCAAGGGTTTCTATGGTGTTCACCACCCAGTCAGCGACCGATCCCGAGGGATTCAAAACCGTGAACTTTGCCTTATTTTCAGACCCGCCACCCTTGGCCGAGACGTGCACCGAAACCTTGTCGCCCTCGACCATTTCGACATGCATCATGCCCGGCGTATTATCACCCGAGTTCTTGCGCTCGCCAAACGGGTCAACAACAACCGAAGCGCGCAGCGGGTTGGTGTCTAGATTATAAGCGCGCCGGACCGCATCATCGACCACCTCTTGCAGAGGGCGCGACAATTCAAGACGCGCCTGATGACCGATTTCGATGAATACATTCGCAGTACCGGTATCCTGACAAATTGGACGGCGACCGGTAGCCGCCATGCGAGAGTTCACCAGAATCTGCGCCATCGCATCCTTGGCACCTTGGCTTTCCTCTCTCTCCCATGCGGAAGCCATCGCCTGAATGAAATCTGGCGGATGGTAATAGGAGATGTATTGAAGGGCTTCTGCGATCGAATCCAACAGGTCGTTTTCGCGGATAACGTTCATAATGCGTCCAATCCTATGCGTTCGGTTCCCATGCAGTTTAAAGACTTCACGTAGCTCAGTCTACCAAGGTATGCAGTTCAATTGACGCACCGCAGCATTTTCTTGAAAATCTTGCTAGGTTCGACGTTTCACGCGGATGAAGAAATCGCCGCCAGGGTCGACTTGAGTTTGGCGATTGTCAAAGGCTTGATGATCGTTTCATCAATGCCCGCCTGTTCAAAAGCCGCTATTTCTTCCGGTTGCGCATGGGCCGTAACGGCAAAAACCGGTGTTTCTGCATTCTTGCCGGATTTCTTTATAAGCTGGGTCGCCGTCACCCCATCCATAACTGGCATACTGATATCCATCAGGATCAGATCGAACTTCTGGCTCTGAGCCTCGTTCACGCCGACCTCGCCGTTAACGTCCTCAGTGACCTGACAGCCTAATTTCACTAGCATATCTTTGATCACGAGCCGGTTGATCATATTGTCTTCGACAACAAGAACATTTTGACCGAACTGTTCGAATTCCGGCTGGATAGGTGCATCAGGCGCGTCAGGAGCTTCTTCCACTACGGCCGGCAGCGGCAAGGTTACCCAAAACAAAGAGCCGTCAGCAAGCTGGCTTTCGACGCCGATGTCCCCGCCCATGACCTCGACAAGCCGTCTCACAATGCCCAAGCCCAAACCTGTGCCATCAGACCCGCGGGAAAACGAACTGTCGAGCCGGACGAAATCTTCAAATATTCGGTCGATATCTGACGGGGCAATACCAACTCCGGTGTCGGTCACACGAAACTCGACCGTGTCCCCTGCCCCCACTCGGCCAACCTCGAATTTGATCTTACCATTTTCTGTATGCTGGATCGCATTGGCCAGAAGATTGCCCAAAATCTGCTGAACCCGACCAACATCGCCGACAACTTTCGTCAGCCCCTCATGAACCGAAACCAAAATCGTGTTGCCGCGCCCTTCGGCATCGGCTTTCATACTACTGATGATTTCGCCTACCGCCGATTTAAGATCGAACTCGTTCTGCTCGACGGTCAGCTGGTTCCGTTCCGCAACCGAAATGTCCATGGCCGTATTCACGTGCCGCAAAAGCAATTGCCCGGATGCTTCTATAGCCTGGGAATACTTTCTTTGGATTGGCGAAAGCTCGGTGTTTTGCATCAACTCAAGCGCCCCCAATATCCCATTCAAAGGGGTACGCATTTCGTGGCTCATGACCAGCAACATCTGCGTCTTGGCCTTTTCGCCAGCCATCGCTTTATCGCGGGCTTCTTCAAGTTGCCTGCGCGCTTCCAGTCGCTCCGAAATATCCCGGAGGAACGTCACTTGAAGCTTGCCGTCTAAACTATCTGTCTCGGACAAGGATATCTCAACCGGAAAGGCTTCCCCACCTTTTCTAAGCGCCTGAATTTGGAATCTACCTGATCTGAGAGAGGTGTCATCGGATGACGGTGAAAGTGCCCCCAAAGCTGATGCAAACGTATCGCGTTGTTGATCGTCTAACAGAAACTCGATTGCTTTTTTGCCCAGCACTTCGTTGCGTACATATCCGAATATCTGTTCTGCGGCGGGATTGAACTCGACAATTCTTGCTTGATCATCGACCACAACAACCCCTTCCATCGCGGTGTCGATGATCGCGCCCAAACGCTGGCTGATGACGTTTTTCTCCTGCAATAGCCTTCGTTCGCGCACGATCAGAACAATCAAAGCAACGACTAGAACCATCAAGCCTGAAACTAGAACAACAGTGAGGATGCCAAGCTTTTTTAAGGCAATGATAACTCTGTCTCTCCGATCAAATGCTTCGACCGTCATATTTTTTGAACCGTTCAAAGACAGGTCGCGCACATCAGCCCTGAAGCTTTCCAGAGTTTCGGATATCCTCGGGAGTTCTTGCCACAGGTTGTCGCCATCCCCATCAATCGCAGGTATAAGGCGGTTCAGACCCTAAAAAACTCCCGCAATCAAATTTTGTCTAAGCTCGGTGTTGCGTGCGGGTGCAAGCGTCGAGCTGTCCCTAATCGTCACCATGCGCGAATAGAAGACATCAAATCGCAACCGCACTTCCGACAGAAGCTCGGGGTCGGGGTTTTCTTTCGAACCCGCTATAGTGACCGCATTCATCGCACGCAGAAACTCGACTTCGGTTTGCGCGACATTCCAACCGTTGTTGTCTCGGGATGCGCTCGCAAGCTCATTCCATTGGTCGCGGGCATCTTTTGTCAACGTGAAAAGCCCGGCAGCAAAAGCCACCAGACTTATCAACAAGATAAGCCCAACGCGCCAGCCGATCACATCGACCCATCGGGACCTATTTCTTAAGACACCCATCGCCCGCTATCGAGTGAAATCACTGGGCGATTTCTATGCGATCCAGCTGCCAGATGCTGCGCGCATAGGCGTCTTCATTCTGGAAATCAGGATTCAAGTCATATGGATAGACAATCCAAAGGGGTCCTTTATCCCGAACTGACATCGGCGCCCCATCGAGCAGGTATGCGATCATCGGACCTTCCAACAATGCGTCCTCGACTGGGAATTCGATTGTGTAGTCGTTGATCGCAGACGCAAACATCATGCCTGACGTTACGTCCAGTGACGCAAGAAACGCGCTTAAAGGAACGCCCGTGAATTCGTGAACACCTTCTGTCCAAATCGTCGATGTTTCGAACGTATCTGTGCCGATCTCGGCAAGCTGCGATTGGGTAAACTCAAAAGGGTCCCCTAAACCGTTTACGGTCAGGATAACTTTTTCATCGGAAGCCAAAAGTGTGCTGCCGAATGCTGAAACAGCAGCAACAAACCCTAAAAACAAGCGGCGATTAAACATACACAGTCCTCATTCATTACATCGATGTACCTTTATCGGACAATCTTCCGTTCGTATTAGCAAAGCTGCACATCTTTTGATACTATTTTAACTCAAATTGATGCGTCAGAAAATGTTTCCGTTCATTTTTGCCATTCAGACATGACGCACCGTCGCAGTGTAGAAAAGCACTCAAATCTGCGAAACATGTAAGGGGAACCAACAAAGTGAGTCACCAAACATGCTGAACGGCATTCGAATCATCGAAATCGAAGGACTTGGCCCAGGACCGTTTACCGGCATGTTGCTGGCGGATCTGGGTGCTGATGTCATTGTTGTTCATCGAAAAGGTGGCAATGCCACCCCCGGGGTGCCTGACCGCTCAATTCTGGATCGCGGCAAGCGGTCGATCGAATTGGATTTGAAGGAACCTGACGATCTTTCAACCGTCAAAAAACTGGTGGCCTCGGCGGATGGTCTGATCGAAGGGTTCCGGCCAGGCGTCATGGAACGATTGGGGCTTGGTCCCAAGGACTGCAATAACGTTAATCCGGCTCTGGTTTACGGACGCATGACCGGTTGGGGGCAAAACGGCCACTTATCCAAGGTTGCGGGGCATGACCTGAACTACATCGCGCTTTCTGGCGCCGGTTGGTATGCCTCGGATGCGGGCGATGCACCGTTTACTCCCCCTACCCTTGTCGGAGATATCGGCGGAGGGGCCATGTATCTGGCAGTTGGCATACTGGCCGGCATTTTGAATGCGCGTCAAACAGGGAAAGGGACGGTCGTTGATGCCGCGATTTACGATGGCTCGGCACATATGATGAACCTGATGCTGACAATGCGCCAATCGGGCATGTGGAACATAGCGCGCGGTCAAAGCATGCTGGATGGCCCGCATTGGAGCCGCTGCTATAGAACCGCGGATGGGGGATACATAAGCGTTCAAAGCCTTGAGCCAAAGTTTTACGCTATTTTTCTGGAAAAACTCGGGCTTTCGGAAGATCCCGATTTTGCGCGACAATTCGATAAAGCCCTTTGGCCGACCCTAACAGATCGGTTGCGGGGTGTGTTCGCCCACAAAACCCGCGACGAATGGGCCAAAATCTTTGAAGGCAGCGACGCATGTGTTGCCCCAGTGCTTAACCCCGAGGAAGCGATGGCGCATCCGATGAATGCAGCCCGTGCTACATGGCACGAAATAGACGGCGTCCTGCAAGCCGCAGCAGCGCCACGGTTTTTGGGTGAACCTGCAAGTGCGCCCGCCACTCCTCCCGCTCGAGGGCAGCACACGAATGATATTTTGTTCGAGCTGAAATAGGTCCTGTGCCGGCCCTGCGCTCAAAGTCTTGCCTAGTGACCAGCCTTGCGCCATGCTTTCGCAAAACAAACACAGGGAAACATCATGCCTACAAAGAACCGCTTTGCGGAAATGCACGACGAGATCACCGAATGGCGACGGGACCTTCACGAAAATCCCGAGATTCTTTTTGAAACGCACCGCACTTCAGCGCTTGTCGCAGAACGCCTTCAGGCCTTTGGCTGCGATGAAGTGGTCACTGGGATCGGCCGCACCGGCGTCGTCGGAGTGATCCGTGGTCGGCAAACCGGTTCGGGCAAGGTGATCGGACTACGGGCGGATATGGATGCGCTGCCAATCCTTGAGGCGACAGGCAAGGAATACGCCTCGAAAACCCAAGGGGCGATGCACGCCTGCGGGCATGACGGGCACACGGCGATGCTGCTGGGGGCCGCGAAGTATCTGTCAGAGACACGGAATTTCGACGGAACCGTTGTGGTGATCTTCCAGCCTGCCGAAGAAGGCGGCGGCGGCGGCCGTGAAATGTGCGAAGACGGCATGATGGATCGCTGGGGCATTCAAGAGGTCTATGGCATGCACAACTGGCCGGGCCGACCGGTGGGCAGCTTTGCAATTCGCCCCGGCGCGTTTTTTGCGGCAACGGATACCTTTGACATCACAATCAAAGGAAAAGGCGGCCACGCGGCTAAGCCGCAAGAGACAGTTGATCCGACGGTTGCGGCCAGCCAATTGGTTCTGGCCCTTCAAACAATCGTTAGCCGAAATGCTGATC
>Ga0181607_10005982_pt1 | contig 10226 bp, 9 predicted proteins | sample 041ome_9_FD_132420 | JGI IMG/M metagenome (GOLD analysis project Ga0181607, IMG submission 132420) | Coastal salt marsh microbial communities from the Groves Creek Marsh, Skidaway Island, Georgia - 041413US metaG (megahit assembly) | ecosystem: Environmental > Aquatic > Marine > Intertidal zone...
GGCGTCAGCTACGGGGCTTTCATCGTGCCCGGTCTGATCATGCTCAACCTGCTGACCAACAGCATTTCCAATGCGTCGTTCGGCATTTACTTTCCAAAGTTTGTTGGCACGGTGTATGAGCTGCTCTCGGCACCGATTTCCACCTTCGAAGTGGTGCTGGGTTATGTCGGTGCCGCCGCCACCAAGTCGATTATGCTGGGTTTTATCATCCTGGCGACCGCGGCACTGTTCATCGATCTGCAAATCGCCCACCCTATCATCATGCTGGCATTCATCGTGCTAACCGCTCTGTCCTTCAGTTTGCTGGGTTTTATTCTGGGCATTTGGGCCGACAACTTCGAGAAGCTGTCAGTGGTGCCGATGCTGGTTATTACGCCGCTGGTTTTTCTTGGAGGGAGTTTCTATTCAACCGAGATGCTGCCACCATTTTGGCAAACGGTCTCGTTGATGAATCCCGTTCTCTATCTGGTGAGCGGCTTACGCTGGAGCTTTTATGAGATCGCGGAGGTAAATGTGTGGGTAAGCCTCGGCAGTGTCCTGATATTCCTGCTCATTTGTTTCAGTATTGTGGTCTGGATGTTTAAGACCGGTTACAAGCTGCGCAGCTAGCTAAATAACCTAAGTTACGCGCCGGCCACCACGGAATTCCATTTGCTTCGAATTGCCCTTGGTGTCGTAGTAGATACCGGCACCATCGCGCTCACCTCTGAGCCAGGGGCCAACGTAGCGATCACCGTTGTAGAAGTAGTAGGTGCCTTGACCGTGTATCTGGTTTTGTCGAAAAGTGCCTTCGAAGCGGTTGCCATTGGCATAAAAAAATGTGCCCTGGCCGTTCATGGCATCATCACGCCATTGCCCCTCATAGCGATCGCCATTCGCCCAGTACTTTGTGCCCTCGCCATGCTGTATGCCATTACGAAAGTGGCCTTCATAGCGGTTGCCGTTGGTCCATTTAAATTCGCCCCGGCCATGCTTCTCTCCGGCTTCCCATTGGCCAGCGTATTCATCGCCGTTATTGTAGTAATAGCTGCCTTGACCTGCGAATAGGTCTGCTGTCCAGTTTCCCTCGTAACGGTCACCGTTCAGGAAATAGTAACTTCCTTGGCCTGCTTTTCGGTCTTCCTGATAATTGCCAAAATAACGTTCGCCATTGGCGCGATACAGGCTGCCACGACCGTTGCGCTTGCCATTTTGAAACTGACCCTCAAAGCGATCGTCATTGGCAAAGTGATAGGTGCCAAATCCATTCTTGGCATCTTTGCTAAAGCTGCCCTCGTAGCGGTCCCCGTTGTTAAGATAGAGGGTACCGCGGCCTTCGAAGAAATCGTTGCGGCAGCCCCCTTCGTAGCGGTTGCCATCACTCCATCGATAAATACCGCTGCCGCTTTCACAGCTCCCGCGCAGCCAACCATACTCAGCAGCCTGTGCTGGCATGGTCGTAAACGCCAGGATCAGGGGAGCCGCAATTGCAGCAATAAGCAGAGGTCGATCACGCATTGGTCTGAATTCGGGTATGGTTTGAGAGGGGCGTTTCATAATGACTTAAACAGTGCTGGTTCGATACAGGGTCGTACTTTTCTAGTTTTAAGCGACGAAACAGTTCCAGTCAAACCAGAAATTGTCCCGGTCAGCTTACTTAGTCGGCAGCAGCCTCGGTAGAGCCGATTAAATAGCTAATACAATCCCTGATTACCGGAAGAGTTCACGCCTCCGGATGCTGCAATCGCCGTGCAGCGGTCATGGAAATTTTGCCGGATAACGCTATGCTTAGCCTAAATTCACTGTGTCGCTTTACTTGAAGCGTTACAGCAGTCAAAAGAGTGCTCACAATGCTCAATATGGATTTTACGCAACGCGCCGTTGTTAACAGTAATGAGTCTGAATGGGTTGCCAGCCCCAAAGCAGGTGTCTGGCGCAAACCTTTAGCCAGGGAGGATGCCGAACGTGGCCACGCCACCAGCGTCGTGCGCTATGACCCTGGCGCGAGTTTCTCGGAGCATGGCCATCCACTGGGCGAAGAAATTCTGGTGTTGGAGGGGACTTTTTCTGATCACAGCGGTGACTTTGGCGCTGGGACCTATTTCCGCAACCCGCCTGGATTCGTCCATGCGCCATTCAGCGAAGAAGGCTGTGTCATCCTGGTGAAGCTTCACCAGTTTCAGGCCGATGATATGGCCCATGTACAGATCGACACTGGCAGCGCGCAGTGGTTGCCGGGCCAGGGCAATTTGAAGGTGACGCCGCTGCATGAGTTTGGCACTGAATCAGTGGCTCTGGTGCATTTTCCGGCGGGAGAACAATTCCACAGGCATACCCATGTTGGTGGTGAAGAGATTTTCGTATTGAGTGGTGAATTCAGAGACGAACATGGGCGTTATCCGGCGGGCACCTGGCTGCGCAGTCCGCATATGAGCCAACACACTCCTTTTGTTGAGCAGGATACGGTGATCTGGGTAAAGACGGGCCACCTATCTATCTGAGTAGAGGTTGCGCATAGTCCCGAAGTTAATGGCAACTGGGGTACTCAGGCGCGCTCCAGTATCGCGCCCTGACGCTTCCCTAAATTGAGAACCAGAGCTCGATATCCGCCGTATCTTCTGGAAACTCCGCGGCATGTTCGGTACCCGCTGGCACAAAGTACCATTCCCCCGCCGCAATATGCTGGGTCTCGCCGTTCATCGTCAGTAACAAACTGCCCTTGGTAATGACGCCCACGTTATCGGTGTCGTGGCTGTGGGGAGCGATAACAGTGCCGGCAGGGTAGATGCCAAATAACACATCACAAGACTCTGCGCTCAGTTTGAAGGCGTCAAACTGCCCATCAAAAGCGGGGAGTTCACGAATTTGTGAAGGGAAATAATCGGCTAGACTCACTTAGATACTCCATAATTAGTTAAACAAGCGTTGATGCTGGATGGAATTTCATAATCGGTGTCAGTTATCGCTCGGCTAACCGGCCCAGAGGCACCGGATTACCTGGTTCGGCGACAAATTGTCACCATTTTGGAGCGGAAAAAATGCTAATATTTGCAGTCGAAAAATGGTAATTGTAACGCCCAATATATTGCGGCGCGAACCCGGGATTGAACAGGAGAAGGCTGATGGCCGGATTCGTCAGTAGACGTGAATTTTTAAACTTGCTCGCCGCTACCGGCGGCACTGCAGCGGCGTTGAAAGTGGGCACCGCTCTAAACTTGTTGCCGGGATCAGCCGCCGCCGCCTCATTGGATTTGCTCAACCTGGGTAACAACCAGCGCAAGGTCGCTATTCTGGGTGGGGGTATCTCCGGTCTCACCGCCGCTTATGAACTCTCCAAGCAGGGTTATGACTGCACAATTCTGGAAGCCTCTCACCGCTGTGGTGGACGCATCTTCACCGTACGCCATGGTGATCTCATCGATGAAATCGGCAATCGCCAATACTGCGAATGGGACGACGAGCCACATATGTATTTCAACGCTGGCGCGGCGCGCATCCCAAGCACTCATAGGAATTTATTAGCTTACTGTAAAGAGCTCGACGTTGATCTGGAAGTATTCATCAACGAAAACAAGACTGCCCTGGTGCAGGACGACAAGATGTTAGGTGGCAAGCCCATCCGCAACATCGATTACACCACCAGCATGCGGGGTTTCATGGCTGAACTCATGGCCAAGGGCATGAGCAGCGCTGAAATGGATGCGCCTTTCTCGGAGTCTGAAGCAGAGACACTGCTGAGCATGATTCGCTCCTTTGGTGATCTGAATGAAGACGATGTATTCAAAGGCAGTTTCCGATCTGGCTATGCTGCTGGTGGATTCCTGGAGCATGGCGTGCAAAACGATATGGTTGCCTTCCGTGATTTGCTGCAAACACGCCTTGGGCGTCAGCTCATGGGCGCAAACGAAGGTGACACGGGTCCCATTTTAATGCAGCCAACCGGCGGTATGGACAAGATTATCCATGGATTCCTGAATCACGTCGGCGATAAAGTGAAGTACCGTGCAATGGTGACTTCAGTGCAGGTCACCGACAAGGGCGTGAATGTTTCCTATGATCAGGACGGTGTGGGCCACACTCTGGAAGCTGACTACTGCTTCAATTGCATACCAACTCATCTGATGGTTGGTATCGATCACAACTTCCCGGACGACTACGTCAAGGCTATGAAGTACGTACGTCGCGGCGAGGCATATAAAGCTGCATTCCAGGCGAAGCACAGGTTCTGGGAGGATATGGATATCTACGGAGGGATCTCCTGGTCAAACACCAGAAGTCGCCAGCTCTGGTACCCAGTAAACGGTATTCATAAAGCCAAGGGCGTCGTGCTTGGTGCTTATGACTATGGTGGCGGCATGTATCACACCATAATGACGCAGGAAGAGCGGATCGAATCACACCTGGTCGATCACGAAAAATTGCATCCCAATTTCCGCGACCTGGTTGAGAAACCGATTACGATCGCATGGCATCGTATGAACCACATGCTGGGCTGTTCGGCGCGCTGGTCGCGTAATCGTTTCGAAGGCTGGACGCACGAAGAAGAGCATCTGTATCACACCTTGCAGGCCCCGGTTAATAATCGCCATTACTTTATTGGAGACCAGATCAGCATGCATTCTGCCTGGCAGGAAAGTGCAATTCTTTCTGCGCAATGGGCGCTGAATAGCATGGATGCCCATGTTCGGGCCGAATTAGCCTGAGGCACTCAGCAATGAGCTTAAAATTGAGTTCAGAGACTGAAGGCACCCCAAAACCCTTATGGAATAGCAGTAAGTTATGAATCGCAGAGTCATGCAAAACGCCCTGATCCTCTTAACCACCTTGGCAGCGGTTCTGCTGCAAAACAGCGCCACCAGCGCAGAGCGGGAGCCTTTTAACGACAGGTATTGCACCACCTGTCATGGCACAGAGGGTAAGGGAAATGAAGGTATACAGGCGCCGCGCCTGGCTGGCATGGAAGGCTGGTACCTGAGAAGGCAGCTGGAGAACTTCCGCGCCGGTATTCGAGGCACTCATCCCATGGACCGCGAAGGTATTGCCATGCAGCCCATGGCGAATCTCAGCGATGAGAGCATGGCTGATATTGTTGAGTGGGTCGGCGGCTGGCCCTATGTGCCTGCTGAAGTCACTATTACCGGAGATGCAGCGGCGGGGCGCTCGCTCTATGGCGTCTGTGCGACCTGCCATGGGGATCAGGCTCAGGGCAACGTGGCCATAGGGGCACCAGCCCTGGCCGGTCAGAATGACTGGTATCTGGTCACCCAACTTAAGAACTTTGTGGCCGGTTATCGAGGCAAACATGCTGACGATGCCTACGGTCAGCAGATGGCTGCCATGGTAGGTGGCTTGGGCAATGAAACCGCCATTCTCAACGTCGTATCCTACATAAACACCCTGGAAGAACGCTAACTCCCTGTGTATTAAACAATTTTTCTGCAAACTTGGTCTTATAGGGTGCGATGGATATACTGCTACAGCGGTAAGTCTCATCAGGGGCCTGTATGTCACCAGGGGCTGACGATTCAGGCACGTGAACCACGCAACCAAACTTGACCAGCGCATTGAACCTGGTGAACAGCTCAAGTAGCTGTGCCAGCGCACAAGAATCGAACCGCGATAACAATAAGATTAGCTAAGTCAGGCGACCACCGGCTCGCGCCGAGGAGAAACTACCATGTCAATGTACGGCATTTTTAACCTCGTACTATTTGCTGCTTTATTAGGCTTCCTTTTTCAACTCGCCAAGATGGAGATGGGTCTGTCCCGTCGTGTCCTTGTAGGTCTGGTGCTGGGCAGTATCTTTGGTTTCTATCTGCAACTGGTGTTTGGCTTAACCGCTGTGGCCACCAGCGAAACCCTGGAATGGACCAATGTTGTCGGAAATTCCTATGTGAATTTGCTGCGTATGATCATCATTCCATTGGTGCTAATCACCATGATGGCTTCGGTGTTGCGAGTCGAGGAAATCAAGTCGCTGGGTAAAATTGGCGGCACAGTGGTAGGCATCCTTGTGCTCACTACGATGATCGCAGCCTCAATAGGTATTGTGATGGCTACTCTGTTCGGTCTCAATGCCGGAGAGCTTGCCAGCGGTGCCAGAGAGTTGGCGCGGGCAGAGGTGCTGGAATCTCGCCTCGCTACGGATCGCAGCATCTCGCAGCTGCTTACCGGCATGGTGCCCAGGAATATCTTCGCTGATATGTCTGAGGCGCGACCAACTTCTATTATCGCAGTGGCGATCTTCGGAATGCTTATTGGGGTCGCGGCGCTACTCGTGAGCGAAGAAGATAAGGAGCATGGATCGCGCATCAAGTCCTTCGTCGACACGACCCAGGCTGTCATCATGCGACTGGTAAAGCTGGTTATCAGCTTGACCCCTTACGGTGTGATGGCGCTAATGACACGTGTAATCGCGACCACAGACGGTGGTGCAATTATCACGTTGATTAGTTTTGTGATTGCTTCATATATCGCTATCGGGCTGATGTTCCTTGTGCATGGCTTATTGATTGCCTTCACCGGCGCCAATGTCCGGGAATATTTTCAAAAGGTCTGGCCGGTGCTGACCTTCGCGTTTGCAACCCGTAGCTCGGCGGCAACGATTCCATTGACCATTCGCGCCCAGATTGAAGAACTGAAGGTGCCTCCGCCCATTGCCAATATTTCCGCATCTTTTGGTGCCACTATAGGCCAAAATGGTTGTGCGGGTCTGTATCCAGCGATGCTTGCGGTGATGGTTGCGCCCACAGTTGGTGTCGATCTGGATATTGGCTTTATTGCCAGTTTGTTGGTGGTAGTGGCCATTGGCTCTTTCGGTATCGCCGGCGTTGGTGGCGGCGCAACCAATGCAGCCTTGGTGGTATTGCCAGCCATGGGGTTTCCGGTGACAGTTGCTGCGCTGCTGATTTCCATTGAGCCATTGATTGATATGGGGCGCACAGCGCTCAACGTTAACGGCGCTATCACTACCGGCCTATTGACCAACAGGTTCCTGGGCGATGAAGTTGAAGATACCTTGCCCAATATTGCCGCACAGGGATTGCAGGAAAACTAACACTGGACAACGAATTACACTAAAACCGAGAGAGAGGAAACATGGGAAAGAATAAATTTATTGCACTGCTAGCAGCAGGCCTTTTGGGCGTCGCTGCGGTTGCAGGCGCGCAGGAGATTACTCGAAATAACGAGGGTAACTACTTCTACACTTCAATCACAATCCCTCCTGGTGCTGAAACCATGTACCTGTCAGGGTCAGGCGCTCGGCCAATGGCTGACGGCAGCTGGGGTGACATGAAGCAGCAGACGGTAAACACGTTTAGCCGTTTCAAGCAGACTCTGGAAGAGCAGGGTTGGTCGATGTCAGATATTGTTCAGGTTCGTGCCTTCGCCGTTGCTGGTGACGACGGGCTGGATTTCGCAGGCTTTAATGAGGGTTATGCCGAGTTCTTTGGCACGGCGGACAATCCCATGAAGCCAGTGCGTTCATTCGTAGAAATCAAAGATTTGGTTGTCGAGGGTTGGCTGGTGGAAATCGAAATACGCGCTGCGCGTATGCCAGACTGATCTCGCGCTAATAGATTTTTAAACAGGTCGGAGCAAGTCAAAAAATTCGGCTTAGCGGAAACGCGGGCCGATTTTTTTTGCCTCGGGTTTGCCGGGCAATGCTAAAGTGAGGCAGGGCTCGTATTCCAAATAGATTCGAGGAGAAGCGCAGGCGCCTGCAGGCTTTGGGTGAGCTGGCGCCGCAGTTTTATCGCTCGAGCAGTTGGTATTTTACGAGGGAATTGATAACGCTTATCGACAATAGTCGCTGCGGAAACAAGTCGCTGCGGAAACAAGTCGCTGCGGAAACAAGTCGCTGCGGAAACAAGTCGCTGCGGAAACAAGGCGCTGCGGAAACAAGGCGCTCAAGCTGATTCCCCAGCTCACGCCGCCATGGCTAGGGGAGAACAACGCTTGTTTGGATTTGGTAATCACCGAAATCATTGGGGGAAAAACTGGTGGCACCCATCCAATAGGTGCCGGGGGACAGCGTGGCCTCGATTCTGGAATCGGTCGAGAACTTGGAATCATCGTTACGCAGAAATACGGACCCTAACTGCTGGTCGGATAAAACATCGACTACCAATAGTACCGTGTCAACCAGGCTTGACGTCAGTTCGATTCGCAGCGTGACGGTCTCTGTGACTTCGAACTGGTAGATATCGATGAACTTGTTATCGAACTTCTGGTCATTGGATCTCAGCGCACCTTTGATTAAAGGGTTAGGGTTAATTTCTACATCGATTCCATAGATCGATGTAAATGTTTCGAAGGATGAACCTTCGCTGGCAATTTTGGCATCGACAGTGAGATTGTAGGATCCGGTATCCGCTGCGGCCACTGAGGTTACTCCTACCCAATATGAGCCGGCTGCAATAGGCTGCTGCAGGTTTGCGCTGGAGCTTCCTGCTAGATTCTTATCGCTTGCAGTGGAGCCAGGTACCAGCTGCTGGGTTGAGGTTACGCGGGCCAGGATCAAGAAGGGGTCAAACTGCAAGGAGCTGAGCGAAACTGAGATTTCAGAATCGTTCTCGAAGGTAAGTTGATAAACATCGATGAATTTGTTTTCCAGGCTTGCATCAGACGTGGCCAGGGTGCCAGCGAAATTGATCACGTCGTCGGGTCCGGAAAAACTTGTCTTGCTTGGGAGTTTGATGGGTATGTCATAGATCGATGGAGTAGAGATTGTGCCGCCATAAATGAAGTTGGCGCCGCTAATGTCGTCTGGCTGTAAGGTGGCAATATTGCTCGCGAAAGGCTGCATGATGGCAATTGCAGATGATTCGTGATCCAGACCCAGTGCGTGGCCCAACTCATGCAGAGCGACTCGTTCAAACTCGCTGGTTTGTGGCAGCAGCGGGCCGCTATAGATATCCCAATTCTCGTTGGCATTGAACACGATATCGGCCTCGACAATATCCTTCTTGCCAGTACAGCCCGGATTTGTGCAGCTTAAGGTGGTGAGAGTAATGGCAAGGACTTTGCTGCCAAACTCGGTACCGCACCGGTTATCGGCAAAGCCCACGCCACCGATGCCATTGCCAAGTGCGCCGGTGTTTTGGCCAGCGCAGGGATCCCCGCCCTGGTCCTCCGCAAAGAAATTAAAGTTGGTGGCTGTGGTCCATGCAGCCATGGCGCGCTTGAATGCCGCGTCCCAGGTTTCACCGCTAGGTGCAGTACCAGGGATACCTACAAAGAAAGTAGCGGAGGCATCGGGCCAGGCGTTGTCGGATGCTTCGAACGCCAGCAGGCCCTGGCTGAAGAACGCCAGCACAAGGATCAGAGTACTGGCTCGGAACAATATTTAGTTCTCGACAAGCGTGCGGATTCGGGCCTTGAAGTCTTCTACTGTCATGGCTCGATCAATCAGCAGGGGACTGGCTTCTGTCACTATGCCTGTGGCTGGATCAGAATCGCCATCTATAATCGTCAGTGGGCGCTTGATGGCGCGCGGGATAGTTCCCGTGGGCAAAACTTCAGTAACCGGCATGCGGTCGACTGTACTAATGCGGCGCTCGCCTTCGTCGGCATTGATGATGTAGTGTCCCTGCGACCAGCCAATCAGTGGATTAATGAGATCGCGGCTGATGGATTCCACGAAGTAAATACCTTCTTCATCAAGGGCCGGCATTCGCAGGCCGCTCACTTCCATTACCTGGCCATTCAGGGTGCCGCCCGTGAATTTAAGCTCCAGAAATTGCTCTGAGAAACTGCCCTTGACCACATCTCTGACTTCAAAAGTGACATAAGTCACCACCATGCCGGCAGCGTTCTCCTGAGTGTTGTGTTGGATCACCTGGCCCTCAAACACCAGCTCGGCGCCCTGGGCCACCGCATCGATATCCATACCCAGGATGGTCGTTGCATTGACAGCAATGGGAAGGAGTTGCAGTACTACCCAAAGCAGCGCGGCCCTGCGCAGACGAACGGTATTGAAATGGTTAAGCATGCAATTTACCTCAGAAACTGCCGAGACTGCTCTGGCAGCATTGTTTGAGAAGTATAGGGTAGCCCTTTCAACTAAGACAGCGAACCGGCCCACATTCTTCCACCGACTGTACGTTTATTTGGTCAACCAGCCCGTTTGTCTGGCGAGCAGCGGGACTATCCCAAGTGATTGCGATAGCCATGTCCCTAATAACGCATAGCTACTGAAAAAGGATGACAAGTCTGGCGTTGTATCGAATGCTGAAACTGCAGCA
>Ga0181607_10005985_pt1 | contig 10223 bp, 7 predicted proteins | sample 041ome_9_FD_132420 | JGI IMG/M metagenome (GOLD analysis project Ga0181607, IMG submission 132420) | Coastal salt marsh microbial communities from the Groves Creek Marsh, Skidaway Island, Georgia - 041413US metaG (megahit assembly) | ecosystem: Environmental > Aquatic > Marine > Intertidal zone...
AAGATCGTTGCATTTGCTTCAACAACCGAGGCAACAAGGTCTGAGAGGTAGGGGTAGGCCAGGTCGGTGTCGCCAGAGCCGTTTGGCGCCGGCGTGCAGGCGTTTCGGATGGTGTTGACCGTAATTTCGCTGGCAACTTCGCCGGCCTGGTGTCCACCCATCCCGTCCGCGACAATGAGAAGCCACTCGCTGGCGTGCCCGCAGTCCTCGTTCTGGTCGCGAACCTGACCGGGGTTGCTACTCAACGACGATGCAAGCGACACAACTTCAAGACCCATGTCAAGTTGGGAACTTCGAAGGAAATTTGGGCTTTGCCTGCAGCACGTTTCCCAACAGTATCGAAAAAGTCGCGACTGACCTGCTGTTTCAAAGCAAAACATCCCACATCGGAGCAAACGAGTACATTCGGTACGTGGAGATTAGTGGAAAGACGAGAGACATTGAACCGTGAACAACTTTTCTACGAATTGGTGCCGCCACTGGTTGCGAGGAGGCTCCGACGGTCGCGCTTGCCACTTGTCGGTGCCCGCCCACTTCACCGAATCGACAAAAGCCTGGCGAAGTATCTACCGGATAGCGGTACTTACATTGAACTTGGAGCAAATGATGGGCTCACTCAGTCGAATACCTGGTGGCTTGAACGAGAGCGTGAGTGGAGTGGTCTTCTCATCGAGCCGGCACTGAATCAATACCTCCAGCTTGTAAAAAATAGAAGTCCACGAAACCAGTTCCGTTGCGTTGCCTGCGTGCCTCGGGACTACAGCGACGCGTATGTGCGGATGACTTATGCCGATCTGATGTCGACAACGACTTCTGATGGGTTGATCAATATTGATGTTGACGTGCATCACGAAGCAGCTCGTCAGCATGCACCTGATCAAGTCGAGTTCTACGCGCCAGCACGAACCATTAGCGACGTCATTGATGAATGCGAGCTTCCGTCACATGTCGACTTTATGTCATTGGATGTTGAGGGAGCAGAACTTAGTGTGCTCCAGGGCTTTGACTTTGAGCGCCACACGCTGGGACACTTACTTGTAGAGACTCGAGATGTGTCAATTATCGCTGACTTCTTGTCAGATTTTGGCTACAGACAAACTGAACAGATATCTGGCCATGATTATCTCTTTGTCATGAATCCTCGCGACTAATTTCGTAGCGGTGGTTGCCGTGGTAACCACGAAGAATTATGAACGCCTTCGGGTCATCAATCTCCAGAGCGGCCGAGGCCTAGCGATTTTCTGTCTCCATTGAGGTGTTCGCGAAAATCCATCGCTAATAACGTCGCCATCATTATTTCTCGAGCGTATGTTCCGGTATCAGTTGCAGTGTGGTGAGTTTCTGTTAGTGCAAGTCCAGTCGCTATCCGCGTTTGGGTGACACACGCGCTTCAAATTCTGAAGAAGTGCATTCTTCGTTCACGTAAGGGCGATGCATGTTGCCGCCTATTTGGCAATCTTCGGGTGTTGTTTGGTGATAGTGAAAAAGGCTTGCATCTCGCAGATCGACTCCTAGGATTGTCGTAGATGAACGGAGCAAGCCACGCATCGGTGCCATGTGTCATTTGTGAAAGTGACGCGGATAAGCGTCTCTCGCTTCAGGTATTGGGTGACGAGCGAACCGTATTTCAATGTGAAGCGTGCGAGGCTGCGTTTTTTTCGAACCCCGACTGGTTGGACGTGGCGTACAGCGATGCGATCAGTGCCCGAGACACGGGCGTTGTCGAGAGATGCGTGGATGTTGCAAATGTCCTGACTGCGTTTATGTGGCGAACTCGTCACGACAAGGCCCTCGACTTTGGCGGAGGGATTGGGCTTCTTGCTCGTCTAATGAGAGACCGAGGATTCGACTTTACGAGTTGGGATCCGATATCAAACTATGTACTTCCCCTTCCCCCTAGTCACAAGGAGGGGGTTCATGTGCTCACAATGATCGAGGTTCTTGAACATCTTGTCGATCCACTTACTTCACTAAGAGAATGCATGTCGAGAAGCGACATTATTTTCATTTCAACGCATCTTATTCCGAGTGCTGGGATTCAGCCACACTGGGCGTATCTTCAGCCAGATACTGGTCAACATATCTTTTTTTGCTCGAATGTCACCTTGGAGAAAATTGCCTTGTTACTTGGTGTCTCAATTACTTCGAACGGCGAAAACCTGCACGTTTTTCATAGGCACCCTCTTACGGTTTCGCAACGAGCGGCAATAAGGTACCAGCGGATTGCATGGGTCTTCGGACATGTATCTGCATTATTCACGCGGCGACGAGGACTCGCGGACCAAGACGCAAGTAATGTTGTCGATGGATGAAAGCAGCGGATGGCTGAGAGACTTAACGATAGTTTTTGTGTCGGTCTTTAACGTTCGAGAGATCTTTAGGCGTTGAGTGATTTGAGAGACTTGTGAGAGTTCCTCAAAGGATCCTGGGTTCATCAATTTTGGTAGCCATATCGATTGCTGCAATTGGCGCAGTGTCGGCCTTACTTTTCGTTGTTGGCGCACGGAGTTTGGTCGCGACTGAGATGGCAGACTTCGTAACGATTTGGGTTGTCTTGAACACGACAGTAGTGGCTCTCAGCGCAGCTTTTGATCAGCAAGGGCCGCGGATTGTCTCTCGATACGACCTTTTTGATGGAGCATTGTTCACCCACGCAACAGTTTTGCCGGCCGCAGGGGGTTTGATTTCTCTGTTGCTACTCGATGTAGTTAGTCCACTTCCTCGGATTAGCCTTTCGGCCATTGCGTATGTTCTCGCTGTTTCGCTTTGGACTGGTGAAAGATCAACGCGTCTTGCCCACGGTGAATTTAAACAACTCGTAACATCGGCAGTATCTGTCCTAATAACTTGCGCTCTAGGCCTTTTCATTGGGACAAAATTGTGGGGTTCGAGCATTGAGACACTGTTCTGGTCAGCGGCGTTAGGAAATGCTTCGGGGTTAATTGTCTTTAACTGTTTGCCTCGAACGAGAAAACGGCAGCAGTTTTTAAGGATCCTTCCGCGTAACGAGAATCTCCTCGCTGTTTCTATTGCGATTTCGTCTGGATCAGCACTCGCTCTGAGCAGTGGAACAGTTGTACTCGCTTCACGCTGGGGTCTGTCTCCTGAGCGGGTCGTCGCTCTTGCTGGTCTCGTGAATCTTGTCAGGATTCCATTCATGCTGTTGAATAGCGTTTCGGGCCCAATAAACGTCGAAATCGCAAAAATGTTCGCCACTGGTAACGAGGTAGGTGCTTTTCAGATGACGGTGAAGTGGTTAATTCGTATCCTGATTTCAACCGTAATAATCGCCTTTGGGATAGTGCTTTCGGGCAGATTCTTGTTGGCGATTTTTATTGGATCAGACTACGAGTTTGAGTTGTCTTTCGCGGTTGCAGTAGTGACAGTGGAGGGACTGATACTGATGTCGGGGTTGGCACGATATTTAGGAATTTCAAGTGGGAGACACGGCGTAGTTGTCGGGCAATGGGTAATCGGGCTCGTGGTCTTTGGTCTCATCGGTTTACTCGACGCGCTTGGTGAGCACCGGGTTGTTCTCGCCTCAACCGTTGGATCGCTATCGACTGCAACTCTTTCAATCGTCTGGATACTCCAGGGGCTTACTCACCAGGAAGAGCCTAGTTTGAGTTGCTGAATTGTTCTCCTTTTCTGGAAATCCAGATTAGTAGTGGTTCAAACAACCCAAATATCACGCCAAGAGGTGTAGCTCGATGACCTTTTCTGTGAATGAAATGATCGGCAGCGTGATCAATCTGTTCGTCTCGAAGAGACAGTTGATGACTGTCAATTGGTTCCTCGGGTAACTCCTGCCAACTTCGTCGGCCTGACGTGTGCGTTCCCTCTGAAATCCCGTGGTAGGTGATCAGATTTTTGTTGGGCATGACCGTTCGCCCACCATGTTTCCAAATTGAGGTGACCCACTGGTAGTCCCATGTCGTAACTCTGTTGTACTTGACATGTCGGCAAAGCTGCTTCCATCTAATTCCGAAGAAAATGGAGCCAAGTTCTTTTGAGATCGAGAACGTTGAATGCTGCCGAATCCACTCCATATTTGGGTCATACGCGTCCCAAGCCCGTCGCCACGTTCCCCATGCATATGAGTGCGCGAGTGCCGAGTACCTGGTGGGTGAAGATGCATCTGAGATGAAGTTCTCCGGAACCAGGTTGTAACCGCTGATGGCGAATGTGGATCGGTCAGACTCCCAGATTTGCAAGGCACGGTTCATGAAGTTCAGGAAGTCTGGCCCGATAGTCACGTCGTCCTCGATGATGATTGCGTGTTCAAATTCAGTGAGAATCCATGACACAGCCCACGGTATTGCATCCGTAATCCCAAGGTTGTGGCTATGGGAATGCACAATTACATCATCGGTCCAGTTGATGTTGTCTGCTTCCAGCCGGGTTGCGTTGACCAGTTCAAAATCAGACTCGACATTCTGACGTGGGCCGTCAATTGCGATTCGAACTTTCGGGGGTCGGTGAGGCTCAATTGAGGCAATCAGCCTTTTGAGTCGCTCAGGCCTGTTAAATGCAATGAGGAGAACTGGAGCATCCATAACGCGCAAGATCTTAGGCGCAGCAGCCTCTGATTACCGTCAACTGTAGTCGAATTGAGGAGAGTTGAACCGGTCGAAAGGTAACATGGACTCGTGAGTGCAGTTGGGCCTTTTGTGACACAGAAACCGTAGATCTGATTTCGTACTTTGCAGAAAGTGATTAGTCGGGGTGTCGATTTGGCCGCCCGTTTTCACATAGGTTTCAAGGGATTGGATCGAATAGCAATGGACGAGTTCTCGAAGGGTCACCAGACCCCACCAGTTGGCATCGTCATTCCGACCTTAGGTACCCGCCCAGATTTCTTAGTGAGTTGTCTGAACTCAGTGCGAGATGCTGGTAGCGCGGTCGTCGCAATCTCATGCCCGGAAGTGACAAGAGGGGCTCTGATGAAACTCGGGATTGAACCAGACATCTGGATAGTTGATCCTGGCGGTGGAGCAGCAGCAGCGATTAACGCTGGGGTCAGCTCATTCGATCCTGATGTCAAATTTGTTGGCTGGATAGGCGACGATGACTTACTGATGCCTGGGTCAATCGATCGGGCGGTTTTCTCATTCAATCCAAGTACGTCGGCAGTTTACGGTAGGTGCAAGTATGTCAATGATGTTGGTGACCAGCTTTTCGTTAATCGAAGTGGGCGGTTTGCTCAATGGCTAATGCGTATTGGACCGAATCTGCTCCCACAGCCAGGGTCACTTGTTTGCAGGCGTACGTGGGACGAGATTGGGGGACTTGATGAGGGGCTGAAGTGGACGTTTGACCTCGATTTATTTATAAAAGCTGGAAGAAAGGGAAAACTCGTGTTTATTCCTGAGGTACTAGCTGCTTTTCGATGGCACGAAGACTCACTAACCGCTGGTTCGCGCGACGGTTCGGTGCGTGAGGCAAGCAATGTACGTCTCAGAAACATGTCGCCGGCAGCAAGGTTGTTTGCGCGCAGTTGGGAACCTGTGATGCGGTACCTGATCTTGCGTGCGGGAGATCATGTGTCAAGAAAGAGTGAGAGGCGGTCTAAAGTTGCAATTGCTGGGGGAAACTAGATGGAAATTGTTACACGACAGTCTTTTCTCCTTCTCCTAGTCAGTGTTCTATTCGTCGGTTACATCCTTCGATTGAGTCGAGGGCGTCGCTTATCGTATAGATACACAGTTGGTTGGCTCTTCCTCGGCGCATTGATTGCCGTCTCTGTAATTCCACTTCAGGTCCTTGAGCCCACTTCTAAGGTTCTTGGGTTACCACCACTGAACATCGGTCTTTTCGCGCTTGGTGTGGTAATCCTCTTAATTGCGGTGCAATTGAGCGTCTCGGCATCACATCTCGCAAATCGGCAACGCTTTCTCGGCATGCACCAGGCGCTGAATCTTCCTCAGACCGTCGATCAGCCAGAAAGTGATGTCTTGGTTGTGATCCCTGCTTTGAATGAAGCGGCATCCGTGGGGTCGGTTGTTCGTGATTGCAGAGAGCAGGGCTACGCATGCCTCGTCATTAACGATGGGTCCAGCGACGACACTGGACATGTTGCAGCACGAGCTGGAGCAACCGTCCTTACCGCCCCCTTCAACTTAGGAATTGGTGTTGCACTGAGAGCAGGGTTCATCTGGGCGGTGCAGAACGAGTATGAAATCGTTGTGCAGTGCGACGCTGATGGGCAACATTCGCCTGAAGAAATAGCGCAACTTCTGGAGGTTCAAGTAGCACATCGTGCTCATCTGGTGGTCGGAAGTAGGTTTGCGGACATCAATGATTATCCTGTTGGGCGCCTTCGATGGTTTGTTATGCGATTGCTCGCAAGGAGGGCATCGAAAGTAACGGGGACGCAGGTAAGCGATGCTTCATCGGGATTTCGATGCATCTCATACGAATTACTCAAGGAGTTTGCTCGTGAATATCCCATGGATTACATGGATTCCTACGAGGCCCTCATTGCAAGCGGGAGATCCAATTACCGGGTGGTCGAAACGTTTACTCCGATGAAGGAGCGTTCATCAGGTGTTGCGAGCAACGGGGCGCTTAAAGCGGCGTTGCATACCTTGAAAGTTTTGAGTGCAGGTTTGGTTGGAACTCGAGTTTCTTACAAGACATTCGTTTCGGGTGGAGGCGATTGATCTCCTTCGTGCAATGGAATGAGACAATCCGAATCATCTAATTTTACGGCGCCTGGGGGCTTGCCTCTGGTGCGCACCTGTTTCGTTAATGAGCGTCTTCAAGCACTGAATTAAGCAGAGCTGAACTTCTGATTGCAAATTCAGGTACTTCGCGGTGAAGCGCTTTGAGGTAGATGCCATACATGGCATTTGCGTAATTGAGGGGCGTAAGGTTCGAGACTCGTTTAGCAGCGCGTTCGACGAGCGCTTCTCGATGTTCGGCGTCATCGATAAGGGCTTTGATTGTCGAGGCCATATCTTCAATGTCGTAACTATCGAAGAGCACGGCTGAGTCGCCAACCTGTTGTGGAAAGGGGTCCACTGACGAGCAGGCCACTGCAGTACCTAGCCTTTGCGCATCCCAGACAGTCAGGCTCATTGCCTCAAAGAGACTTGGCACTACCATCAAAGTTGCGTTTGCGATGAGCCATGACAGTTCAGAATTTGTCACATGACCAAGGAACCTGATGCGTTCGGGTGATGGCAATTCATCGACAGCCTTAGCTACGTCTCGGTAGTTTCCGCCCTTAGCACCAGTGAGTAGAAGATCAATGAAGACCCCGTCCTGTTGAAGGATGTTCATTGCTTGAATCAGCCGCAAGTGGTTTTTATGAGGCCAAAAGACCGCTGGGTAAATCAGAAAAGGTTGAGGAACTTGACTGAGCGAGCCGGGAATTTCATCGGGCACAAACCGCTCGGGAGGCGGAATTGGGACGAGCTGAATTCTGTTAATCGGAATTTCCCATAGCTCTTCTAAATCCCGCTTAACGGAGTTCGAGGCCGCCATAACTTGGCGAGCGCGTCTTGCTCTACGTTTCCATTTTGTCTCACGGTGGGCAATTTGTGATCGAGAGAAATTTTCGGGGAAGTAGCGGTGCTGGAGGTCATGGGGGTTGTAAACAGATGGAAGGTTGGTGAGGAGACCATCCTGAAAAGGAAGGTGAACCAGATCAACTTTGCGTGCCTGCAACTCTTCATCGAAACGTTCTTGATCGCGCTGGAAGACCCCAAGTATTGGAAACGCGACGGATATGAGCTTCGGCGCCTTCTGGGCGAGGGTAAGTGATAGTCGACCAAACGGTGGAGCAACCTCGATGACGTTATCCCCTGGAGGAAGTATCTCTTTCCACCATGTTGTGCCTTGATAGACAATCCATGACCGTTCGAATGTTGGGGCCGCAGGTAGCGCAAATGAAAGGGCCAGTTGGCGAAGTACCTGGAGTACTCCTCCTTGACCTGAGTCAGGTAGGCGCGCATCTATGGCAACGTGCATTTTTTATACCAATCTCACTCTCATAATTCTCCGATACGTCCTGCTAGTAGAGGTACTCGATGGAAATCGAGCCGGATTTCTACGACAAATGTGCAAGTGCGATGGTCGCTGTTGTGGCGACGTTTTACCTAAACCTTCTTCACCGTTCTTTCGTTCTAAACCGACCACCACTGGGTAATTCCAATCTTTAAGAAGTCATGCCAGACTCAACTAACAAACATCGGTAGTCTAAATCGGCATGGTCATAATCCTACTAACGCTCTCTTTAATGGTGATACCAGGCCTTTTAGTTAGCCTGGCAATAGGACTACGGTCAAAATCCACGGTTGTTGCGGCGTCACTCCCGCTCTCCATATGGCTATTCGCAGCAATCCCATTCATCCAATACCCATCGGCAAAGTCGCTCGCGGTTTTCTTACCTCTTCTGATCGTAGGTTTGGCGTTCTTAAAACACCTTGACTTACCGATGCTGCGGTTCGTGAAAAAATCAGATCTGTTGGGGCAGAATCCGCAATTGAGTTCAGGCGTTGCAGATTCCTCCATCGCGAACATCGATGGATCCCGTCTCTCGTTCAAGAATGGATTAGTTATTGCCGCTTCCTATTTTTTGGCAATACTTGTTGATCTTGATCGTTGGCGCGGCTTTCCGAGAAGACTTTTCGATCTAGTTCCACAGAATACGGATTACACATTTCACATCTGGCAAGTTTCAAAGATCGCGATTAATGGGCTGCGATTACCAGATCAAACATCAATGGTAGACAGTTTTGAGCCAATTTTCTGGTCATACCAATATGGAGCTCACTTGATTCCAGGGCTCATTTCGGATGGATCAATTGCATCTTCAGGCACAGCGATATCATTATTTCTCTTCCTTCTCAATACGCTATTCACTCCAATTCTCCTGATGGTTTTGATTTCAAGATTTACAGCAAATCCAGTCGCATTTGCGTCAGTTCCTGCAATTCATCTGATTTCTCCAAACTTTCACCTTGCGTCATTGCACCTCTTTGCTTTTAATGTAGGTTTAGTACTTCTCATTTGCTGTATTATTATCCTTACTGATTGGAGTCGAGGACGAGATAATGCGTCTTTACTAGCGCTCTCAATATCGATAGTCTCTCTTGGCATCGTACACAAGTCTCTCCTCGCCTTTTTTGCCGTCTTGCTCGCTTGGGTTTTCGTGCGGGATTTAATACTTGTGTTTACTAAGAAGTCATCGTCGAATATACGTGATCTGCTGAAGTCTCAGGTTCTGTTGACTTTTATCACAATCATTTCGGGTTATTTCCTCATTTTCTTCACCGGAAACTATGGATCCAACCAGCAGGTCAGTGCTTCATCTTTCGACGTTCTAAAGTATCTTTTTGGCGAAAAACTGAAGGAGAAAAATCTCGCTGAATCCATCTTGTCTCCAATTCAGACACTCCTCGATGGCGGTTCTTATCTGACAGTGTCGACCTCAATAGTATTTGGGATTCTCGGAGCGATCAGTGTTTTGTGGATTAGTCTCCAGAGCAGGAAATTTGAAATAGTCACGTTCGGCTTATTCTTTTCGATCGTTTCCCTTGTACTTACTGCAACTGCAGATATTTATGGGCTTCGCCGATGGTTTGGTGGAATGTGGCTCGGTGAGTCGCATCGAGTTGCTGCCGTGGCAGACATATTTTTGATTTGTTCGATTGTCCTGTTCTTAGCCTTTCTCTCGGAGAGAATGGAACTAGGGAGAATTCGAACTCCGATGTGCGTATGGGTTGCCGCACTTGTTTTCACTTCTGGAATGAGTGGGATGACAGTTGGCGACACTTTCCGCGGGTGGATTGGCCCAGGTTCGCCACGTGTCGTTTCGCCAGGTGAGATTACGGGTTTTCAGAAAATTGATATGTTCGTACCCCCTGGTTCGAGGCTGTTTAATTTCTTCGGCGATGGCAGTGCACTTTTCCATTTTGAATCTGAGGTAGGGCCAACCTGGGTGTGGGGTGATATTTCGTCCGACCCTGCCGTTGTTCCATACGTCTCGCACGACTTGGATACTCATGCTGAAACTCCCTCTGGTGAGACATTTGAAATAGTTTCGAAAGGCTTTGAAGAGCTCAACGTTTGTGGAATTCTGATCTCGTCTGGCAACGTTCACATGTGGGCTCCTCGGTGGTGGGAAGTTGCCGAGTTCGATGGGTTCGATAGGAAGTCACTTTCGGCGGAGGTGGCACTCTTTGTCTTCTCTGATCCACCGGAGCGGTGTCAGATGG
>Ga0181607_10005993_pt1 | contig 10219 bp, 11 predicted proteins | sample 041ome_9_FD_132420 | JGI IMG/M metagenome (GOLD analysis project Ga0181607, IMG submission 132420) | Coastal salt marsh microbial communities from the Groves Creek Marsh, Skidaway Island, Georgia - 041413US metaG (megahit assembly) | ecosystem: Environmental > Aquatic > Marine > Intertidal zone...
ACGCCATTGGGCCGGACAAGATTTATCTGACGCATATGAATGCATCGATGGACTACCAATCGCTGATGTTGGAGCTTCCAGATGGCGTTGAGCCTGCATATGACGGGCTCGAGATCCAGGGCTGAGGTAAGGGTATGCCTTACTAAGGCGATATCATATTTCCCATAATATACCTTATCGGACTTATTGATATAACTGTGAGCACTGCACATATCGCTGGCACCGCACCCTTTCCCTAACGCTCTCCTATCCCATACAATTTGCGTCTAATGATGTTCACAGTATCGGAATAGGCAAATGTCCTTTGAAACCATCCTCTACGAAGAAGACGGCCCTATTGGCTGGATTACACTGAATCGGCCTGAGGCCGGTAACATGTTCAATGAGACCATGTGCCATGAGCTGCGGGACTGCATGAACGATATCCGCCGGGAGACGCGCACGCGTGTGGTCGTGCTCACGGGCTCTGGCGATCGATTCTTCTGCATCGGCGGCGAGAAATCTGGCATGGAGGATACGCTGCTATATCCTGGCGTCCTGCCAACGCTGGAAATCTATGAGAGCATTGAGCGCTTGCAGAAGCCGGTTATCGCCAGCGTCAACGGCTACGCAGTCGGCGGCGGCAACGTACTGCAGGTCGTCTGTGACATGACAATTGCTAAGGAAAGTGCGGTATTCCGCCAAGTTGGGCCAATGATGGGCTCGTTTGACGCTGGATACGGCACCTGGCGCCTGGAAGACCTTGTGGGCACGAAACGCGCCAAGGAAATGTGGATGCTGAATGACCGCCTCTCCGCTGCTGAAGCCAAAGAGCGTGGCCTGATAAATCGCGTCGTGCCAGACGCAGACCTTCGCGAAGAAACCCGCAAGATGGCCATGGACGTTGCCGAGCGCGGTCCGTTTGCGCTAGCCGCTATCAAACACGCCTTTCTGGCACGTCACGGCGGCGTTGCCGGATTGTCCCGCGTGACCCATGACCTGCTTCTGCGCCCCTTCCTGGAAACCAAGGAATCCAAAGAGTTAGGCGCATCATTTCGGGAGAAGCGCAAGCCAGACCCGGACACCTTCGGGCAATAGGAGGCAGAGGCGATGGCGTCCAATATCGGCCCGCTTCTCACCCTCCATAACCCAGCAGCAGCCCGGCGCTATTACGAAGCCGGGCTTTGGCGGCCGGAAACGTTCTGTGATTTGCTCGAAAAACACGCATCTGAACGCCCGCACGCCTTTGCTATTCGGGATTCTGAGCGACGGCTGACATGGGCTGAATTCAAAGAGCTGGTTGACCGTATATCGGGGCACCTGGCAGCATCCGGCGTCGGATTAGGTGACCGGATCGGGCTTCGTCTCTCAAACCGGGTTGAGGGTGTTGCCGCCCTCCTCGCAGCCAGCCGTATCGGTTGTGTCGCCAATCCTTCCCTGCACCACAATTATACCGCAGACGAAGTTGTTAGCTTGATTGAAGCGCTCTCCGCGCGCGTTATTCTAGCAGAGGACGGGGTTGGCGTCGACGCGGCGACTGTTGACCTATCAGCAAAGGCCGCGGCCGTTCCGGGCGTAAGTGCGGTGTTTCAACTCCCCGCAGGCCGCGCCAGCGCTGGGGTGTTAGATGCAGCTGTCGCCATTCCTGAGAAACAGGACGATCCGGACGCCGTTTGCTATTTGGCGTTCACGTCCGGCACGACGGGTCGCCCCAAGGGCGTGATGCATTCCGCCAACACGCTGCTCGCGAATGCGCGGGATATGGTGCGGGACTGGGGGCATGACGAAAGCACGGTGCTGCTCTCACTCTCCCCCCTCACCCATCACATCGCCTGGGTTGCCGTATCCCAAGTGCTGGCGAGCGGCGGTGAATTGGCATTGAATGACCCGCCTGCTGGGATGAAACCGCTCGATTGGCTTCTGGAAACGAAGGCGACATATGTCATGGGCGTCCCAACCCATGCAATGGACATCCTGGCTGACCAGCAGGCGCGTGACCTTGCAACATTGGGCAGCGTCCGCACGTTTTATATGGCTGGCGCGCCGATCCCGCCTGCTGTCGCTGAAGGTTTCCGGACGCAAGGCGTGTTGCCCCAGAATGTCTACGGCATGACAGAGAATTCATCGCACCAATATACCGTACCGAATGATCCAGATTCTGTGATTGTAACAAGCTGTGGTCGTGGCGGACCGGCCTATACGATCCGCATTGTCGACCAGGAAGACCCGGACAAAGATGTTGCACCTGGAGAAGTCGGCCAGATCGCGGGCCAAGGCGCATGTTTGATGCTTGGCTATTTCGGCAATCAGGAAGCGACCGAGGCGTCGTTCAACAAAGCCGGACAATTCCTTTCAGGCGATCTTGGACGATTGGACGTCGGCGGCAATCTTGTTGTGGCTGGGCGTTTGAAAGACATCATCATTCGCGGCGGGCACAATATTCACCCGACCCGAATTGAAGACATTGCCGTCGCCCACCCTGCAATAGCCAAAGCCGCTGCCTTCCCCGCCCCCGATGAACGGCTTGGGGAAAAGGTGTGTCTTGCCGTAATCCTGGCTGAGGGCGCTGCAGCACCATCCGATTCTGCTATCCTGCAGCACCTGAATGACGGCGGGCTTTCTCGCTATGATATGCCAGAATATTTCATCGTGATGGAAGCGTTTCCGCTAACCGCATCGGGTAAAATTCTAAAGCGAGAGCTGGCGGCAGACCTCATCGCCGGCAAATTCACGCCAGCTCCCTGCCGGTTTGCAGCCTGATCCTAGTCCCGCCGATGCTCCCGGTCGCGCTTCGGGCGACCACGGCGGCGCATTTCAGCCAATTTCTTCCGGGCATCCGGTCCAGCCTCAGCCACAATTTCGACAAGCGCCTTATCCATTAACTGGCGCATTTTTTGCTTCGTTTGACGGCGCGCGGCAAGCGCAACGGTAAGCTTCTGACCGTCAAACGGCTCGGCCGTCAAAGCAGCGCGATAGACCTCATTCGCGGCACGATGCGCCTCTCCGGCGGCCCGGAATTCGCCTTTATGTGCACTCATAACCTTCTCAATAGCAGGTCTCGCTTCCTCACCAAGTGCACGGATCATATGCCGCGCAGGTGGCGGCGGGCGGCCTTTGTGCCAGCCAGGTCCATGCGGCCCAGATGTCACAGCAGCGACGATCAAGCCGACCAAGAATAGATTGACGGAAAGGGATGCCAACAGGATCCAAGGCCGTGGGGCATTTAGCCATTTCATCCGACGTCACTCCCATCATCGTCCTCAAGCACGCTCTCCCAGATCGTGACGTCCTCACTGGCATAAATGTCTGCGTTAATACCGACATCACCAAACATGCCCCCAACAAACAGGCCGAGACAGAGGCTAGCTGCGGCAAACCCAGCAAAGGTCTGCTTGCCGAATCCTTGGCGTTCAACGCTTGCCTTTTCTTCGATGCCCATGCGGGCCAGCAAGCAGCGCTCCAGGCGGCCATCAGATGGAATTTGCGATGCGATATCCTTGCCCACATTGGCCAATGATCTATCCAGCGCCTGCTCCTGTCGCCAAGCAGCCCGAAACACCGGTGACGTAATCAGGTTCAGGCGGCCTTGCAGCCTGGATTCGGGCCAGCGGCTGATATCCGCGCCATAGATCGATAGCATCGTCATCGGCGATTTACTTGAGGTCATGTCGCCATCCTCCTTGTCTTGTGTCGGTCCGCAAACGTCGCGTCCTGATAGATAGGCTGGAGCGCCTGGCGCAATGTGCGCCGACCGCGTGCCAGCAATGATTCGACGGCTTCCACACTGATTTCGAGCACATCGGCGATCTCCTGTCCCGTCAGTCCATCGATTGTGGCCAGAGTCACCGCCGCTCTTTGCCGCTCAGGCAAGTTTTCAAGCGCTCCATCAATCGCAATGCCGATTTCTGCCCCAAAGGCTGCTGATTCTGGCGATGGTCCAGATGCAGCCATGTTGAACGCTGCATCGCCACCGTCATCGACCATGCGTCCAGTCTTACGAATACGGTCAATGCATTGCGTATAGACGCTGCGACGGAGCCATCCGGATATGACGCCATCTGGCCGCCAAGTATCCGCAGCTCGCCACAGCCGCATGATCGCTTCGTTGGCTATGTCTTCGGCTTCAGCTGCGTCTTTCAGCATATGAGCCCCAAATCTGACGATCGGCTGCATATAGCTGTGCACAATTTCCCGTGCTGCGTCCGCTTCACCGGCAGCCAGGCGCGCCATGAGATGAGCGTCACGGCGAATTGATTGGGCTCGGTCCATGGGCATGCGCCAGCCTGTATGTCCTATATTCGGCTTGGAACTCTGACACTTTAACGGATGACTATGTGATTTCCGTCGCAAAAATAGTACAAAGAGATGAATATTGTTGGCTGCTTATATGGGATTAATCCTTTCTGATGAAACAGAACCCTTGCTCTCAAAGGGTGTAGGTGTTTTAAACGGTGTTAATGGGGCGGTAATCATAAACTACTTCGCTCCGGGGATTGGCAGAGAGCCGGTCTTAGAACCTACTAGGGAGAGCAGGATGCTCAAAGTCGTCGTCGGACTAGGGATAGCGCTAGTAACCGTGATGTTTGGAATTCAATATATTCCAGGCGTCGCAGAAGCCGTACCGCAGGCATCTTATTTACGCGATGTGGCAGCCCCACTAGCAGTGATAATCGCAATCGCCGCAATGCTGCTTTGGCGCCCAACAGACGTCGCGACCGAAGAATCGTCAGAAATGCTGCTCAGCGATTTTGCGTTGAGTTCCTGACGAACGGAATTCCGTTTGCGGTCATCGCAAACACGCAACGCCCCGCGCCGTATGGCTGCGGGGCGTTGTTGCGTTCAATTGATGAGGTGTTGAGTCGCGAAGGCGCGCTTAGTTTGTAGCGCCGCTCTTTGAGAACTGCGCAATTTCGTCTGCTGAAAAGCCGACTTCATTCAAAATATCAGCGGTATGCTCGCCCAAACGCGGCACCGGCGGAAGCGTCCCATCCAATTCGCCATTAACAACCATGGGCGCGCCAATAGTCCGGTATGGGCTAGCCATTCCCGTTGGCGCTTGGGCCGTTTTGACAAGGTTGCGCACTTCGATTTGAGGGTCCTCGACCATCTGGGGGATCGTTTGAACGGCACCCGCTGGAACCCCAACCGCGCCAAGCCGATTCTCCCAAGTCTTCGCATCAGCAAGCGCAAAGGTCTTCAGCAATTCCTCGCGTAGCAACTCTGCGTTCGCAATTCGCGATTCGCGGGAATTAAACCGCGGGTCGGATATAAGATCTGGGCGTTCCATTGCCCCACATTGCGCCTGGAATTGGCCATCGGTAGCGGCTGAGACCTGAACAAAGCCATTTGCCGTTTCATAGACCGATGAGGCGGTTGAGCCGCCCGGCGAACCATTCCCCATAAGGTAAGGCATCGCACCAAAGTTCAAAAAGTTTGTCGCCATAGGCGATATGAACGATGCAGCGACATCCAGCATGGAAAGATCGATATAGGCCCCCTCACCTGTTCCACGTTTATGCGCTATTGCCGCGGACACAGCGAATGCTGCCGTCATCCCAGTCGCCATATCACAGACCCAAAACCCAACTTTAGTTGGCCCCGTCACACCTTCATGGCCGGTCAGCGTCATCATACCCGAATTTGCCTGAATGACTGGGTCATATGCGGCCGCACCAGCGCGCGGGCCTTGCTGTCCAAACCCCGATATTGCGCAATAAATGATACTCGGATTAACAGATTTCGCCCAATCATACCCAAAGCCCAACCGGTCAATAGCACCAGCCTTATAATTTTGAATGACAACATCAGCATTCTCGACCAGCTTGGCGAGAACGGCCTTGGCTTCGGGATGTTTCAAATCCAACGCAAGCGAGCGTTTGCCAGAATTGAATGCCAGAAACATAGGCGAGAGCCCGGCATCCCCAAAAGGCCCCTCTCGCCGCATCATACTGCGGGCCTGATCACCACCTTTGGGCAATTCCAATTTAATAACGTCCGCGCCTTGCTGGGCCAGCATGAAGGTTGCGTAGGGGCCTGAAATTACCTGCGTGAAATCAATCACGCGCACACCTTTAAGGAAATTCATCATCGCCGTCATTCACCCTGCATTGTCACGGCAGTACTTACCGCTGCCCGAATGCTAGAGGATGAAACAGCCCATGCAAACGCCGCTCAGCTAGGCGCTTTTCCGCGGCCAACGCCCGTATAGGCAAATCCATGAGATAGAGCTTCCGTGGGGTCATAAAGATTGCGAAGGTCTGCAATTCGCCGTGTGCGCATTACTTTGCCGAGACGTGCCAGATTGATCGCGCGGAACTCATTCCACTCCGTCAATACAATGATGCAATCGGCACCTGCTGCCGCATCATAGGCGGTGGCGGCCCAAGTGACCTCAGGCAGCAGGGGTGCCGCTTCATTCATGCCTTGCGGGTCATAGGCGCATATATCAGCCCCTGCCGCTGCGAGCGCAGGTAGAATTTCAAGCGCCGGGGCATCCCGCATATCATTGGTTTCAGCCTTGAATGTTACGCCAAGCGCCGCGATCCGCTGGCCGGAGACGCCCCCCCCACATAGGGCCTCCACTTTTTCCACCATGCGCTTCCGGCGATCTGCATTGGCCGCCACAGCTGCATCGACAATCTGAGATGGCACGCCAGCATCCCGTGCCGTCATAGCCAACGCTTTGGTGTCCTTAGGAAAGCAGGAACCGCCATAGCCCGGTCCTGGTTGCAGAAAACGAGCACCAATGCGTTGATCTAGCCCCATCCCACGTGCAACGCCTTCAATATCCGCGCCGACCGCTTCAGCGACATCGGCCATCTCATTGATGAATGCAATCTTCGTCGCAAGGAATGCATTGGCGGCGTATTTGATCAGCTCCGCAGTCTCCAGATCGACCACGACCAGCTGCGCATCGTTGAGCTGCAGCGGCCGGTACAGCGCGCGCAACAGATTGGCCGCCCGCGGGCTTTCCGCGCCGATCACGACCCTATCTGGGCGCATGAAATCACCAATCGCTGAGCCTTCACGCAAAAATTCTGGATTGGAAGCAACATCGAAATCCAGGCCTGGCCGCTCTGCCCGGATTGCCGCCGCGACCTGGCGGCCTGATCCGACGGGAACCGTTGATTTCGTTACAATAACAGCCCCCGGCCGTGCAGCAGCTGCAATTTCTTTTGCGGCTTCGAACACATAAGTGAGGTCGGCATGGCCATCGCCGCGCCGGGAGGGTGTTCCAACGGCGATGAAGATGGCGTCTGCGGTGCTGACAGCGGCGGCAAGGTCCATTGTGAACTTCAGGCGGCCTGCGGCTGTGTTCGCTGCGATCATGCCGGAAAGGCCTGGCTCATAAATCGGGACACGGCCCGCCTGCAGCGCCTCAACCTTGCTGGCATCTTTATCCACGCAAATTACATCTGCGCCAAACTCTGCGAAACACACGCTGGAAACAAGGCCAACATAGCCCGCTCCGATCATTGCTATCTGCAAGGGGTATCTCCAGCGCCGGGTTGGCGATCTCTGAGCTTACTTGGCGCAGGTGGATCGCCGGATCAAGCCGTAGTTATGCCGGAACCAAGGATTGTTCCCACTTAAGCGCGTCGGCAATGATGTCATCCACTGCCGTTCGCGCTGGCCTCCAGCCAAGCGCAGCTACGGCGGCATCAGGATTGGCAATCAAAATTGGTGGATCGCCAGCGCGCCGAGGCGCCGAGACGCGTCGGGCCTTTCGACCCGATACCCGCTCAACAGCGTTGACAATCTCAGCAACCGAAAACCCGCGCCCAACGCCTAGATTGAGCGCTTGGCCAGGCTCACCAGCAAGCAATTTTCGTAACGCCAGAACATGCGCTGATGCTAAATCCACCACGTGGATGTAATCACGAACGGCAGTGCCATCTGGCGTAGGATAATCTTCGCCCATCACCTTCAGGGTGAAAGCACCAGGCAGGGCCGCGCGCAGGGCCAGTGGGATCAGATGCGTTTCGGGCTCGTGCCGCTCACCAATCTCACCATCAGGATCAGCGCCCGCAGCATTGAAATAACGGAGTGCAGTGGTCCTCAGACCATAGGCAGCACCAGCATCAGAAAAAATCCGTTCGGCAGACATTTTCGACACGCCATAGGGATTGATTGGCGCGAGTGGCGTTGATTCCGCAATCGGGATGGTTTTCGGCGTGCCATAAACCGCACATGTGCTTGAGAAAATTAGCGCATCGACCCCGGTTTCTGTCATCGCACCGGCCAGCGCGAGCGCACCGCCAATATTAACATCATAATAGGGCAGCGGGTCCCTGACAGATTCACCAACATCCGACAGCCCGGCAAAGTGCAAGACAGCGACTGCCCCTGTTTCCATCAAAGCCTGCTTAAGCGATTGCTGATCACGGACGTCACCAATGATCAGCGGCCCCCACTTCACGGCGTCCCTGTGACCACTGCTGAGATCGTCAAATGTGTGTGGTTCAAACCCGGCCTTGGCGAGCGCTTTGCAAGCATGGCTACCAACATAGCCCGCTCCGCCTGTTACCAGGATTGGTAAAACCGTATCGGTCATCAATTGGCGCGCCAGGGACGTGAGAACGCCCTAGTAGGCGTTCTTCCGCTCAAACGGGACCGTCAAGGTGCGCAGAAGGCACTTCATATCCATTATCGGGGTCCAGTTATTGAGATAATGACGTTGGAGCACCAGCCGCCGGCGATAATCCGCACTGTTGCGATATGTGACTTGCCAAGGGCCAGTCACGCCAGGTTTTTCCTGGAGATAGTAGCGGAACTGGTCACCCCAGCGTCGCTCCTCGCCGAGTGCGATTGGACGGGCACCAACAAGCGCCATATCACCTCGGATGACATTCCAAAGCTGCGGAAGCTCATCAAGGCTGGTGCGTCGCAAGAGCCCACCAATTGCCGTTACCCTTGGGTCAATGCGGAGCTTTGCAAACCGCGCCCATTCCGCCCGTGCTTCAGGGTTGCTATCCAGCAAATCCTGCAGCAATGCATCGGCATCTGGTGCCATGGTGCGGAATTTCCAGCACGTGAACATCTGACCGCCCTGGCCCCAACGCTTCTGCCCGCAGAAGATAGGCGCGCCGCTCTGCCGCCAGACCATCAAAGTGATCAAGGCGAACAAAGGTGCCAGCGCGACCAGCAAAATTAGTGCGGCTAGTGGATCAACCAGACTTTTCCATAAAGCACGCGCACGTCGCCGCAATCCGGGCTGCGACTCCAATGGCGACCGGTAAGGCCGCCCAGAAACCGCAGCAGACGCCACATCGTAGGTTTGTGCAAAATCCGACACAGACTTAGCAATCCGTTCCATGAGCTACCTGCCCTTCAGGATTAACAGAGCGCTTCTTGCGTTCCATTCCTGTTAAATGGCGATAACGTCTCGCCAACTCAAGAACTTCTAACGCATTTTAACGAATTTTCCAAATACTCCATTTGGCATAATCCCTGCGTGGTAGCCGTTGTCACAGATTGACTGCATGCTGGTTAAGAAGTGATTGCATTCCCGAGCGCTCGTTCTACCACGTCAACATGGCGGTCCAGTGTGTGTGGTGCGGCCCAGTAGCGATCATATGCGGATTTCCCAAGTGACCGCGCTTTGTCATTGTCCATCAGACGCCCCATGGCTGCCGCAAGCGAATCTACGTTTTGGCTGGCGACATGCAGCCCCGTCTCACCATCCGTAACGAATTCTGCACCTGCGCAATTGTCACTCACGATAATGGGAACGCCATTCGCCAGCGCCTCTAGCACTGTTAAAGGCTGGCATTCGTACCAAAGTGATGGAAATACCAGTGCGCGGGCATGGCGCATCAGTTCCGTGGCGCGCTGGGGTGCCACCCAATCTGTGAACTCCGCAGCAGGTGCGGCTACTTTCAACGCATCCATCAATTCACCATCACCTACGAATTGCATCGGCGCATTTACTCTGCCTGCGGCTTCTGCTGCTAAAAAAGCACCCTTCTCCCTGGAGAACCGGCCAACGAAAAGAAATGGCGCATCATCAGCAATAGGTGCTGGGCCATCGTCAGCCACATCAATTGGGTTTGGGGCGTATTGCGGCTCAACATCATCGGGCAGCCAGGGGCGCATGACCCGCAACTGCAGCTCACTGATATAGATTATGTGCCGGAGCGCTTTATCAAACTTCCCAAAACTGTTCAGAGCACCATGGCGCGCGACCCGAAAGGCCTTGTGATGCAGTGCCCGGGCGTCACAATTTCGGGTGATGCACGCA
>Ga0181607_10005995_pt1 | contig 10217 bp, 12 predicted proteins | sample 041ome_9_FD_132420 | JGI IMG/M metagenome (GOLD analysis project Ga0181607, IMG submission 132420) | Coastal salt marsh microbial communities from the Groves Creek Marsh, Skidaway Island, Georgia - 041413US metaG (megahit assembly) | ecosystem: Environmental > Aquatic > Marine > Intertidal zone...
AAATAATTAATAGTTATTGCGCATGCCCTTGTAGCTCAGTTGGTAGAGCAATTGATTTGTAATCAATAGGTCCGCGGTTCGAATCCGTGCGGGGGCACCATCATTCAATAAAATCAACGTTAAATTTTTTTAAAAATTAGAAATTCATCCGTTACAACATATTCACTGTGTTAGTAGTGTGTTAAGAGTGTGTTGCAGTCAAGTAGTCGTTTAATTTTTTAATTGATTTAATTGATATTCAAGTTCATCTACTCTCAATCTTAAATCATCAACATCATCTTCTCCAAATGATAACATCCAATTTTTGCAATTATTTTTTTTCCAGGTAGTACTATTTAGTACTGCATATTTTTGATCGCCAATAGATTGGGTTGCCTTTTGCATACATTCAACAGTTGTGCAATTGTCAATTAAACCTCCTATGTCAATATTGCTAATTCGATCAATATATAAGTTCCAACAAAAGTCCATTGTACTATACATATGATTAAAATTATTAAATCCATTTTTTTTGGCAATATCGTTAAGGATAGCATCTGTATCTGATTGAGCATTTGACATAATAAAAAAAGAACTCAAAATTAAGACTTCAAAAAACTTTTTAATTTGTCTGTTAACGCGGAGCATTATCAAAGCATCCCTCAATTGAAAAATCACTAACACCCTTTTCATAAGCATCTTCCCTCAACATTGACATACAGAGTTGCTCTGCTCTTGCTAAGCTACCTGGTGATTTTTGTTCATTAAATGATATTCCAGAGACACAACTTATTTTATTTCCATCATAATCATAAACACATCCACCTAAATCGGGGTCACAAAATATAATACAGAAAGCAAAAGTTTTAGTAGTTAAAAACAAACTAAATAACAAGGTACCTAAAATTTTTTTCATTAAGACTTATCTTTTTTTTCAAATTTTTCAGCTTGATTAAAACACCAGTATCCTGCTGCAGCTGGCACTATAACAAAACCAAAATTCACTTGTTCCAAAGATATAATGTTAATGACGGCTAAAAGACTAATAGCCCACTCTTGATCTATCAATACACATATAAAAAAAGCAGCAACTAAACTGAATATAGTTCCCACAAACTTTCCTAAAAAAAATGATAATTTATTATTATTTTCCATAGTTAAAATTAACCTTCAGCACACATTGTAACTGCTTGAATGAACAGTTCAAATTGTTTTTCCTCATTAAAAGTTGCCCAATCTTTATCAGGAATGGTTTTAAAAACTTTTCTTTGACATTTGCAATTATTTTTAATGCGTTTAGCAATCTGACTGGTTATCTCTATATTTTGTTCTATAAAAGTTTCATTAGTTAAATCTATACAATTATCTCCAAATTCTTTTTTGCTAAATGCGTTAGCGTTTAAACTAAAAAAAAAACAAAGAGATATAATAACTAAAAGTTTTTTCATTGCGTCAACATATGATGAGCAAAATAAAGTATTTCAAATATTATTATTGTTTCTAGTATTGACATACGAGTTGATAAAACTTTATCACTGTGTTCATAGTGTGTCCAGAATTCAAATAACTTTCAATTAACGTTGATAGTATTTATCTTTTTGAATTTAGACTCTCGATTTGTAATCAATAGGTCCGCGGTTCGAATCCGTGCGGGGGCACCATCAATAAATGAATTTAAAGTAAAATTAAGATATCAAATTTTTATTTTTCTCTAAAAACTTAACTGGAATTTTTGCTACAATATTTCCATGAAGATAAGATAGATTATGTTTTTTTAACATTGATGAGTAAATGTTCCAAAATTCATTGTTTAAAATATTTGAATTTTGATTTTCGTACTCTTTATTTCTAACAAATTTTTCCATCTCTAAAATTGCATCTTTCAGTTCTACAGATGTATTATCTTGTAATACAATATCTTTATTTATAAATCCTTCTGTTTTTTCAATTTTTGCTAATTGCTCATCAAATATTTCTTTAAGATTAAGTATTTTATTTAATTTTTTTGAATAATGATGACGAATTGTTATTAAAAATTTTTTTGAATAAGAAGGAACAAAACCTACTGGCGCATAATTACAAATAATAACAGGCTTTCTAAATATCATTGGCACAGCATCAAAACCTGTACTACTTGAAATACAAAATTCACATTTAGAAGCTAAAAATATGTCTAACAGTTCAGTTCTCATTCCATTATTAGCATAATCAATTATCATTGGATTTTTTGTATTCATTTTTTTTGAAACTACCTGACCCATTCTAAAAACATAATAGCCTAATTTAGTTAATTCCTCACATCCTGGAACATAATCATCAATGTTTCCATCTCTAAAACTATGATAACACCAATCTTTTGAGTTCATTTTGTTAACAGAATTATAATAGTTATCTAAGTAAGAGTTGTCTCTTATAATTATAATAACAAATTTTATATTTTTACTTTTATTACTAATTTTATTTAAAAATTCTTCCCCAATTTTAATATCATCATTTGATAAAATTAAATTAACAGGTGTTTTATCTATTAAATTCGTTACATCTCTGTCTTTATTTATTGTTAAAGGGAATGTTTGATATGAAAAAATTTTATAATATTTAGCATTTAAAATTAAAGGTATAATTAAAATTCTAGGTAAAATTAAAATTTGTTTTTTAAATTCATATAATAATTTATAGTTTGATACAAAATTATCATCTTGGAGAAGACAAAAAATATCGAAAGTTGTTTTTTTTTGTAATTTTCTACTAGTTATGTAGAGATCAACTTCCAACGCAAAATGACCTATTCTATTTGAGGGAATTTCTGAAAATCTAATTATTACTAATTTTGAAATTAAAAATAAGAAAAAACTTACTGGTAAATAAATCAAAGAAAGTGAATTAAACAAAATAACTCTTATTAACTTTACGAGTTTATTGATTAAGACTCTTATTCCACCTTTTTTAATTTGATCAAACTGAGATCTTAAAAAATTAAACATAAATATTAATTATTATTGAATTTAAACAATTGCACAAAATTTATATAAATATACTTAATATCATAATTAAATTGATTTGCATTTAAATTACAATTTTGCTAACAAAAAAATATGTTTACAGATAATAAAGATTATTATGATTTATCTAATCCATATTCTAAATTATGGATAAATGTTGATAAAAAAGATTTGCCAACAAAAATAAACAAAATACTTAAATATGAATTAGATGATTTTAAAAAAGAATTTTATGCAAATACACAAAATTGTAAAAAATTAGTTAAGTCGTTTTTAAATGGCAATGTATATGTTTTAAAAAACTGTTTAAGACAAGAAGAAATTAATAATATGATTGAAAATGTTTCGGCAGATTGGAAAAAAGAAAAATTTCAATTTCATAAAATTTTAGATGGGGTACCTAATTACTCTAGAAGAGTTGATGAAAAAAATAATTCAAAGTATTCATTAAGATTTGATAGGTACTCATCATATTTTTTTCCATTTAATGAGTCAAAAGAAAAAACAAAAGTTTTTAATTATATAAATCGAACATTAAGATTAATAAAATATATAAGTGGTTATGATGAAAAAATTTGGGAAAAAAATATTCCAAGTGATGGAGTTGTAGATAGGGTTCAAATTTGTTGTTATCCTGACAAAACAGGCGGTATGGAATTACATCAAGATCCCATAGCAGTGCAAAAATTTTTTATTTCTGCTTACTTGTCAAAGAAAGGTATTAACTATGAAGAAGGTGGCATTTATTGTTTGAACAAAAAGAATGAAAAAATTGATTTAGAACAAAATATAAATGCTGGTGACTTTACCTTGGGGCTTGCAAGTTTAATGCATGGTGTAGATAAAATTAAAACTACTAATTCAAATACTGTGCTTGGTGATTTTCCTGGAAGATGGTGGTTAGGTATATATTCAGTACAAACAGATTATTTAAAAAAAAGAGCCACAACTGCACCGGTAAAAGACAAAAATTTAAAAAAAATAAATAGTTTTTAATTTCTTAACTGTAGTAAATTATTCATTTAATATATTTTAAAATATGATTTTATTATTAAGATATTCATTGTTAAAAATATTAACTATCTATTTCTATTAAATAAAAATGACATCCTGTTTAAAAAAAATAATTGAATACTCATTATTTATAATATTTTTAATAACTTGCTTAATCTATTTTGAAAAATTAGCTATAAATTTATCAAGATTAATTGATACTAAATATTTAGTAATAATTTTAATATTTTCAATTATTGCAATTAAATACTCAAATATTAAAAATATTTTTAATATAATTTATAAATTCATAATCAAACTAAATAATTACAATTATAAACATATCTCATTACTGACATTAATATGTTTTTTACTTTTTATAAGCAGTTCAATAATTCTTACAGAACTAAATATTACAACAAATTATTTCCAAAAAGAAAAATATTTTGTTTTATATGCTTTTTTAAAATTTATTTTATTTGCATGTCTTTTTATATCCCTAATAAGCACTGGGTTTTTTTTTAGTTTTTATTTAAAAAATGAATTTAATACTTATTCTTCACAGATAGTATTATTTTTAGGTTTTGGTATAATTATCTTATCTTCAATTTCAATAATCTTAGGTGTATTTAGCTTACTTTATTATGAAATTATATTGATTTTAATTTCATCTATAATCTTAATTTCAAAAAAAACTATTGATTTTTTTTTTATTCATAAAATTAAGTCAGAAAACTATAAAAATGATTTCTTGCAGAACTTTTATTTTATTGTTTTTTTAATATCTTTTATTTTTTTATTTATAAGAACACTTTTACCATTTAGGGAAGATGGTGACGTTTGGGGTCATTACTTAAACTTTTATTACTCTGTAACTATTGATAATAGACTTTTTAATCCTGATTATTGGATGCATTTTGCCCAAACAAAAGGGTTAGGTTTAAATTTTTTAGCAATTTCTTTATCGGATATCTTTTCTGCTCAATTAGCTTCATTTATATTCATAATGTTAATATTATTTATAATTTATGATTTTGGGAAAAATTTTAAAGATAACAAAGCTCTTCTAGGTATAATATCTATCATTATATGTTCATTTGGAATTACACTAGATAATGACATAAACAATATATCATTAAGTAAAGGTCATATACAGTTCATGGCTTTATTTATATTTTGTATTTGGATAATATTTAAATTTTTTGAAAATAAAGTAAAAATAAAAACTATATTGTCTATTTCAATACCCTTTTTTTTTACAGGTTTTGCTCATTCATTATTTTCTTTTACAATATTTTTATCTTTATCAATATTGTTTCTATTTAATTTAATTCTTACTAAAAAATTTAATCAAATATTATTTTATACATTATTTGGATTAGGAGCGGGTGTTTTGACTAGTTTTATTTTAAACTTTATCCAATTAGGAATTCCAGAAGCAGCTTTAACTAGTATATTCTGGGATTATTCAAACCAAGAATGGTTTTTTGAAAAAATTGGCTTAAAAGCAATAACATGGCCTCTCACAGATACGGATCAAATTAAAAGTTTAATATTTGAAGGTTCAGTAAATTACCATGAAATAAGAGATAAATTCAACGATATTTTGTTTACATACTCTTTAAGTATATTTAGGTCTAAGATATCATTGGCTCTATATATAGGATTAATTTTTTATTTAATAATTGATAAAAATTATAAATATTTAAGCGTTCTCTTATCAATTATGCTTAGTTTCATTATCTCAATGATTATATTTTTTACCTTTTATTCACCCAGTTTGCTGAGATCAATTTTTTTTATAAATTCAATACTAGCTTTAATTTTTACTATATCGTTTATGATGTTTCTTAAATACTCAAGTTTATTCGTCAATAAAAGTGCAGGTTATTTATTTATTTTTCCTACCCTTTTTTTTCTATTATTTTTTATACATAAAAATATATATAAAAATCAAGATTTTTACAAAAGTCTATTTTTAAAAGGTGAGTCTTTAGAATATGTTTTTTTAAATTGCGAAGATCACCTCACTGGTTGTATGTTATTTAAATTTTTAAATGATATTAACAAAAATTATAATTATAGGAAAATTTATTCAGTAACACATAATCCAGGTATCCATTCTACACTTCCAAGACCTGGTCTAATAATTGAACCATATTTTAATAGTATAGACAACTTTAATAATTTAAAGAATTTAACTGAAGAAGAAATTGTTAATGAATTTTTAGAAAATGAGATTAATTATTTAGTTTTAGACTTAAAAAGTAATATTGAAAATACTGGAAAATTTATAACTAAGAACTTTATTAGAAACCATTTAGAAGTGGTTGAAACAAAAAATCACATATATTTGCTTAAAATAACCAATAATGTTGAAAAAAAAGATTATAATTTTTATAATCTTATTGATTTAAAAATGAGCTATTTGATAAATTACATTTTTTCAGATCAATTGAGTCATTTAAGTTCAAATAAACCCAAAAAAGAAGTTCTAAATCATTTAAAAAAAAATACCAATTGTCTAAATAATTATAACAAAAGTTTAATTAATAAAATTATTAAAAACTCAGAATACGATAATAATGAAAATGACTATATTGAGAAGTTAAAAAGTGAACTATTACAGACGATTAGTTTAAATTATAAGTTGGACGATCTAAAATTTTATAACAGTGATTATTTTAGTTGGTCTTTAACATTACTTGGTAGTATGACTAATAAACTTACAAAAATTCAGAAACTTCATATCTCCAAAAACTATAATGAAAAATGTATTTTTCATTAGTATTTAATTTATTATAATTATGAATAAATCAATTTTTCTAAAATTAAAACAAAGAATCATTAATTTAATTAGTAAATATCATTTATCTAATTTTATTACAAAATTATTAATTAATTTAAGATTATATAAATTTTTATTACCTCATGACATTGATTTTTATGGGTTGTTACATTTTAGAAATTATATCAAAAAAAAAGATATTATAGATGTTAGTGGCCATCTTGGTTTGGCTACATTAAATTTCAGATATTTAGGTTTTAAAGAAAATTTTATTCATATTTTTGAACCAAATTTAGAAACACATAAATATATTAAAAAAATAATGGATGGTAGTATGAAGTTATACAAACTTGGTTTATCTAATAAAATTTCTAATTCAATACTTTATATACCAAGCAATATAATTAAACATACCAGTAGATCTACCTTAGAAATAGATAATTTAAATGATTTAAAATCAATAAAAAAGATAAAATAACTAAAGAAAAAAATAAAGATATCCAAATTAGATAAAATTAGAATTAATAAAAAAATTGGTTTAATTAAAATTGATATAGAGGGCCATGAATATAAGTCTTTAATTGAGATGAAAAAAAATATAAATAAAAGTAAACCTGTAATTATGCTGGAGGCTAATAAACATTATTTTAGTAAAATTAACAAATTATTTAAAAAGGATTATGTTGCTATGGAATATATTCATAATGAAAATAAATTTTCAACTTTTAAAAAAATGAAATATGATGCAATTACATTTAACAAAATTAAAAATTATTTTTTAATTCCCAAAAAGATTTTAAAAATAAAAGCAATTTAAATTTATTATTTACAAATTTAGGTCTTGAGAAAATTTTTAACCCACAGATAGATTGAAACATACATTTGCTTTAAGTAATTTTTATTATTATAGTTTTTGTCATTAATTCCGATAGTTATATTGTTTAAATTATCTGAATTAAAATATGTTCCAAATAGTTTGTCCCAAAAATTAAATAAGTTACCAAAATTTTTGTTAAAATGTTTCTCTGAGGTTGAGTGATGAAGATGATGATCTTTAGTGGAAATTAAAATAATTTTTAAGAAATCTGGTAATATAAATACTTTTGAATGAAGCATTAAGTTATAACCGCCCATAATTACTTTGCACAAAATAGCTATCAAAGGATCGATGCCAAATAAACCAACAGGTATAGAAATTAAAATAATAGCTATACTCACTACAACAGGATGTTCTCGTGAAGCTGTAAAAATGTTCATTTCTTCTGCCGCATGATGAATTTTATGTAATTCCCAAAAATAGTTACTATGAAGAATTCTATGATAAAAATATTCAATAAAACTAATTAATAAAATTGCAGAAATAAATTGGAAAAAAATATTATTAATTTTAAAAATACTAATATTTTCAATTTCTTTTAAAAGATAAAAACCAAAACCAAAAAATATTAAATTAAATAATATGTTACTAATCCCACTGAGTTTTATCCATATATAAAAAGTATCTACGCGACATGTTGACTTAGACAAACTTAGAATTGATTTTAATGAAGAGTTATTCCATCCCAAAATAATAAATTCAATTATAAACATAATTATTAAAGATGTTGCATATAACATTGGCGTAAAATAAATTTTTAGATAACTTGAATTTGATTTTGAAAAAAAATTAATGTTATTTATGTCGGAAATATTAAAGTAAAATACAACATAATTTATAAACAAAATACTTAATATAAATAAAGCAAATATTGTTGAGAATTTTATTATACTTGGCATAATTTTTAATTAATTATACATTTTAAAAAATATTTAAAATTTATTAATTGTCACACGTTTTTATAATTAAACTACTTAAAATAATAGTAAAATAAAATTCTTAAATAATTGAAAACTACATCTTTCCAATTACTGTTGTTCAAAATTGTTCGAATGTTTGGTTTTGGGTTTTTCTTAAGATAAAAGGGTATATTAATATACTTATATTTTTTTTTTAAAGATAAAATCTTTACTTCTGCACTAAAAAAAAATCTTTTTGATTTTATGTTCAAATCTAAAAAGTTATTTCTGTTCATTAATATAACACCGTTATAATATGGAAGATCAAGCATAAAGGTGTAATTTAAAATTTTTGTAAATATAAAAGAAAAAAGTCTTCTGCTAAATTGTCTAGACTCATTATTTTTGATATAAAAAATAAGAAGTTCATATTTGCTAAGTTTATTTGTATGTCTAATATATTGTTTTATATCAACATCATCTTCAGCTCCAATCCACATAACATTCTCCTTTGATGCAATTGAAGCACCTAATCTTATAGAATTACCAGGACCATAATTTTTTTTACTTTTTATTAATTTAATATTTTTTTTAAAGTTATTATTTAAATTTTTTTTTATTAATTGATATGTATTATTTGTAGAATGATCATCTACTATAATTATTTCAAAATTATATTTTAATTTTTTTAGCTCAGCATAATGTTTATAAATATATTTTAAACAATCTTTACTCTCATTGAATACAGGAATTATTACACTTAAAGAAATATTATTATTAAACATTTATTTAACTAGTCTCTTTTCTCAATTGTTCAATTTTAATTTTTTTTTGTAAACTTCTGTTTTTATCGTAAAGAAGATTGAACTTAATTTTATAATTTATTTTTACAGTAATTGATTTAGCATTTCTAAATTCAAGATTATCAGCCACTGCACTTATAGGCCTTTTGGAAGGATTTAAATTAGTTATTACAATTTTAAGTTTATCATTAACAATTTTACCTTTCCATCTTCTTGGCCTAAATGCACTTATTGGAGCGATTGATAATTTTTTTGAATTAAGACTTAATATAGGGCCATGCACTGATAGATTATAAGCGGTACTGCCTGCTGGTGTTGATACTAATACTCCATCTGATACTAACTTTTTAATTATTTGTATAGATCCACTTTTAATCGATAAGGATGCAGCCTGTCTACTCTGTCTCAATACTGAGACTTCATTTATAGCTATTGATTTTTTAATTTGATTATTTTTATTTTTAACAATCATCTCTAATGGAAATATTGAAATCATTTTTGCTCTTGATAAGTTGTTGATTGTATTTTTGGATGAAAATTTATTCATCAAAAAACCATAATTTCCAGAATTAATTCCATAAAATGTTTTTTTTAATTTTTGATACTTCTTTAATGTTTCGAGCATAAAACCATCACCACCAATAACGATTATAAGATTATCCTTTGTGAACTTAAAAGATTTGATTTTTTCAATAACTAACTTTTTTATATTTAAAGATTTTTTGTTTTTATCTGAAATTATCAGAAGTTTGCTCATTTAGTGGTGCCCTCGGCCAGACTCGAACTGGCACTCCGCAAGCGGCAAGGATTTTAAGTCCTTTGTGTCTACCAATTTCACCACGAGGGCATTAATGAATTTCATGAGTATTTATGCTA
>Ga0181607_10005996_pt1 | contig 10217 bp, 19 predicted proteins | sample 041ome_9_FD_132420 | JGI IMG/M metagenome (GOLD analysis project Ga0181607, IMG submission 132420) | Coastal salt marsh microbial communities from the Groves Creek Marsh, Skidaway Island, Georgia - 041413US metaG (megahit assembly) | ecosystem: Environmental > Aquatic > Marine > Intertidal zone...
ACAGAACTAGTAGAAACACTCAAAGGCCCACGCTTTTATCGATTAACACTTTGGGGATATGGTGGCGAAGCAGAATACATGGAGCTCACTAAAGAACAATATGAGTTTTGGAATGCACACCTTGAAGAACACGGTGATAGTGATGCTGTACAATATTGCATCGGTGCAGAAGATGGTGAGTTTGATTTTGACGAACTAGAAGAAATTCCAGAAGAGATGCAGTTTCTAAAAGTACCAGGCGAAGACTACAGCGGCAGTTGGTACGAATCACCTACAGGATTTACACACCAGTGGGGTGTAGACTACAACAATGCTAATATTACTATTGAAGAGGTAGATAGTGTTGAATACAATGCAAAGCAAATTGCTACTGTAGTTGACGGCGAAGCACTTTCGTCTTACATTAACAAGTTAGAAGAAGAAAACAATTACGAACTAGAGCTAACAGAAATGGGAGTCGACGAAGGCGAAGATAGACAACCAGATTATATTGCTCAAATGTGGAGTGCAGAAAAAGGTACATTTTTTGATAGTGTAATTGAAACAATTGGCGAGTTTGATCCTAAGAAACTCAAGATCTATACAAGCGAATACTTAAATGGTGATGATACTGTACAAAGTATTGAGTATGATGGTGTTGATGTTGACAATACTGGCGGCGATACTAACGGAAAAGGTTATAGTTTTGCTGTTTGGAGCACCGTAAAGGAGTAAATACAATATGACTGATAAAACATTGACCTTTAAAGCAGAAGAAATTTTCACAGATATTCCCGACGATCCAAAAAATGTACATATGAAAATACCAGAAGAGATTATGAAATCACAAGGATGGAAAGAAGGCACCAAAATCAAGGTAGAAATTGGTGATCAGGGTACTATTATTATTACGGAAGTAAAAGACGAAGATAACCAAACTGCTTGACATTTTGTTTAGATTTGCTATAATAGAGTATAAACATTAAGGAGATGTTATGCATATTAATATCAGGGGCGGTAGTAAATCACAGAGAAAATACGCTAGAAGCATGATTGAATTTTGTCGGAAACGACTCATGCCTCGAATGTATAATATCGAAGTTAATTTGTATATTAAAAACTTTGGTGAAGATGATAGCTTAGGATATGCGATAGCTAGTGACACCGCTGACAGTGCAAGACCTAGAGAGTTTGATATTGAAGTAGAACGCAGTCAACCAATGCGTAAGTTCTTGATGACAATAGCACACGAAATGGTTCATGTAAAACAGTTTGCAAGAGGAGAACTTTATGAAAGTACTCGCTTAGGAAGCCATCGTTGGCAAGGCAAATGGTTACCAAAGGATCCAGACTATTGGGAAAGTCCTTGGGAAATAGAAGCACACGGTAGAGAGATTGGTCTCTTTGTTCGTTGGGCTGAAAGAGAAAAATTAGCAAAGTATAAATGGACAAAGGAACAGTAAAATGCCTGCATTGGAAAAACAGCAAGGCCATGATGCCGAGCATCATTTTCTATTACACGAATGGATTAAGAACTTTACTGGAGCAACCCAAGTTGATGTAGAAGGCAGTACACAAACTAAGACCGATATTATTACTGATACCGGTGTTCGTTTTAGCCATAAGTTTCCTTCACCTCGTAATACACAAGTACATCTTCCTACACTACAGAGCTTTAATGCAAAGTTTAACTTGCCGCAGGATGTATATGATAATTTAGAAATGTTTTTAGGAACATTTAATACTGACAAAGTTTTAGAATGGCAAGAAAAACTAGGTATTACTCTTAGTGCTACAGAACTAAGAAAACGCAGAGTACATATCAACCACCTTCCTGAATTTGGGTGTGTATTAGAATACTTTAATAAGATTACAAAAGACAAGTCTTTATTGCGTTATCTTTTACAACAACTAAGAGATGAAGATCCTGTAAAGTACCTTATTTGGACTAGCAAGAAGCAAGGATGGAGTCATTTAGTTGACCTTGAATCATATATCGATTGGTTAAGTAAAAATGCAGAGTGGGAAGCAAGTAAAGGTGCTACTACTATCTTTGTAAAAGACAAAACTTGGACTGGTAAAAGAGCAAGACGCTTGTTGTACATGCAACAAAAAGGAAGTGGTAAAGGTGATTACCATGCACCTATGTTCCATTTATATTGTAATTGGCCTGAACAGTTTATTTTGGAAAAGCAAACTAATTTCTGGTTGACATAATACTGTCTTAGTAGTATAATATATACATAACTTAGGCAGACATAGAGGCACAACATGTACGCAACACCAGCTAAGACTCCGGTTCTTAAAATGAAAACTGTAAAACTTACAGATGCACTTGCTGTTGCATACGCCGCCTATCGTATCAATAAAGAAACCTACATTAAAGAAACTCGTCGCTTTACAGAAGAAGGAAATAAGACACAGTTTCCTAACAAAGATCTTGTGCGTTACTATTGGATGAAAAAGCTCAATCACAGTGAAGCACAATGGTTGCCCTCAGACTTTGAGATGTTTGAACCTACTGAAGCTGACTACGCAAGTGTAGAAGAAGCTCGCAAATGGATGAAGCGTTATGTAATTCTAGGCCTTGGTGATCTCGACGAATTTAAAACAGACATGGTTAATGAGCTTTCACAAGACCAAGTGCCGATTAAAGGTATGGGTCGGATTGCTTATGCTCCAGAGTTTATCAAGCGTGATCAACACGAAAACGGCCTTAAAAAAGAAATCCGTGTAGAGTACCGTGATAGTCAGTACCTTGGTAAGGAGAAAGATGCAGTAGAAGGTGTTATTAAGATTCTTGACAAGCGTTACAGCGCACAGTGGGAAAGCTACAACTACACAGCAGTTACTACAGAAGGTAACTTAGTGAGCTTTATGAACAAGTTTGAATACAACATCAACGACATGAAACGCATTAAAGCCAAAGTAAAAGCACAAACTAAGAACAAGTTGTTTAGTGCAAACGAAACTCGGCTAAACTATGTAAAGTTATATAAAGTATGATTAAACTACAAGGTAAGTTGCCTCGCGAAGTTTTCGTTGCTTGTTCAGGCGGACTAGATAGTATGGCTGTTGTAGATTTTCTTAAAAATAATCACGATGTAACTGTATGCTACTTTGACCACGGCACAAAGCATAGTACAGAAGCAGGTGTGTTTATATCTAATTATTGTATAGAACATAATCTACCGGTAATGTATGGTCGTATTGGTGATGTAGATAAACCAAAAGAACAGAGCCAAGAAGAATATTGGCGCAATGAAAGATATAAATTTTTTAAAACTATTAATGCTGATATAATTACAGCCCACCATTTGGACGACTGTGTAGAAACTTGGGTATGGTCAAGCATGCACGGCGAAGGAAAGGTCATTCCATATCGTAATCAAAATGTGATTCGCCCACTTCGAGGAACTCGCAAAAGAGATTTCCAACTTTGGGTAAATTTAAAGAATGTGCCGTATGTAGAGGATGACAGCAATGCAGATACATGTTATACTCGTAACTATATTAGACACGAAATGATGCCACATGTATTGCGTGTTAATCCGGGCATTCATAAAACTATTTTAAAGAAGGTAACTGAAGATGAAAATTGGACTTAGTCTAAGCCGTTGCGTAGCAGAAATCTACGAAGGCAAAGTAAAAAATCGTGATGTGCTAGTAGTTATTGCTCGCACTGATTTTGATCCAGAAGATGATCAACATTGGGCAGGCATTTGGCAAGGATATCATCATGCTGGCGCTTGGAGTCATCCAGAATGGGCTCACTTTGGTGATGAAGCGGAACAGGACATTCGAGACATTTGTATTGAACTGAAAAAGTCAGGCAGACTGCATCAGCCGCGACAGTTTGGTGCTCATCCTTCTCGTTTGGATTACTACTGGTTAGATTGCGTAGTGCCTAACAATGAAATGAATCCTGCACAGCAAAAGGCATGGGACAACTATCAACTTATTACAGGGTTGACACAAAAACAGACACCTAAACTATTTGACAAATTTTAATACATGGGTATAAACAATGAATATTGATCATGAACCGCTTTTTGATGTAGAAAAAGTAACAGCACACTACACAGAAAAAGACGGAGTAGAGGTAAAATATGTTTGCACTACAGATTTGTCTGCTAGTGACGTGCCTGTTGACGTATATTATAGATCGACACCCCACCCAACTTTTGGTAACTGTTACTTTGGCGTGTATTATGATAGGGTTAGAGATCATATGATGATTACAAATGCTGACATCGTTGAATCATTTGAATTTGGTATGATTGAACAAGACGGTAAGTACTATTACAGTCAATCACATCACGACTACAAAGTCGTAGGTGACAAAATGATTGACGGTGGACGAGCGTATATTCGAAGTAATGGCGGAGCAGTTGCAATGCGTATTATCAAAGGCAAGTTTTATATTAAAGAACTAGAAGATATGATTGAGTATTATCAACCAGGACAGGATTGTCAAATATGACGCCGCAAGAAATATTTGAATATAAAAATGCTTGGAAGCCACACAGCTTCCAAATTAATGTACATAGTGATTTACACATTGATTGTAAAGACTGGTGTAGGAAACATTTAGAACGCTGGGAATGGAGTATGGACACATATACACATGTGTATGCTCATACATTCCATTTTGAAAAAGAAGAATATGCAAATGCATTTAAAGAAAAGTTTGCAGAGTGGGTTGACAAAGGCACAAATTAATTAGATTGCATGGAAATTTCATATAACACTATCAGAAAATTATTTCCAGACGAACATTGGGATGTTGGTGTTATTTCTGCAGAACAATTAAAAAGAGCAAGTTTACATCCTATCAAATATAAATTTCATCCAACTGGCGTAGACTATACAAACGATATTCACTTTAACGGACTTGTTAATACAGTTGTATTAATGCGAGAAGGCGCAACCTGGGATTACACATTATACGATCAAGCACAGATGATCCTAGAAGAAAACAAAGTTAAAAATTGTTTTATGCTTTATACAAATTTTAAAGAAGCCGCTATACTTGCAGGTTTAGGAGTAAGGGCAAGGAACAGTTTAGTTTATAGTTATAAGTTTGGTTTTGATTGTCATATCGCAGCAATCGGTTTTGAAGATACAATCGTAGACATACCTACTAACAAAAGAGTAAATTCGAAACTTTGGCCTCGATGTAAAAACTGTTATGATTGTGTCAATTCATGTCCAGTGCAAGCCATTAATGCAAGAGAGGAACCATTTTGGTTAGACAGTTCTGCTTGCGATAATTTTATTGGTAAATCAGATCATCCTACTATTCCTAGTATTAAAAAGTTTTGGCACAAGAATGTCTACCCTGAATTAACAAAAGAACAAGTAGAAGAATATGCAAACAAAGGACCGTTCCCTTGGGACAAAAATGGTTATAGTTTTGATGGACAAGTTGTACGCAAAGATGGGGAAGCAATAAATGTACCATTTTGTAGAGAATGCACAAGCCAACCAAGATGTAGTAAATGGAATGGTAAATTTCCATACGAGGAGATGATATGAAAGACATATGGTTAATAAGTGATACACATTTTTTTCATGCTAATATCTTAAAATTTAAAGATGACAACGGAGAACTTATTCGCGGGAATCATTTTACAGATGTAGATCATATGAATGAGTGTATGTTAGATAATTGGAACAGTGTGGTCAAGCCAGGCGACAAAGTATACCACCTTGGCGATGTTATGATAGGTCCAAAGGAAGACTTCTTAAAGTTTTGGCCTAAACTGCACGGCAGTAAAAGACTTATTGTAGGCAATCACGATGACATCAAGTGGATGGCACAGAAAGAACTGTTCGCTAAGATACAGATGTGGCGTATGTTTCCAGAGTTTGGATTGTTATTGAGTCATGTACCGTTGCACGAAAGTTCGCTCTATAGATATCCTAGTAAAGATGATCCTGAAAGTGCTAATAAGACAATACCTAAACTATTAAATGTACACGGGCATATTCATCAGAATCCGTCGCCGTCAAAAGATCACAGATGTGTATGTGTAGAACACATTAATTACACACCGATTAATATCGAAGAGTTGAGGATAAAACATGAAGATCAAAATTAGCAACTATCCTAGTAGATTAATCTGCAACATACACAGCAACCATATGAATAAAAAGTATGGGTATGTGGACTGGCCAGACAATCAAGATTATGAAGATCGTGTACTAGAGGCGATTGACGATGGTATACAAAGCGTGTATAATGTATTCAACTGGATTTGGTTTGATAGACGTACACAAAAAGTTAGTGTGAAGATCGATCGCTGGGACACTTGGAGTATGGATCATACACTTGCTCCTATCATTTTGCCTATGCTGATCCAACTAAAGGAAACTACACACGGCGCTCCTTATGTAGATGAAAAAGATGTTCCGGAAGAACTGTGGCCACCTAAAGAACAGATAAGTGCAATGTATCAAGGCCAAACAGATGACAATTATTTTAAGCGTTGGGATTGGGTCCTTGACGAAATGATCTATGCTTTCGACTGTAAGGCAAATAAAGACGATGTGCATATGCGTTTTGATATAAACGATCGAGACGGAATGAACAAAGAACAGAATCGTATCTCAAATGGCTTTAGACTGTTTGGCAAATATTATGAAGGTTTGTGGGATTAATTACTTGACATTATTTAAAAAATATTGTATACTTAATAAAAATAGAGGATTGACATGAGAGTTTTTTATGATAATAAAGTTGTGTTAACTAACACAAATAATGAAAAACAAGTAGAAGCTGAGATTGACAATTTTAAAGAACAAAAATCATTTGATGCATATCTTGTAACAAACAAAATTCCAATGAGATGGAATGGGAAAATATATGTTGGCAATGTTCACGGAATGGAGTTTACCTCATCTGGACCTATTGCACATACAATTAGAGAAGGAAGAAAATAATGACAGACGGACCATTTCAAGGCGCATTTGACGCTGACACTACTGATGTAGTTCGCAGAGAAATTATCACATATCGTTACAAAAACGGTGCAATGATAAAAGAAACAGCTACTAGAACTTATTACAAAGGTGGTGACTATAATGATAGCACTGCATCTATTCCACTACCGGAGTTAACAAATGCCTAATTTAGTACCAGTTGTAATTGAAAAGGAATCACGAGGCGAACGCAGTTACGATATATATTCTCGTTTACTTAAAGACAGAATCATTATGCTTGACACAGATGTTAATGCTACATCAGCAAGTCTAATTGTATCACAGATGCTTTTCCTTGAAAGTCAAAATCCAGACAAGCCTATTAACTTTTATATTAATAGTCCAGGTGGAAGCGTAACAGCAGGTATGAGTATCTACGATACTATGAACTTTATTAAGGCGCCGGTACATACTATTGTAATGGGTATTGCCGCAAGTATGGGAAGTTTCCTTGCAAGCGCAGGTACAAAAGGAAAAAGATTTATTCTTCCACATGCAAGACATATGATTCACCAACCATTAGGCGGCACACAAGGTCAAGCAAGTGATGTTGAAATACAATATAAAGAATTACAACATTGGAAAGAGACACTAACCAAATTGTATGTTGAACATACAGGTAAAGAATATGCTGTACTAGAGCGTGATATGGATAGAGATAACTTTATGAGTGCAGAAGAATCAGTTGCTTATGGACTTGCAGATAAAATTATGGAGAAAAGATAATGCCTATTCCAGAAAGAGTATATGTGCCACAACCGGCAGATCCAAGCCGTAAGCATTTTTACATCAGTCTTGTTAAAAGTGCAACTCGTATCGCAGGATGTGTAGTTGCTCTAGCTACAGGTAGTTGGGGTTGGTTAGCCGCGGGTTTACTTGTTGCTGAAATTTTAGGTATTGTAGAGGAATTGTAAATGACTGTGGTTGCTGAAAAGGTTGCCGAACTTAAAGGCATTCCAATACAAGAGGAACTAAATAAATCGCTACGAGAAGGGGTGCTTGTTGTTACATTCAACAAGTTAAACGGAGATGAGCGGGTAATGACCTGCACAAAGAAACTGGACCTCATTCCAGAGGACAGTCGTCCTAAGACAGAAAAAGAACCTCCCAAGGGTAATGTGAATGTCTGGGACATCAATGCAAACGGTTGGCGATCATTCAAATACGATCGTGTAACTAAAGTCGAATCAGCATAGGAGACTAAAATGAAGTTTCGTGAGATCTATTTTCACACCATTGCTATTGTAGTAAGTGCAGGCTTTTTGGCTGGATTTGCTGGAGTAGCACAGGCAGAGTCTAACATTGAAGAAGTTAGAGATCATTATAAAACTGTTATTCAACAAAAACCTTATAGAGTAGAGGTTTGTAGAGATGTTACAGTACCAGGTGATAAAACTGGTGATGCGCTTACAGGTGCTATCATTGGAGGCATCATTGGAAACAATGTCACTAAGAATGTTGACAACGGTGGTGCAGTTGGTGCTTTACTTGGAGGCATCATAGGACATAATAACAGTAAAGCAACAGGTGGTACACAGAGACAGTGTTCAGTCGAAACACGATATCAAGAAGAATCACGGGAAGTATATAGCCATAGCACTGTAACTTTTACAAACGATGGCAAACGATATACTGTAAAGTTTAATAAGTGATGAATATGGAGAGGTGGCTGAGTGGTCTAAAGCAGCAGGTTGCTAACTTGTCGTACCTTCACCGGTACCCAGGGTTCGAATCCCTGTCTCTCCGCCATTTATTGCTTTGTTTAATTTTGTTTTCTACACCGGCTTTAGCTATTGATAATGAAATAAAATTTTTAAGTCAGTATACTAAAATTGAAAAGAATGGTGAATGGTGTAAGAAATTACACGGCTATGATGCAGTGTATTTGCCATTGGCTAACAAAATAGATTTGTGCGAAGATCGAATTCGTAAAGACTATAGCAGTGATCAAATTCAAAAAAGAATGTTGCATTCTTTGTTACACGAAGCTGTACATTTAGCACAAGACTGTAAAGCTGGTATTGAAAACAAAAAAATGACTGTGATAAATAAAAAACTGGTTGACACTATTCCGGCTAAAGTGTATAATCTATATAAGAAAGAACATTACGGTATTGAAACTGAGGCATGGCATTATTGGGGATCGTATGAACCATTAAAACTTGTTTCACAATATTGTCAAAAAAAATAAAGCGGGTGTCGTATAATGGTAATACCTCAGATTTCCAATCTGATGCCAGGAGTTCGATTCTCCTCACCCGCTCCAAGTTTAACGCTCCTATAGTTAAACGGTATAACAAGGGTTTTGTAAACCTTAATTGGGAGTTCGATTCTCTCTGGGAGCACCATAAATGCCCAATTGGTGGAATTGGTAGACACGCAGGTTTTAGGTACCTGTTCGCAAGAGTGGGGGTTCGAGTCCCTCATTGGGCACCAATGTAAGGAAGTTAAATGGAAGTCGTTTGGCACATTTTATTAACTGTATGTTTAGGATCAACTTGTCTTGAACAGGATATACAGTGGTTCGATACAAAAGCAGAATGTGATCAAATGCTAAAGGTTTACACGGATATCCCAGCAGACGGAGATTGGGATACAGTTGAATATCAATGTAAACCCGTTGGTTCAACTTCGACTTAGGTTTGTCGCTTAATAGACACGCGAGAGCCAACGGTTAGCTCTCACCCTGCACACAGACAGATAAAAGTTATCCAAAATAGGTTGACTTTTTATTACAAAGATCATATACTGTAATATAGAATTAAAAACAAGGAGTTAGGCATGCAATTAACATTACGCAAGGCAAATAAAGTCCAGCACTCAATTCTTGAAATGATCAAGGGTTTGGATTTCACCACTAGTGTTAGGGTGAATGAGTTCGAAGATGCCAACGAGCAGATTGACGCTGTTCGTGATGCGTTCTTCACGCACCGTGCTACTCGCGAGAAGCTCGTGGGTGCATTGTATGAGATCCGCAAAGCGGTTGCTCGTGCAAACGCAGACAACATGGTCAACGAAATGTTGGCAGATGTTGCAATGCTGGAAAAGCAAATCCAGTTTGTCAGCAACTATGCTGGACAGTCGCCTCGTGAAAGCGATGCTGTTATTCAAGGCAAACTTGATAAGATCAAGAATGCCAAAGACGACTATTATGGTCGTAATGAAGTCAATACTGGCATCTTCACTAAAGAAGAAGTCGTTGACTTCAAACGTGAGCTTGCTGACCTAAAGCGTCAGAAGCAAGATTTGCAGGA
>Ga0181607_10006004_pt1 | contig 10209 bp, 10 predicted proteins | sample 041ome_9_FD_132420 | JGI IMG/M metagenome (GOLD analysis project Ga0181607, IMG submission 132420) | Coastal salt marsh microbial communities from the Groves Creek Marsh, Skidaway Island, Georgia - 041413US metaG (megahit assembly) | ecosystem: Environmental > Aquatic > Marine > Intertidal zone...
CATTCGACATTCCGATCCCGAACCCTGGCAAGATCATTTGTGTTGGCGTCAACTTCCCCGACCGAAACGCCGAGTACAAAGACGGTAGCAACCAACCCAAGTACATGTCGCTTTTCCCAAGGTACCCGTCCAGCTTCACGGGCCATAATCAGCCTCTAATAAGGCCGCCCGAAAACCATACGCTTGATTACGAAGGCGAGGTTGTGGTGGTCATCGGCAAAGGCGGGCGACGCATTAAGGTCGAAGACGCCTATCACCATATTTCGGCTCTGACACTATGCAACGAAGGCACGATCCGTGATTGGGTAAGGCACGCGAAGTTCAACGTCACGCAAGGTAAAAACTGGGACAAATCCGGCGCAATTGGTCCTTGGTTAGTGCCTTTCACCGATCCAAAGCAGCTAGAAGACGCTCGCATCATCACCCGTGTCAACGGAGAGGTCCGACAAGACGATACTCTGAACCGCATGATGTTCCCAATCCGAGAAGAGATCGCGTATATCTCGACGTTCACCACACTGCAGCCTGGCGATATGATCGTAACCGGCACGCCCACTGGTGCTGGCGCACGTTTTGACCCGCCACGCTATCTGGTACCGGGCGATGTCGTCGAGGTCGAAGTCGAAGGCATCGGAAAATTGGTCAACGGGGTGGATGACGAATGACGCCTGATCAGTCACGAGCGGCAGCCAAAATCCTATTTGAGGCGGAAAAATCCGGTACTCAAACGGGATTGATCTCACTGGTCAATCCTGGAATGACGTTAGACGATGCATACGCAGTTCAGTCGGCGCTTGTTCAACTGAAGAAATCCGCCGGCGGCAAAGTGATCGGGTGGAAAATCGGTTTGACCTCGCGCGCCATGCAACAAGCGTTGAATATCACGACGCCGGACTCGGGCGTTCTGTTCGACGATATGCTGTTTCAGACAGGCGAAAGGGTTCCCAAAGGGCGCTTCATACAGCCGCGGATCGAAGCAGAGATCGCGTTTGTCATGAAAACTGATTTATCCGGCGGAAATGTCACGCGCGCGGATGTCATTGCCGCTACCGACTACGTGACCCCATCTTTGGAAATCCTTGATACCCGTATCCTACGGGCAGATCCGAAGACCGGACAGGCGCGCATCATCACCGACACGATCTCGGACAATGCCGCAAATGCCGGAATCGTTCTGGGCGGTGAAAAACACGCCATTGATGCGCACGACCTGCGTTGGCAGGGTTGTATTTTGAAACGCGACGGCGTGGTCGAAGAAACCGGACTTGGCGCCGGCGTTCTTGACGATCCGGTAACTGGCATAGTTTGGTTGGTGAAACGGCTTGCGCTATACGGGGATGGTCTTTCAGCAGGCCAAGTGGTTCTTTCCGGATCGTTCATCCGCCCTGTCGAAGCCCCAAGCGGAAGCCGTTTCGAGGCTGACTTTGGCGGGTTCGGATATGTATCGATAGAGTTCGAATAGACTGCGAAAGACCACATTATGTCCGATATTCTGACGCTGACCACGCCGCTCTATGCGATTATCGCGCTCGGTTACATTTTCGTAAAATCGGGTTTCATCAACGCATCCTTTATAGATGCCCTAGGCCAGTTTACGATCAGGATCAGCCTGCCGGTTCTGGTGTTCCTTGCGATTTCGACCGCCGGTAAAGGGGCAGTGTTGAACATTCCCGCGATGGCAGGATACCTTTTGTCCACTTTGCCCCTCATGCTTGTAGGGCGCTGGCTGCTTCATCAAGGCTTTGGCTTTGGCCCCGGACAATCGTGGTCGCTGTCGCTTGGGGTTGCCAACCCGAATTCCGTCATGATTGGACTGCCACTCTCGACAATTGTTTTTCCCGATCATGCGGCAATCGTCTTTTCTTCGTTTATGTTAATCGAAAACGTCATTCTCATCCCTTTGACCTTGATCGGGGCTGATGTTGCTGGAAGCAAACCAAAGGGCATGGGTAAAACCATCCGGGAAATCGGAAAATCTCTGTTAAGCAATCCAATTTTGCTGGCGGTTCTACTGGCTCTGGCAGCTCGGGGAACGGATCTTGGACCCCAAGGAACTACCCTTAAAACACTGCGTATGCTGGCGCAGACTGGGCCTGGTCTGGCTTTGTTTTATATCGGTGCAACTGTCGCGAAATTCAGTCTCAGCGGCTCTCCGGCGGCGATTTCCACGATCACGTTTGCCAAGCTGATTGTGCAACCACTGCTTGCTATGTTGATCTTCCCGATTTTCGTGTCTGATCCAAGGCTTTTGGCGACTTGCATCCTGTTCACAGCGATCCCGATGCTAACGATTTACCCGTTGTTTGCCCGCAGGACTGATAGCCAGAGCGTCGCCGCAACCGCTTTGTTGGTTGCGACAACGCTTTCATTTCCGACAGTTACTTACGTCTTGTATCTGCTTCAGAGCTAGGCAGCTTCTGACCCCCCCGATTTCGGAAGCCGGTTTTGGGCGTTGTTTGTTCCTATTTCTGCTCCAGATGCTTGCCGGGACACAGGAGCCAGAACCTCACCCTCCACGACTTTTGAGCCAACCGTCTGATCAAATTGCTCAACAAAACGATTCAGAATGGCCACTTCAGACGCCAAGGCGCGCGCTGATTTTGCGCTTTGATCAGCGACCTTCGCGCTGTGTGAAGCAAATTCTTGCATATCTGAAACGGTCGTATCTAGTGTGTCGATAATCGGGGCCTGCCTTGCCGCACGGTTGGAAATATCTTCAGCAAATACGGTCGTCGTCTTCAAGCTGGCCACCAGCTCTTCCATAGTGACGCCGGTTTGCTGCACGAGTCATCGTCCGGTTGCAACATGGTTATGAGACTCTTTGATCATATCCTTGATATCCTCGGCCGCTTTCGACGAGCGATGACACAAGGCGCGAACCTCTTGGGCGACCACAGCAAACCCTTTGCCAGCGCTACCCGCACGCGCAGCTTCGACAGCCGCGTTGAGCGCAAGCAAGTTCGTTTGGAAAGCAATCGAGTCAATTACTCCAATAATTGTCTCGATTTTCTCTGCACTTTCATCGACGTGTTCCATCGCGCTTTTAGCGGCAACGACGACGTGGCGGGTTTTTCTAGCCAGAGCGAGGGCTTCGTTGGAAACGGTATACGCCTTTTCAGCACTATCAACGTTCGTGCGGGCATTTTCCGCGATTTCACCCAAAGTAACATTCGCACGTTCAAGCGAAAGCTTCTGATTTTCAGTTCGGGACGACAGTACTTGAGAAGCATTGTGCAGATCAGATGAAGACCCCCCGATAACCGAACTGAAATCCCGAACTTTGCCCATGATCTCTTCGATATCTCTCCGAGCTTTGATGACTTCACAGGCTGCCCGAGCAAACTTGCCGACTTCATCGTTGCGGCTTAGGAAGGGGACGGCTGACTGCTCAGTCGTAGCTTCACGCTTTTCTAGAAGATCGGTCAATTTGCGCAGCGGTCCGACAGTGCGAGCGGCCGTAATTGCGACAAGCATGCCCATCACTCCGATGATCGCGGCGACGATTACAAGGCTTTCGTTGACCGACCGCGTTGCTGCCGCGAATTCTTCCGTCACCTCCTGAGTTACTTCGATAACACCCCGAACATCCCCGATTTGCCAATCGGCTATGGGGCTATAGGAAAGAGTGTTGTGACAATTTACACAAGATTCGGACGACATGACTGACGCGCGCGCGGCACGGATAACGGTTGATCCATCTTCCTCTAACAGTTGGCTGAATGTTTGATCCGGATTATCTTTTAGGAAATTCCATGCATCTTGCTCGAATGCATCCAGCACGCGCTCTTCGCGGTTCGGAAATGGGAAAGGGCTGTAGACAAGCAAATCATAACCAGCAATGTCTCGCGCCGCTGAATTCACATCGTGAATCATGGTCGCAGGGAAGGGAATTGCGTTTGGATCGTCAAAATGTTCGGTCGACGCATATTTTCCGTCAATCCACATAAATTTTGGCACAATATTTTTGGCATAAAAACTGCGGAAAGTTACCAGCTGACTGATCAGCTTTTCAGCCTCGCCGACGCTCTGATTCACAATGTTGTCCTGCAATTTCTGAGGCAGAGACATTGTAATGTAAGCAACCGCAATAAAAGCGACGGGAATAGGCAATAAAAGGGGCCAAAGAATGGAATTCTTCCAAAAGCGCATGGTTGTCTCCAAAATGGGCTATGTCCTTAAAGACGACAGGTCGATCCATTGTTTTATCCCGGCATGCAAAGATTCTGATATCTGAACGATTTTAATCCTTGATGAGACCGTGAAGTGGGCCGAGATATTGATAAACAATCGCATCACGCCTATGCCATTAGCTCAGACGAAAGGATTGAAAATGGCGAACCATCTCTACCACGGCGATTTACCGGATGATCTGGATTTGGGTCCGATTGTCGCTATTGATTGTGAAACAATGGGTCTCAACCCCAGTCGCGATCGCCTGTGCCTTATTCAATTGTCTTCGGGTGATGGCTATGCGCATCTGGTTCAAATCGCGCAAGGGCAAACAGAGGCTCCAAATTTGTGCCGTCTTTTGAAAGACCCGAGGGTTCTCAAGCTGTTCCATTTCGGCCGTTTTGACATAGCTGCGATGTACAACGCTTTCGGCACACTGGCCGCGCCGGTCTATTGCACGAAAATCGCCAGCAAGATGGTGCGCACCTACACCGACAGGCACGGTTTAAAAAACCTACTGCAAGAGCTTCTGGGCGTGGACATCTCAAAATACCAGCAATCGAGTGACTGGGGTGCTCCCGACCTGACAGATGCACAGCTGGATTATGCGGCCAGTGACGTGTTGTATCTACACAAACTCAAGGCAGTACTTGATCAGAGACTTGAGCGTGAAGGGCGAACTGAGTTGGCGCAAAAGTGTTTTGATTTCTTGCCTGCACGGGCTCAACTTGATCTCGCAGGGTGGCCCGAGATTGATATTTTTTCGCACTAACTTCGCACTAACCAGGGGCGCGCCATAGAGGTGATCATAGCCGTCGCATCAAACTCAAGGAAACAAGCAAGAAAATGATAGGGAGGATAGCCACCTACTCGCGCGTTGTCGCTTGGCTGAAGGTCATATTCCCCTTGTCGGCCCTGGGACTGCTGTCAACGTTGTTTTTATTTTCGAAAACCATCGATCCCGAGAAATCGATTCCGTACGCAGCGGTCGACGTAAAAGAGCTTGCCCGAGAACCTCGGATCACAGCCCCCGAATTTTCCGGGATGACAGCAGACGGGGCTGCGATCACTCTGTCAGCCGCAACTGCAAAAACCGACCCCGCCGAACTGGAAGATGCATCGATCGAAAAGTTATCAGCGGTAATACAAACGCCAGATGGTGCAGAGGTGAGCGCTATTGCGGACAGAGGATCCATCGAAAACGCCCGCATCGCGCGGCTTGAGGGCGATGTCACGATTGAAACCTCGAATGGGTACCGCATTGAAACTCAGGAGCTCAGTGCCGAGCTGGACAGGACGCGGATCACCACGTCTGGTCAGGTCAAAGCGGAAGGCCCCATCGGAACCATTATCGCCGGGAAAATGACCGTGTTATTGCAAAACAATACCGGAACCTCTCTACTTGTTTTCGACAAAGGCGTTCAGGTGATATACTTTCCTTCAAAAGCAACCGAGGATTAACCGTGAGAATTTTTCGCATTGTTTCTGTGATCTGTCTGACAGTTTTGGCCGGATGGGTGTCTGCTCAAGGTACCCAACTTTCGTTCGGCGGATTAGGCCAAGACACAAGCGCACCGATTGAAATCAATTCGGATGAACTGGCAATTTCTCAGGCAGACAGTTCCGCAACATTCTCAGGGAATGTGACGATCAGTCAGGGCAACATGATGCTGTCTGCCCCGTTGGTGACCGTGGTCTATAACCCAGAGACGTCAGAAATCGCCAAACTGCTGGCATCCGGTGGGGTGACCTTGATCTCAGGTGAAGAAGCCGCCGAAGCGGAGGAAGCCGAATATTCCGTCACAACGGGTATGATTGAAATGCGGGGAAATGTGCTTTTGGCGCAAGGTCAAATCACGTTAGCGGCAGCGGACATGCTGGTTAATCTGAACGACGGAACGGCACTTCTAAGCGGTCGTGTCAGGACCATCTTGCGCCCTCGGGACTCCAACGAATGACCGAAGTGCACCCTAACCTGTCTTTAACTGAAGGATCCGCCGGTCTACGGGTAGAGCACCTTCGGAAAAGCTATCGGAAAAAAGTGGTCATACGTGACGTTTCGATGGAGCTGAAAAAAGGCGAGGTGGTTGCGCTATTGGGTCCGAACGGTTCAGGAAAAACCACGTGTTTTTACAGCATCGCTGGTTTGGTTACCCCAGAGGGCGGGCGCGTTACTGTTGACGGCGTGGATGTGACCCGATTGCCAATGTATCGTCGTGGACGATTGGGCATCGGATACCTACCACAAGAGATGTCGATCTTTCGGGGAATGAAAGTCGAAGACAATATAATGGCGATTTTGGAGATATCCGAAAAGGATCGCCATAAGCGCCGCGAGCGTCTAGAAGAGCTGCTCTCCGAGTTTTCGATCGAACACCTACGTCGCGCCAATGCAATGGCTCTGTCAGGCGGTGAACGGCGACGGGTCGAGATCGCACGCTGTCTTGCTGCCAATCCCAAGTACCTATTACTTGACGAACCCTTTGCGGGCGTGGATCCGATTTCGGTTGGCGACATCCGCCATCTTGTCGCCGATTTAACCAAGCGTGGACTGGGAGTTTTGATTACAGACCACAATGTACGCGAGACACTCGAAATTGTGGACAGGGCCTATATCCTGCACGACGGCACCGTCATGATGAGCGGCTCTCCCAATGACGTCGTCAACGACGATAATGTGCGCCGCGTTTATTTGGGTCAGGATTTTAAGATATTCTGAACCCCGTCAATTTATTGAAAAAGACTTGCTCTAGATCATTGACTCTTCCTGATATTTCGCGCCCAATTAGTTTATGGTTGTTCAGTGCATCAGCGCGATTCATTGGGCCCCGCGCATCTCGCAGGGCATCAATGCGCTCAAACCGAACGCCATATTTTCCATAAAAAATAAGACCGTGAGACCGTTAATCTTTCAAGTGGTCAACACTGTCTAATTCCTAACGAAAGGAACTTCGCATGCTTTATCAAATCAGCGGAAAACAAATCGACATAGGTGCGTCCTTGCAAACCTACGTTCAGGACGAATTGGGCGCTATCGTGCAGAAATACGCTGAACGTCCGACTGACGCGAACATCATTTTTTCGAAAAGCGGTTCGGAATTTGTCTGCGAAGCCACGGTTCACTTGTCCACGGGACTAACCGCCTCCGCGAAGGGGCATGCCCACGAAATCCACGCAGCATTTGATAGCGCAGGCCAAAAAATGGAGAAGCAACTCCGCCGTTATAAGCGCCGCCTAAAAGATCATCACAGCGAGCGTACTGCGCCTGTTGAACATTTTGGCGCATCATCCTATATCCTCGCCGCAGATCAGGAATCGGACGACGTCGAGCCCGAAAGCCTGCAGCCGATGATCATCGCCGAAATGGAGACGAAAATCCCGTCCCTTTCCGTCGGAGAAGCGGTTATGCAGATGGAGCTTGCCGGCGCGCCGGTTCTTATTTTTAAGAACGAAGGCAACAGCGGACTGAATGTCGTGTATCGACGCGAAGACGGGAATATCGGTTGGATAGACCCAAATAACGCAATGTGATACCTCGACCTTTTCGGGTTCCGCAGAGAAGGCAAAATGCAACTTTCAGAGATTCTTCGGCCAGATGCCGTTAAGGTCGTTTCTTCTTCGACCAGTAAGAAGCGCCTATTCCAAGAATTGGGAGACATCGCCGAAGCCTCTTATGGGCTGGACGCGGGCCTTGTCGTCGAGTCTCTGATTGATCGTGAGAGCCTTGGACCAACAGGCGTGGGGCACGGTGTAGCCTTGCCCCATGCTCGCCTTGAAGGCATGGAAGGTCTGGCGGGCATCTTCGTGGTGCTAGAAAAGCCTGTCGATTTTTCATCACCCGATCGCGAGCCAGTGGATTTAGTGTTCGCCCTTTTTGCACCCGTTGACGCAGGCGTTGAGCACTTGAAAGCCTTGGCTTTAATATCGCGGACGCTGAAAGACGCCAATTCACGGACGAAACTGCGTGCCAATCCAAATCCAACAGCGCTATATGCGATTTTGACCGAAAGCGTGACGACCAAGGCTGCTTAAAGCGGGCGCCACCTGTCAAAACCAAAGACCATATAGTCCCTGCTATAGGTAGCCTGCGCGGCCTTTTCGATTTGATCGTCGTAAATGTCAGCCAGCTTGTATTGCCCTGTCGGCGTGAAGCGTTCGATTGTCGGTGCCTGCTCAAGCCCAACTTTAGCCGCAAGTCCCATCAACTCTTCTAACAGGTCTTCCTCACGAATAATCAAGTCAGGCAGAGCAAAACTGCTGAAGCCCTGAATGATCTGAGACTGGCTTGCCCAATGGGCATCCACGCGAATGCTGCTCTGATCTGCCAGATTTGTTTGAAGCCACTCTAGAAATCCAAGGAACGCGCCGCGATGCTCGTTCAGATCATAAGCAAGGTCATAAGGCGTATCAGGCAAAGGTATCTTGTAGCGCTTTCGAAGTTTGCGGCGAATGTTTGGAAACGCGCCATCGTCATCGGCAAGGATATGTCGACAAAAAACTTCGTGCGCCCGCTCAAGCGGATGTCGAACGACCGTAAAAGTCCGATGCCCCGGATTTGACCGCTTCCATTGCCGCAGCGATTTTTGCGAAAAGTTTCTGGTTATGCCCGGATCCTGCCCTAACCGAGATAGCCAGTTAGTAACACTTTGAACAGGTCCGCCCTTGACCAGCATGAACAGCAAAGGCGCCCCGGTTGACGACACAAACTCGGGCACAGCCGCCCCCCGCCGAGGCTCAAAATTGGGGGTACGGGTCAAATTGAAGCGATCCATGCGCGCCAGCGCTTCGGTCATTTTCTCAAAATTTTGAACCTTTTCTTCGATCCCCTCGGGGTTTTGCTTTTTGAGCGTTTTGCTCACCGAATTCAGACGGCCAGACACACCTAAAAAAGCGGCGATACCGTTAAGAATTTCCACATCGTTGATATCGTCGTATCCGATGTAAAACGCCGTCTGCCCACTGCGCTGTAGCGTGTTCAGGATCCTGACCTGAAATGCTTGCAGGTTATTCAAATGATCGCTGAATTCATCGGGATCAAAGACAATCCGGCTTTCCTTGCGGTTTTAGCCATCGGTCAGTTTCCACTGACCGGTTGCCTGAGCAATTTTCCACGAAACATAGCTGTCCACCGGATTTCGGGTTAGAACGATTTTTGCACATTTCGGGTCGTTCAACACTTGATCAATGATCCGTTGATCATGATCGTAGAAAAATCGGAAACCGCCCATTCCCTGTGAAAACTCTTTGATTGTCGTCAACAATCGAAACGGGTCATCGTCCCGCATGTCCTGCGTGATACCCATAATATCTGCACGGTTCGGATAGCCAATAAATGCAGGATTGAACGCTTCGCCATGGCAAAACAGGCCGTCAATTTCATTCAAATTGACTTCTAGAAAATTACTGCCCGTCCTCATTTCCGCAAACAGGACGAAATACTCAAATTCATTAGCCATTCATTTACCGGACCAAATACGGCTTTCGTGGATTGGGCTTAGCTTTATCATCAACAGCTGCAACCGGAAACTCTCCCATCAGATAGGGGTGCATGCCTTGATTTTTCAGGTTCTGAAGGAATTGACCAAAGCCCGCCACGTCAACCATGCGCGGCAACTCGGTCAAGCGATGTGCCTCGCGGTTGCCGATTTCATCAACAATAGTTTGCAAAGGTTCGCTGGGCGCTTCAACAAACTCGGCTAGCGTCCAGATGCGTATACGGGCCTTGGCGTAGAGCGAGCGCAGAGCGACGATGTGATCATTCTCTATCTTCTGTAGTTTCGCAGCCTCTTCTCGTATTTCAGAGAAATTCCTATTCTGCCGGAACCGGGAAAGCGCCCAGGCACCTGATATGACTGAAATTTGGGCATTCACATCCTTGGCAATGTGCCAGCTGATTTCCTGATTATCACGCGGTCCAAATTGGAAACACTGACGCTCTCCGCGCGTGTTCCAAATCAGGTTGTTTAAAAATGCATTTGGCCGGTGATCACGAAGTGCCGCGCTATCGGAAAGGCAGCCTGACACCAGATTCTGTCGTTC
>Ga0181607_10006013_pt1 | contig 10205 bp, 11 predicted proteins | sample 041ome_9_FD_132420 | JGI IMG/M metagenome (GOLD analysis project Ga0181607, IMG submission 132420) | Coastal salt marsh microbial communities from the Groves Creek Marsh, Skidaway Island, Georgia - 041413US metaG (megahit assembly) | ecosystem: Environmental > Aquatic > Marine > Intertidal zone...
ACCCGGTATTTACGTTCAAAACTCAGCATGGCCATTGTCGGCGCCCTCCAAGAAAATGGGGCAGGCGGTCAAAGGACAACCAGTGTCTTGCTTGCCCAATGACTGCCTGCGTCGTCATATCGACCTCAACTACTTCGGCATCGACGAGTTCTGAATCGAAGCCTTGTACTCGGCCTGACTCATACCGTCCATCCAGTTGAACCGAACGGTGCTCAACAGAATGAGATGAATCATTGCTGCCAGACCGAACAGAAAAACGCCTTGCACCACCATGGCACGCAGCGGATCGTAGAGTTTCCAAACTCGCCACATATCGTGACCTCCTCGATTAAGTTAAATGGGACATCAGCGTGTAAACGGCTGCCCTTACGCCACCAAACAAAGTCCTACCTTGCTCTGCTCCCGGGAGCCAGGACCGCCAGCGCAGCATGAGCAGCTGTGCAACCAGGGCTACCGCCAGAAAAACAACATAGAGAACAGCAGAGATGCCAATAAAGGCCACCGAGTCGCTGCGCATCGTCTGACGGACGCTTGTTGAATGAGCCATTTCTGCCATAACGGTTCCTCCTTCCGGAACTCAAAGATTTAGTAGAACCAGGGACGCCAGGCCCAGACGAGGATGTGGGCAATGACAGCAATTGCCGTAAAACCCACTAAGCCCTGCATGTAATACGTATGGAACTCTTGGGCTTCTTCGTCGGTGAGACCGGAGATACTTGTGTTATTGCTCATGGGAGGTTCTCCTTAGAGTTGACCTTGCGGCCAAATCCACGCCGGGCCCGCGTGGAGAGGGCAGCCGCGGCACCATGCCACGACGTTGGGGAAGAGGTGATGACCAACCCATGTTTTGCATAGGTTCATGCCACCACCCCCGTGTTCAGAAAATCTTGGGCAGCCTCAAGCTGCTCGACAGTGACCAGGTTGTCACCTGCCTCGCGGGCCTGACGTTCTGCACGATCACGCAGCCTCTTGGCCACAGAGATTTGAATAAGGACCGGATGCGTTGCCACCATCTCTTCAAGCCGTTGCTGGGCATCGGCGGCCCATGGAAGGCTGCGGGCCACCTGCGACTCCGCGGTGCTTCGTGCGCCTAAGGGCGTTGCAAGACCTTTGTCCATTTCAGTGCCCAAAGGCAGAATATGAAAGAGGGCATCGAAGAGGCCATTGCAGACTTCTTGAAGGAGATAGACCGCACCGGCATAGCCCATAAAGGGTGTTCCGGTATGACGTCGAATAATGGCGCCTGGAAACGAGGCCGGAATGAAGCTGGCACGGCTTGCCCGCTCGGCCAGGTACATACGCTCGTTGTAACTGCCAAACATAATCAAAGGTGCCTTCTTGGTACAGAACTCACGCACCTGATCGTTCGCGGTTTTTTCGCCGGCACGACGGGCCACGGCAAACTGGCAGGGAAGCCCAAGTTCATCTTGCAGGTAATGGCGAATACCACGCGTGTAGGTTTCGTTAGCCACCACGGCAAAACTCGCGGTTCCAAAAAAATCTTGAGTGACTGAACGCCAGAGGTCCCAGATGGGCTTAATGGTGGAATGCTTTTCTTTTTCGATGAAGGGCTCGGGGTCGAGACCAAGCAGTTCACCCAGCTGGCGCAAAAAGGCCGTGGTGCTGTGCAGCCCAATGGGTGCCTGCAGATAGGGACGCTCAAGGGCCTCGCAAAGCATGCGGCCGTACTCTCGGTACATGCAGACATTCACCTCGGCCTCGGCAAGGCGCGGTACATCCATTAAGTGGCTGCCTAAAGGAAAGACCATGCCCACGTCCGCACCAATGCCTTCAATAAGGCGAATCATTTCTGCAAGGTCGCTGGGCAGGTTGAACATGCCGTAGGCCGGGCCAATGATGTTGACTTTGGGCTTCACGCCTTCGGCGCGTGGCTTCACAGCAGGAACCTTCTTCATGCCGTACTCGGTCCATAGCCACATGAGCGCACGGTTGGCCGCCTGCCATTGGTCTTCATCAATGGTGCGCGGAAGAAAGCGCGCAATGTTCATGCCCTCGGGCGTGACACCACCACCAATCATTTCTGCAATGGAGCCCGTAACCACCACCGCAGGCAAGTCAGGATCAAGCACCGCGTGCGCCCGCTTCATGGCGCCCTCGGTTCCCTCGCGGCCAAGCTGCTCTTCGGCGAGTCCGGTGACAACAATAGGAAGCTCGTGCGGAGGCAGCGCGTCGGTGTAGTGCAGAACCGATGTCACTGGCAAGTTCTCGCAGCCCACGGGGCCATCAATAACTACCTGCAAACCCTTCACCGCCGTAAAGACATAAACGGCACCCCAGTAGCCGCCTGCGCGATCGTGATCGAGAACCATCATGTTCCTATGGCCTCCTTCTCGCGGCGAGCCGCCTTCTTCTCTTGCTGGCGACGCACAATGCCTTTGAACTCGGGCCGAGCCTGCGGCGTGTCGCGCCAGATGCCAGCGTTATCTTTCGTGCCCACGTCACCAAAAAACTCCTTCATGACGTTAAAGCGCTCTTGATTGGCAAGCGCGGCATTGACCACCTGGGCCAATGAGCCTGCTCCCGCCGCACCCATTAAAGGACGCGCAGAAATAAGGTTGGTGAAGTAGAGCGAGGGGATGCTCTGCTCTTTCGCCTTTTGAACCACCGGAGTGGTGCCAATGGCAAGGTTGGGTTTGAATTCGTCAACGGCCGCTAAATCCTGCTCAAGCGATGCGCGGTACTGGACATGCACGCCCTTGGCCTCAAGCCAGTCGCGATCCATTGCACTCATGGCCGTGCGTGGGCAGGCGGTACCTACATAACGCACGTCGGCACCGCTTTCAATAAGCATGCGCGCAACCAACAACTCCGAGCCTTCGTAGCCACTAACAGTAATACGCCCCTTAATTGGGCTCTTGGCCAAGACCTGCTGAATCATGGGCAAGACAGCCTGTTTGGCTGCCGCGATTTTTTCATTGGGTGTGTTGGTGGCCGCACCCACGGCCTCAAGCCAGGTGGCAGTGCCTTCAATACCAACCGGGGCCGATCCAAAAATGGGCCGGCCTGCACTTTCAAAGACACGCATGCTTGCGGCGTAGAAGGGGTGAATGGCCGCCACAGCCGCACAGTCAAGAGCAGCGTAAAGTTCGCGCCAGTCGCGGGTTGGAACCACCGGCCCCACAGCCAGTTGCATGGGGGCAAGCATCTGACCAATTAGCATGGGGTCGGCGGGAAACATTTCACCCAACAAGGTAATGGTGGGCAGCGCGTTTTTCCCGGCCGCCGGCGCAGCAACCGGGCCGGCCTGGGCCTCACCCATGGCGTACTGAAGCATGGCGCCTGCCAAGACGTCTTTGGCCTCGGCATGGGTAGGTACACCAAAGCCTGGAACATCAATACCAATGATTCGAACGCCGTTGATTTCTTTGGGTAACAACTGCAAGGGCACACCACTGGCGGTGGGCACACACAGGTTAATAATCACGAGCGCATCAAGCTGCTCGGGGTCGGCCTGTGCATAGACGGCCTCACGAATGTCTTCAAAGAGCTTGCCTGTGACCAGCGTTTCAGAATTGAAGGGCACATAACCCACGGTTCGTCGGGCACCGTAGAAATGCGAGGTGAAGGTAAGGCCATAAACGCAACAGGCACTCCCCGACAAAATGGTTGCCGTGCGACGCATGCGCAGGCCCACGCGCAAGGAGCCAAAGGCGGGGCACATGCTTTGGGGTTGGTCGTGGGGACCCTTGGGGTAGTCTTTGGCGTATTGGTTTAGTGTGTCGGCTTTACCCGCAGCGGCGGCCGCGGCGTGAAGCTCTTGCTTATTGCTGCATGAAACGCCTTCGGTGTGCGCTTGCTTTGAAGCGCTCTCGGCCTGCGCTTCTCTTGAAACGCCCTCGGCGTGCACCTCTCTCGAGGCGCCCTCGGCCAACGAACTCACCCGCTCGCGCGAAGGAATCACGCGCTCGCCGTGCGAGTCCGTAACGTCCGAGGGCTTGTCGGAATGCGACGCGCCACGCGAGTCAAGTGACTGAATGGGCAGAATAGGAATGGGCTGGCGCGCGTTCATGATCAATAGGGCTGACGAGGCTTAGGCCTGGTCGTAGACCACTTCCAGTGAAGGTTTCTCAACCGTTTCACGGCCGAGCATGTCCACCACGGTGGCGGGTTCAAGCACAACGTTGCGGCCTACTGTGTCACTTGAAAAGAGCCCAAGCAGGTCGTCTTGTGACAGGGGTTTTGGCCTTACGGGGGGAGCTTCGGCCACATTGGTTGCAAGGGTTTCAAACATCGAGGCCCACTGACCACCGGGCTTACCAATAATTTCGTAGGCCGCACTTTTGCGGCGAATGTCTTCGTTGGCAGGAATGGCTGACAAGACTGGAATGCCTGCGCGCTCGGCAAAGGCTGCGGCCTCGCCGGTGCCGTCATCTTTGTTAATGACCATGCCAGCCACGCCTACATTGCCACCAAGCTTGCGGAAGTATTCCACCGCCGAGCAGACATTGTTCGCCACATAAAGCGACTGCAGGTCGTTACTGCCCACCACAATCACCTTCTGGCACATGTCACGCGCAATGGGCAGGCCAAAGCCACCACAAACCACATCGCCTAAAAAATCTAGCAAGACGTAGTCGAAGCCCCAGTCGTGAAAGCCAAGTTTCTCAAGGGTTTCAAAGCCGTGAATAATGCCTCGGCCACCGCATCCGCGACCCACTTCGGGACCACCCAGCTCCATGGCAAACACACCGTCGCGCTTAAAGCAGACATCGCCAATGGCCACCTCTTCACCGGCAAGTTTTTTCTTCGACGAAGTCTCGATAATGGTGGGACAGGCCTTGCCACCAAACAACAAAGACGTCGTATCGCTTTTAGGGTCGCAGCCAATGAGCAGAACCTTCTTACCCTGCTGGGCCATCATGTAGCTAAGGTTGGCAAGCGTAAAGCTTTTGCCGATGCCGCCCTTGCCATAGATGGCAATAATTTGTGTTTCTTTCGTGACCGGCCCGGTATGAACGGGGTCCGGTTCCATCGCAGCCTCAGCGGTAAGCCGCGTCTTCATCATGAACTGAATGGGTGCACCCTTTGCATCAAGCGTCATTGCAGATTCCTCCAGTCCAAAACCATCTTTAAGCAGGCCTCATCATCAAAGGCCTGTGTGTATGCGGCTGCCGCTTCACTTGCGGGCCGTGTGTGTGTAACAAGTCCCTCCAACGAGAGTTTTCCTTCTTCAACCAGACAACGGACGGCAAGCATGTCCTCGGGCTGCCACTGGGCGGCCACACGAAGACGAGCCTCACGAAGGAAGGCGGGCACGAAGTTCATTGCAAGCGATTCGGTGTAGAAACCGGCGAGAACAAGTTCTCCTCCGAGAGCAAGATGGGCCACCCATTCATTAAGACTTGGTGCATGGCCACTGACATCCACAATGGTTTGAAACCGCTGGCCTTTGCTGTCATCAGGCGCCGAGACTCGGTAGCCTTGACTACCTGCACGTCGAGCAGGGTTCACTTCCCAGACCAAGGGATGACCACCCAGAGCCACGGTAAGGCGCGCAACTAAACGCCCAAGCGTTCCGTGGCCAACCACCAGGTCGGGCAGAGCGTCGCGGTTAATGACGTGATGGGCTGTGGCCGCAAGCGCCAGTAACACCGCCTGCTCTTGAAGGTCCTCGCGAAGACTGACAAGCCGTGACGCTGGCACAACCAGCTGCTCACCAGCCCCACCAAAGAGCCCACGAACCGGGCCCCAGCAGCTCGCGCCGGGAACAAACACCGTATCGCCATTCTTGAGGCCACTTACAGCGGAGCCGGACTCAATAACCTGGGCAACGGTTTCATAACCTGGTACCAGCGGATAGCCCATGCCTGGAAAGCTTGGCATCTCACCGGTGTAGAAAAGTCGTTCTGTTCCAGTGCTGATGCCACTGAACAAGGTCTGCACAACAACGTCCTGCGCACCTGGCTCGCTGAGAGCAAGCCTGCGCCAGTCGAGGGTTCGGGGTGCTTGGAGCACCACTGCTTGGGCGGTTCGTTGTGTCATTTTTTGTTTACTTTTTTATTGTCTAGCTATCTATACAGTTTCAATCCTAGTCTTTTCAGCAGAGTTGTCAATGTGGCTTAACAACTTTTGTTGTCAATTTGTCTATGACGAGGTTCACCCTGGTGGTGCGTAAGCCCGCATCAGGCCCGTCTGCAGGGGCAGGCGCGTGGGAATGGCTTCAACCCGCGTGAATCCCGCCTGAGTGAGGAGCCTGGCCAGCTCCTGGGGGGTTCGGGCTCGCCCTTTTCCCATAGCAAGAAGGTAAAGGCCGAAGTAGGCATCGCCCATGGCCTCAGCACCCGGCGTCCCAGACATAGGCTCGGCCAACAAAAGCCAACCCCCCTGGGCCGAGAGCGCCCGGCGAGCCGATTTCAGAATGGTCATCACCCGCTCATCGCTGTGGTCGTAAAGCACCCGAACCAGACTTATAAGGTCGGCACCTGTTGGAACGGGGTCGGAGAAGAAGCTTCCACCATGAAAACTTATGCGCCCGCCAAGACCCTGATCGGCAAGCACGTTGCGAGCCTTTTGCACCACGGCGGGAAGATCGAACAGCATGAGACGCAGCTGCGGGTGCGCCTTCGCGACAGCCGACAGAAAAGCGCCCTGCCCGCCGCCCATATCCAGCAAGCAGCGATGCTTGGAGAAATCGTAAGCCGCCAGCACCTGCTCGGCCACCAAAGGCTGCGAAGCCGCCATAAGCTCGGAATAGTCCGAGACCTGCTGCAGCGTTAAGGCGGTGCCTGCCGCCTTGGGCGCACTGGGCTGATTGGAAGGACTGGACGTGCCGGACGTGCTGGAGGGATTCGGCTGATTGGGCTGGTTGGGCTCGCCCATGCTCTCGCGGGTGTAGGCCCAGTATTCGCGCAGTTGGGTTGTCTTGGAAGGATCACGCAGAAGGGCCACCGGGTCGGCCAAGTCTTGGTAGACCGATTTGTGATGCATGACCATGGCCGTAATGGCCTTATTGCCTGCCACCACCGCACCCAACATGCCCAGGCCAAGCCATTGTGAGGTGCCCACAGTGGACGCATCGGCGGCAGACTTTGCTGAAATTTCACCCGTCGGGGCCGTACGCCACTCCAACAACTCAAGAGCCACCGCCGCGCGCGTTAAGACCTCGAAGCTGCGGTCGTTCAGATCGAGTTCTCGCTGAAGCTCACTGGCGCGACGCGGGCCCGCAGCTAGCTTCTCAAAGAGTTTGAGTTCAACACAGGAAAGCAAAACCTGGCTGTAGCTAAAGCCCGCAACAAGGTCAAAGAGTCGGCGCGACTGCAGACGTGCGATGCTGCGCAGGCCAGGAATAGCAAGCACCCAGCGATGAAACCGCGGGCTTGCTAATAGCCGATCACGAAGTGCGGGCCAGTTCATAAGAGATTAAGAATGAAGCGAGGACCGACGCTCCACCTTGTGAGGACCTTCGGTGGGCACAAGCCGTTGCGACTCCTGCATCACCAATCCGCGAAGCCGAGCCGCCCCATGACAGGCGGGGATGCTGTCGATGGCCTCTTGCATGAGCCGATCAAACAGCGCAACCGCACCGTCAAGGCCAAGCAAGGTGGCGGCACTGGGCCTGTCATGGGTCTGGTCTTGGCCTGCGGGCTTACCCAGAAGGCTTGCATCGCCCACCACATCGCGAATGTCATCGGCCACCTGATAGGCCTCACCCAGGCAGTCACCCAGCGTCTTCCATGCGGAAGGATCCATGCCGGCTGCAGCCGCGCCTCCGGCGGTTGCTGCCGTAAAAAGCGAGCCCGTCTTCGCCCGCTGGTAATCGGCCAAGACCGCATGCGACTCACACTCCCAGGCCTGGCCCGCCACAATTCCAAACGGAGGCCCCACGGACTGATCCAGCATGGCGGTTAAATCAGGAAGACGCCCCAGGTGCTTGGGTCTGCAGCCCACCAGGGTGCGAAAGGCAAGAACAATAAGGGCATCACCGGCAAGCACGGCAAGCCTTTCACCGTAGGCCTTGTGAACCGAAGGCTGACCGCGCCGAAGATCGGCATCATCAAAGCAAGGAAGGTCATCGTGCACCAAGGAGGCGCAGTGCATGAGCTCAAGGGCGGCCCCGTAGCTCTCCGAAAGCCTGGGGTCATCGTCGCCACAGGCCAGTGCCACCGCCATGCAAAGCTGCGGGCGAATGCGCGCGCCGCCGGGAAAGACGGCATGGCGCATGGCCTGCCCTAGCTTAGGGGGCGAACCCTTGGCCTCAGCCGCAACCAGGCTTGTCTGAAGCACGTTTTCAATTCGTTGCAGCATCGCCATGGCGGGCCTTCCTTTCTTCGTCACGCCAAAGTCACCTGAAGATGTCATTTATACGTGACAATAAGTAATGACAGTCAGAGTAGACACTTGAACATGTCCCGTCAACCCGCTTATGCAAGAATTTCAATGCCCGCCGGCCTTGAGGCCTTCGACCTCGAGGTTCAGGGCTGTGCCTGGTCGGGCTGGCGGTCTACGGGCAAGGCCCCGGCGCCCCTTATCCTCATGCTGCATGGCACCGGTGGCAGTCGCGTGTCGTGGCGGCCCGTTCTGAATGAACTGCTAAAAAGTCACAGCGCGGGGCCTAGCAGCCAGCCTGACCTTCAGCTTTTAATTCCCGACCTACCCGGCCACGACGCCACCCACTGCGCTCGTCACTCCACCCATGGGCTGCGCGAAATGGCTGACGACCTGCAGTCCCTTCTTCAGGCGCTTGGTATTCAAAAGGTTGATCTGGTTGTCGGTCACTCCGCAGGCGCAGCAGTTGCCATCTGGCTCTCACTCTTAGGCGTGCCCATTCAAAAAATTCTGGGCGTTGCGCCCTCGCTGGTGCCCCCCCCTGCGTTTTACAACCTCATGCTTGGGCCCTTGCTAACACCTTTGTTTGTGTCTGGCCCCAGTGTCTCGGGCTTATCGGCCCTGGCGCGCGGAACTCGCATTGTGGATGGCCTGATTGCCTCAACAGGCTCTCGTATTCCAGACGATCAACAAGAGGAATACCGACGTATCTTTGCCCAGCGCAGTCATGTAAGAGGCGCCATCGAGTTTATGGCCGGCACCGACCTGCCCGCCTTGCTTGCGCGCGGGCATGAACTGACCGCAGACCTTAATTTATTAATTGCCGAAGACGACCGATGGATACCCGCAAGCGGCCTGCGACGTGTGGCCCGCGACCACTTTCCCAAGGCGGACCTGCAGTTCTGCACGGGCGGACATTTGGTTCAAGAGGTGAACCCGGGGCTTGTGGCCACAACAATAAAAAACCTAATGACAACACGCTAAAAACTTTTAAAGCGCTATGCCCATCTCGCTAAGGCTACCTGCGGACATCGAAGACCGCCTATCTAATTTGGCATTAAAAACAGGCCGCACAAAAACTTCTTACGCCACACAGGCCATTTGTGAACAGATCGATGACCTTGAAGACATTTACCTGGCAAAAAAAGAAATGAAAAAGATTCGCTCCGGCAAAGGCGCAACGACACCTCTATCAGAACTTATGAACGAGTATGGCCTGGCGCGTTGAGATCTCCCCACTTGCCAAGCGCCAACTTATTTTTCTTCAAACACTCGCCTTCACCACATCGGCAACAGCCTTGGCCTGAGCAAAGGGCATGGGCAAGTAGACCGCGTTAAGCGCTTTGGCAAGGTCATTGGCCATGGCCTCACTGCGAACAGAGGTATCAATAAGAAGGCGCTTATCGGCCAGCACCGACAACTGGCGCGCCAGGCTCTTTGCCTCCTGCATGGCCTGCTCGCGGCCGGGCTTGCCATCGCGGGTTAGGTTGGCCTTGCCATCCGTAAGCACAACAAGCACCGTGTTGTCCCCCTCGCGACGAAGACTATGAACCAGTCGCGCGGCCGCCTCAAAGCCCGCGGCAATGGGGCTACCGCCACCACCAGGAAGGCTCTGCAGGGCTCGCTTTGCCGCTACAAGCGAGCGCGTGGGTGCCAAAAGAAGGTCGGCACCGCTGCCCCTAAAAGACACCAGTGCCACGCGATCGCGGCGCACATAGCAGTCGGCCAATAGCAACTCCACTGCGCCCTTGGCTTCTGACAAACGCTGCAGGGCCATGGAGCCCGAGGCATCCACCACAAACACCGTGGTCGTTCCTCGACGCTTTTTCTCACGCCAGACATGCAGGTCCACGGGGCGCAACTGAATACGGCACGGGCTCTCTTGCTTATCTAGCGTCTGAAGGCGCCGGACTCTTCGA
>Ga0181607_10006020_pt1 | contig 10200 bp, 12 predicted proteins | sample 041ome_9_FD_132420 | JGI IMG/M metagenome (GOLD analysis project Ga0181607, IMG submission 132420) | Coastal salt marsh microbial communities from the Groves Creek Marsh, Skidaway Island, Georgia - 041413US metaG (megahit assembly) | ecosystem: Environmental > Aquatic > Marine > Intertidal zone...
ATATGTTTTTTAGACTCTGATGACTATTGGCATAAAGATAAACTCAAATTACAATATTCATTTTTGAAAAAAAATAAATTTTTTGCTTCCTCAACTAATTTCTCTTTAGTTAAAAACAAAATATTTAAAACTTTTCATTATAAAGAAAAAATTAAATTTGATGACTTGTTGTACAGTAGACCAGTAGCAAATTCATCTATCATGATACAAAAAAAACTTATAAAAAAAATATCAAAAAATTTCAGAATAACTTCATATGCTGAAGATTATTTGTGGTGGCTAAAAGTTACTGAAAAGTATACCATTTATAATATCCAAAAAAATTTAACTTATTTAAATGTTTCTAATGATAGTAGAACAACTAAAGGATTTTATGAAAATTTTACTTCATTAATATACATTTATAAAAAGGTGTATAAGTTTAGCTTTATTAAAATTTCTAAAATATTTTTATTTTTACTAATAAATAATTTTAAAAAGAAATTTTTTTTTTATTTTGCATAAATATTTAAATTTAATTAAAAAAAAATCGTGATTAAAAACATAATAAAATCTTATAAAAATTTATCATTTAAAGAAATTTTAATTTTATTCTTTCCTTTAATAATTATATCTGGACCATTTTTATCAGATTTATCAGTTTCATATTTTTTTATTCTTTATATTTATTATTTAATAAAAAAAGATTATAAGAATATATTATTTGAGTATAAGTATTTTATATTTTTTGGAATAATTTGTTTTTTATCAACTTTTATCAATTATAAATTTGATCTATTAACACTAAAAAGTTTATTATTATTTAGATTTTATTTTTTTATCTGTATCTCAATATTAATAATTGAAAATAATAAACTTCTATTAAATTATTTTTTTATTATACTTCTGTTAATTTTGTGTGTTTTGTCTATAGACTCATATTTTCAATTATTAACTAATTATAATTTTTTTGGATTTGAAAAATTAGACCCTAAAAGACTCAGTGGGGTTTTTGGCGACGAATATATACTTGGATCATTTATACTAAGAGCATCTATATTACTCTTATATCTTTCAGAATTTTCTAAAATGAATAAAAATTTTACACTTGCTTTATTTTTATTCATTTTAGAACCTCTTATTTTTTTTTCTGGTCAAAGAGGTCCTTTTATAATTTCATTTATTATTGTTTTAGGTATTTTAATTGTTAATTATAAAAACTTAATTGTATATTTAGGAATTGTATACTTACTCTTACTTATAGGTGGAAATTTAGTTTTTAATAAAAAATATAACGAAAGGTTTGTTTACGATATTTCAGAAAATATTAAGAAAGAAAATATTTTAAAAATAGATGAGATTAAAAATAAAAAACTATCTTTTTCAGTTTTAACACCATCTCATACACAAATTTATGCCTCAAGTTTGCAAATGTTTAATGAAAAAAAATTTTTTGGACATGGTGTAAAGTCGTTTAGGGAAATTTGTATTAAATATAATGGATGTTCTACACATCCTCATAATTTCTATTTACAAGCTTTATCTGAAACAGGAATACTGGGTTTCTTAATACTATTTGGTTTTTTTATTAAAATTTCGTATGAATTATTGTTAAAATTAAAGTTAATATTATTTGATCAAAAGAGCAAAATTAAAAATTCATATTATTTAAGTCTAGGCATGTTTTCACTTTTTTTCCCTTTACAACCAAATGGAAATCTTTTTAATAATTATCTACTTATTAATCTATCAATTATAATATTATTTTATTTATATGACAAAAGAAGATTAAATGAGTAAAATATTTTTTTTTTATACAATTATATTCTACACTGCTTACTTTATTATTAATAAGTGGGTTTTTTTAAATAATAAGCTGCTAGACAAAGAGATAAATAAAGTTCAAAGCTTTCATGAAATAGCGACACCAAGATCCGGTGGAATTTTGATTTTTATTACTTGGTTTTTCTTTTTAATATTTAATAATTCAATTTATATAGAGTTTTCTTTTCTTATATATTTTACATTAATAAGTTTTTTAATTGGCTTTTTTGCAGACATAAAAATTATTAAAAGCCCAATAAAAAGATTTTTTTTGATGTTTTTATTTAATTTAATCATAATTTTTTATTATGATTTTTATATAGATCATTTTAATTTTTATTTTTTTGATTTTTTGAATTCATTTTTATTTTTTAAAGTTATTTTAGTTTTTTTGGCTTTATTTTTTATTATTAATGGTTCTAATTTGGTTGATGGTTTTAATGGTTTATTATCAATACATTTTTCAATTATCATATTGATAATTTATTTAATATGTAAAAATAATAATTTAAATATAGATTTACAAAATTATTTAATTTTTTTAATTTTTTGCAATTTATTGTTTTTATCTTTAAATTTTCCCAAAGCTAAAATCTTTTTAGGTGATTGCGGTGCATACTTTTTAGGTACTCAATTAGCTTGTGTTTCAATATATCTGTCAAATAGTTATGATTTAATTTCAACTTTTTTTATTGCAAATATTTTATTCTACTTATTTTTTGAAATATTCTTTTCAGTATTTAGAAAAATTTTACAGAGAAAAAATCCTTTTTATCCAGATGGAAAGCATCTTCATATGCTATTATTCAAATTTATAAAATATAAAACAAAATTTTCAAATCCTATTACATCAACTATAATTAATTTAGCATTTACCCTATTCTTAATTCCTTCATATATTTTTTTTGATAATGATTTGGTTTGTAAAATAATATTTGTTATACAAATATTATTTTATACAAGTTTCTATTTATTTTTAATAAAAAAATTAAATTAATGCAGATATTTATTCTTAATGGTGGATATGGAAAAAGAGTAAAGGAATTTTCATTCAACAAACCTAAATGTTTAATAAATTTTAAAAAAAAACCTTTTATATATTATCAATTAAAATTATTAAAAAAAAAAGGAATAAAAAAAATTTATTTATGTTTAGGTTATAAATCTGGCGATATAATAAAATACTTAAAAAAAAATCCAAGATTAAGTGAAAATGTTAATACTATAATTGAAAATAAAAAACTGAATACTGGGGGAGCATTATTAAATGCTCAAAAATATATGAATAATTATTTTTTTGTTACATTTGGAGATAGTTATCTGGATGTAAACTATAAAAAAATATTTAATTATTTTAAAAAAAAAAAATACTCAAGTCTAATTACTGTTATTAAAAAAAATAAAATTGATTATCATGAGCCGAATTTACTAATTAAGAATAATAAAATAATCGCATACAAAAAACAAAAAAATTTTAACTTTATAGACTATGGGTTAATGGTATTTAAAAAAAACGTATTTTTTGGAAAATCTGTAAAGAAAATACCTTTAGATAAAATTATTAAAAATTTAATAAAAAAGGATGATATTTGTTTTATTAAAATAAATAAAAAATTTAATGAAATAGGATCAAAATATGGTATAGAAAACTTTAAAAAATTTATAAATAAATGAAATTTACATTAAAATTTTTCAATGAAGTACAAAAAACAATCTCAAAAATTGAAGATAAAAAAATTGAAAAAATTGCAAAAATTTTAAATGCTTTAAGGACGAGTAAAGGTAGACTATTTATAATGGGTGTAGGTGGAAGCAGCGCAAACGCTTCTCATGCTGTAAATGACTTTAGAAAATTATGTAACATAGAAACTTATTGTCTTACAGATAATGTTTCTGAACTTACGGCCAGAACTAATGATGAAGGATGGGATTCAACTTTTGTAGGTTATTTAAAAAATTCTAATTTAAAATCAAAAGATATACTTATGATTTTTTCTGTAGGAGGAGGTAATCTAAAAAAAAAAGTTAGCATGAATATTGTAAAAGCAATGCAGTATGCTTCAAAAAAAAAAATAAAAACTATATCTATTGTAGGAAAAAATGATGGGTATGCAGCAAAAAATTCAACAATTTCAATAATATTTGATATTGAAAATAAAAAATTAGTTACGCCAATTACAGAAAGCCTTCAAGTGCTTATATGGCACTATTTAGTATCTAGTCCGGTTTTACAAAAAAATTCAACTACGTGGTAAAAAAAAGGGCAATTTTTTTTGATAGAGATGGTGTGTTAATTGAAGCACCAGTCGATGAAAAAAATAAACCCAAATCAATCAAAAGTTTAAAAGAGTTAAAATTTACTAAAGATATAATTAAGATATGTAAATTTTTAAAAAAAGATTATTTGTTATTCATGATAACAAACCAGCCAGATTTTAAAAGAAAGAATAACACAAAAAAAAATATTCTTGATATAAATAAATTTGTTAAAAAAAAATTAAATTTAAATAAAGTTTTTGTCTGTTTCTGTGATGAAGATAGCTGCCCGAATAGAAAGCCAAATCCAGGAATGATCATGAAAGCAAATAAATTATTTAATTTAAGTTTAGAAAACAGTTATGTTGTTGGGGATAGATGGAGAGATATAGGAGCGGGAAAAAAAGCTGGATGCAAAACTATATTTATTGATAGAAAATATAACGAAAAAAAACCTTATAAACCAGATTTTTCTGTAAATTCAATGGATAAGATATTAAAAATTTTAAGATGAAATTAATAAAATTTATACATGTTGGATTGGGAAATTATTCAAGTCAAAGATTAGAAATCTTAAAAAAAAATAAAAACTTTAAATTAGTAGGGCTGGTTGATACAGATAAAAAAAAAAATAAATAATCTAACAGATAAAGAAAAAAATATTTTTTTTTCAACAATTTCGAATGCTCAGAAAAAAATTAAAGCTGATGCGGCTATTATTTATGTTGCTGCAAAAAAACATGCAAGACTTATTTGTGAAGGTTTAGAAAATAACCTACATATATTATGTGTGAAACCTATAACTTTTAATTCATTCGAGTTTAAAAAAATTATTAAAATTAAAAAAAAAAATAAAAAATTAAAATTAATTCAAGCACAGAATAATCAATGGAATGATGCAACTTTAGAAATGAAAAAAATAATTAAAAATAAAAAATTGTTTGGAAACTTCAAATTAGGTTTATGTACAACTTGGGGAAGACAAGTTTTGATGAGTAAAAATGCAAAAGATGATACTGATACCGACGGATCTTTTTTTCATTCAATGGCATGTCATCAATTAGGGCAACTGATTAAAGTTTTAGGATTACCAATCAGTGTTTACTGTAAATCTGGGTTAGGTGGAGATAAAAAAATTGGTTACAAAAATATACCTAGAACGGCCTCTGGGACAGTAATATTTGATTACGGTAAAGGTCGATATTTTACATATTTGGGAAATAGGTCAGCGAATGGAAATCCCAAAGGTTTTGCGGCAAGATGGAGTGGCGAATGGTTATTTCATGGTACGCTGTCAGATCTCAAAAGATCAGGAGGAAGAATTACTGTTTTTTCAAATGGTCAAGTTAAAAAAGATAGTTACTTACAGGATATAGATGATTTTCAAATTTTAGATGATCAGAGACAATATGAGAGCTTTTATAAATCAATAATTAACAACGATAAACTTTTAGAAAAAGAGACTTTAGAAACATGGATTCTTATGGAGGCTTGTAATATTTCCTCAAGGAGGAATAAAGTTATAAAGATTTCAACACTTAAAAAAGAATTAGGAATTAATAATGAGTTTTAAAAATAAAAAAATATTAATTACAGGTGCCACTAAAGGCCTAGGAAAAGAGCTTGTAAATGAATTTGATAAACTTGGTTCTAATTTAGTTGTAGTCGGTAGATCTAAAAAAATTATATCTGAAATAAAAAAAAAATTAAAAAATACTAATAAACACTTATATTTTAATGCAGATCTTCTAAATAAAGCAGAAGTTAAAAATTTAATAAATAAAATAAAAAATAAATTTAAAAAAATTGATATCATAATCCATTGTTTAGGAGGAAGTTTTGGAATAAATAAACCATTTGAGAGTTGGAAAAATTTTGAAAGATCTTTAAGGGGAAATTTAGGTGTTGCCGTGGAAATAAATAATTTTTTTATACCTCTTATGCTAAAAGAAAAATGTGGGAATATTATTCATGTAGGTTCTGTAGTAGCTCATGAAGCAAATGCTTCTGTTCCTTATGTTACATCAAAAGCCAGTGTGTCTGCATATGTTAGAGTGATGGGTAATTATTTAGCAAAATCAGGTGTGATAATGTCTGGTATATTGCCAGGTGCTTTTTATGGGGATGATAATGCAATGGCAAGGTTTAAATATTTTAAACCTAATGAATATAATAAATTTATAAAAGAACTTCCTCAAAATAAAATGCCATTAGCTAAAGACTATTTAAAAATAATAAAACTTTTATCATTTAAAAATTCAAATATTTTTTCTGGTTCTATGATTTATTTGGATCAGGGACAAAGTAAAACAATAAACCAGATTTATAATTAAAAAATGAATTTACTCTTAATATAATGGTTGATATATCATTTTTAATAGCCACCTATAATAATGAAAAAAAAATATTTCAAACAATTAACAGTGTATCAAAAGCTTGTATCAAATCTAAAATAAAATATGAAATTATAATTGTTGATGATTGCTCTAAAGACAATACATATACAAAGCTTAGAAAATATAAAAAAAATAATTATTTAAAAGTTTATAAAAACAGAATTAATTTTGGTTTTTCAAAGTCGATATTTTATGCTGCCTCAAAGGCAAATGGAAAAAACATTAAAATTTTACATGCATCAAATATTGAAAATGAGAATGATATTAGAAAATATTTATTAAAATCTAAATCCAATCAAATTGTTTTAACCAACTTTGTGGATAGACGGAGCTATTTTAGGAAAATTCTATCTCGTTTTTGCTCCAATTGTTTTTCTCTAGTATCTGGAAAGTATATTAAATATTTTAATTCATCATTACTATGCAGCAGAAAAGACTTTTTGAAACTTTATCCTAAAAATTTTAAAGGAAATTTCTTTTTAAGTGTTATTATTTCAAAATTATTAATTTTAAATTATACATTTTCTGAAGTAAGAGTGATTCAAAAACACCCTAAAAAAGGGTCAAAAGCTGTCTCACTATTAAATCTGATATCATTTTTTCATGCATTAATTATTGTTTTTTTCTTTAGATTATTTAAATAATAAATCATGAAAAAAATTAAAATATTTGCTGATGGAGCTAATGAAAAAGAAATTTTGAAATTTGATAAAATGCAAATAATAAAAGGATTAACTACCAATCCTTCATTAATGAAGAAATCTGGAGTAAAAAATTACGAAGTTTTTTGTCAGAAAATTTTAAAAAAAATAAAAAAACCAATTTCATTTGAAATTTTTTCAGATGACGAAAAAAATATTATTAGACAGGCTAAAATTATTTCTTCATGGTCAAAAAATGTTTATGTAAAAATTCCAGTAATTAATACAAAAAATAAATCATTGAGCAATGTAATTAAAATTTTATCTAATGAGGGTGTTAAATTAAATATTACTGCTGTGTTTACAAAAAAACAAATCAGAAGTGTTTTTGATTCCCTTAATACTAAAACGCCGGCTATAATATCAATATTTTGTGGACGAATTTCTGATGCAGGAAAGGATGTGACTGAATATATTAATTATGCAAATAAACTAAAGAGAAAGAAGAAAAATGTTGAAATACTTTGGGCAAGTACAAGAGAATTATATAGTATTGTAAAAGCAGAAAAATTAAGATGTGATATAATTACAGTTCCAACAGAGATATTAAATAAAATTAAAATAATAGGAAAAAATTTAGATAAATATTCATTGGAAACAGTTCAAATGTTTTACAATGACGCTAAAAAAGCTGGTTTCAAATTGTGATATTAGCAAGAAGTCCTCTAAGAATTCCATTCGGAGGTGGTGGTACCGATTTGCCATCATATTTTAAAAAAAATAATGGATACGTCATATCAGCTGCAATAGATAAATATGTCTATATAAGCTTAGGAGAGTCTTTTAATCAACGATTTATTTTGAATTATTCAAAATTAGAAAAGGTAAAAAAAATAGAAAATATTAAACATCCATTATTTAGAGAAACACTCAAATTTTTTAAAATTAAAAAAGAGCTACACTTATCAAGCCACGCCGACATCCCATCAGGATCAGGACTAGGTTCCTCAGGATGTTTTGCAGTCACTCTTGCTAAAGTTTTAAGTGAATATAAAGGTTTAAAATTAAACAAAAAAGATTTAGCAGAAATTGCCTGTAAGATTGAAATAAATAAATTAAACGAACCTGTAGGAAAACAAGATCAATATGTTGCTAGTTATGGTGGTTTTAATGAGTATTTTTTTTACAAAGATGGGTCAACAGAAGTTAAAAAATTAAAAATTAAAAAAAATTTTCTTGAAAGATTACAAAAAAATTTATTGTTATATTTTACTGGCTATACAAGAAATTCTTATAAAATATTAAAAGTTCAAGATAAAAAAACAAAATCTATGGACAGAAATATGATTAGAAATTTAGATCAAATTAAGGAATATGGTTATCAAATAAGAAATTCTTTAATAGATTCCAATATAAATGAGATTGCAATGGTAATGAAAGAACATTGGGAATTAAAAAAAAAAAGATCATCAAATATCTCAAATAGTAAAATTAATTATTATTATGATATGGCACTTGCTAATGGTGCGTTATCTGGAAAATTAATTGGTGCTGGTGGTGGAGGTTTTCTTTTATTGTTATGTAAAGATCAATCTTCATTAGGAGTTCTAGAAAAAAAGGGATTAAAAAGAGTTAAAATTAAGTTTGATTTTGAAGGTACAAAAATTCTTTAAAATGACCATACAAGTTCCCGCAATTTTAATTATTTTGTTAAAAAAATTAAAAATTTATGAATTTTCAAAGAAAGTTTATAGAAGATATTTTCTTTATTCGGGGATAATTAAAAATGATATTGAAAGTGTTTTATTTTACAGGTCCTATAATGAAAAAAAAGGATTATTTATAGATGTAGGATGTTTTAAAGGTAGTAAAATTGATCAATTTTTAAATATTAATAAAAATTTAGAAATAATTGGAATAGAGCCATTTAAAAACTATTTTGAAAAACTTTCATCAAAATATAAAAACTTTTCAAACATTAAGATTTTTAATTACGCAATCTCAGATAAAAATAATTTAAAATCTAAATTTTTTTATAATAAAAAAAAAGTGGATAAAGAGGCATTTAGTTTGTTAAAAACACCTAAATTAAATAAAATTGCATATGTAAAAACTATTATGTTAGATAAATTTATTAATAGAAAACCCAAAATAGTAAAAATAGATACTGAAGGAGCTGAATTAAAAGTAATCAATGGATCAAAAAAAATTATTGAATCATGTAGACCAATTTTTTTTATTGAGGTAACGCATTTAACTTTGAAAAAAATTGAAAGAAAATTAAAAAAAAAAAATTATATGATTTTTGTATATGAATATACTTTTTTTAAGAGAAATTTAACAAATAACTGGGTTAAAAGTAATCTTATTCAAAACAATATTTATGATTTAAAGGTATTCAGATCTGAGGAGATATTAATGAAGGGCAGAAAATTTATGTTTAATTTGATTTGTTTGCCAAAGGAAAATAAAAAAATTATTAAAGATTTGAATTAGATTAAACTATTGAATATAAATGTATCTTCCATTCATAAACGATTCATAGTTCTTATTTTGAATATTTTTTTTATAATTTATTAAAAAAATATTTGAATTATTTTGAATTAATTTATTTATATTACTAACTGATGAATTAATTACTTCTTTGGGATTTAAATTAAATAACACTCTGTAATCTTCTCCTACAATATTATCCCCAATCACAGTTAAATCCTTATTTGTTAATCTCTGCTTATTTTGTATTTGATTTCCAATAAGATCATATGCATTTGGTTTATAATAAGTTTTTACCTCTTTGCTTACAGGTATAGAAGAAAGTAAAATAATAAATGGAATATAAACAAAAGTATAAATATTTATCAATTTATTTTTGAATAAAAGATTAAAAATTATCAAAGAAATATTTATACAAACAAAAATATTGAAAAAAAAATTATTATAAACATATCCCCGAAATAAAATTGCATCAAATATTACAAATGTAGGTCTGAAATCTTCTATTTGACTGATAATGATCCAAAAAAATAATATTATTGAAATAAAATAAATTAAGAATTTAAAAGTTTTGTTTTCAGTAAATAAATCATTATTAATTGAAATAATAC
>Ga0181607_10006029_pt1 | contig 10191 bp, 4 predicted proteins | sample 041ome_9_FD_132420 | JGI IMG/M metagenome (GOLD analysis project Ga0181607, IMG submission 132420) | Coastal salt marsh microbial communities from the Groves Creek Marsh, Skidaway Island, Georgia - 041413US metaG (megahit assembly) | ecosystem: Environmental > Aquatic > Marine > Intertidal zone...
TCCTCCACCAGCAGAATTCTCTCCTTTGGAAGACGAAGACGAGGACGCGGTGGCGTTGCCGTCCACTCTTTGGTTGTACACGTTGTAGACGCCGAATTTGGACGACTGCGAACGCACTTCCTCTGGTATGGGACAGTCGGAGGATGTTTGTTGCTCCTGTTGTTGTTGACGCATGAACTCTTTCCCGCTCGCGCACGGCGGGTCGCCGGGTTGGTTCATGTGCTCCGGAGTCGCAGTTTTGGACGCGCTACTTCCCATCGCGCGTGATGGGCTTTTCGATTATTTGTGCGTGCGAAATGTGACGGAAGGAGGACTTTGAAGTCTTGAATTGGAAACTCCGCGGGCGGGTTGTAACGCAGCGTAATAGCCCACAAAACGTGAATACACATTTAAACACGTATAGAACATAGAAATACACTTTACAACTATTTTTAATAATGCTAAAACTTCAAAGACTGCTAGCTTCATTTCTTTTTCCCCTTGGTGCTTTTTCTCTTGTCGCCGCCGCTGCCCTTCTTTTCGTTCTGAAGTTTGACGAATCGGTTCGTTCTCGCTTTTTTGATCGCGGCGTCTTTCGCGATTTCCTCCGCGAACGTCCTCCCTCTCTCTTTCTTCGTCATGCGACTGGAATGGAAATCTTGCGCGCCTTCGACGACGGTCCCGATGGAAAAGTGCGTCGGGAGTTTACTCGTGTCTGCGTTTTTATAAAACCGCTTCGGGTCGTACGCGCCTCGCAACTTCAACGTTCGCATGTCCCTCTTCAACTCCGGAGTATACTCCGCGGCGGGTAAATCGAACCACCCTTTCCCGGCGGTTTTTCTCGTCAGTTTCCCGATTTCTCTGTTCACCTTCTCCGGCATCATCGGTGCCACGAACAAACCCGCCCCTTCCTGTTGCATCTTCCTTCGATCGTACACGCCGCCTTGCGCCTCCGGGTCGTTCTTCTTCATCTTCGTCCCTTCCTTCTTCCTTTGAATCGATTTCCCGTCGTTCGGTAGCGCTTTCAAAAGATCCCCTCGTTTATGCATCGTCGAACTTTGCGCTCTCTCTCTCGCTTTTTCCTCTCTTTTTTCCATCATCTCTCTTCTCGCCTCTTGTTCGTCGCAGTCTCGCTGCAGCGAAGGCATGTCCGGTTTCCAGTCTTTATAGATGCTGTTTCTGAGTTTCTTCAAAAACGCCTCGTGTTCCGGCGGCGGTTTCCAATCGGCCGGTCTCGATTCTATTTCTTTCTTCAGCGTCATCCTCGCGAGCGAAGCGCGCATGCCTTGCGCGATGATCATCGCGAACTTTGTGCCTTCTCTGCCCGTTAAATCTTGTTCGTCTTCTTCGTCTTCTTCTTCTCCGTCGTCGTCGTCGTCGTCTTCTTCTTCTTCGTCTCGTTTCGTTTTCAGTTGCATGATTTTCTCGACGATTTCATCGTGCGTCATCGACTGCATTCGCTCCAACTCTTCGGTCATTTTCTTCTCTTTTTCTTCTTCTTCTTCTCCTCTCTTATCGTCGTCGTCGAGGAGAAGAGACGACGGGTCTTCTTCTTCTTCGTCGTCGTCGTCTTCTTCTTCTATCGCGACCATTTTTTTTTTCCCCTCTTCTTTTGCTTTATAAAGCGCGTTAGTTGTGCGTGATGCGGAAAGAGTCTCGAGTTTTCCCCAATCACCCTAAACCCTAAACCCTAAATATTTGGGGAAAAAAATCTTTTTAAGTGAGAAACTTCAATCAAAAAGCCACAAAAACATCATGGCGTTGTCGCGGTGTCATCGTTCCACGTCTTCTTCTTCTTCTTCTTCTTCGTCGTCGTCGTCGTCTGCAAACGCGACGCGTCGTTTGCTTCGTTCTTCGTCAAAGAGCGTCGCGCCGTTGCGTCAACAACAACATCAACAACGCGCCGGTGGTCGAAACAACAACAACCACGTTTTCGTCGTTCGTTCGTCTTCCGCTTCTTCTTCTTCTTCTTCTTTCGCCACGGAGACCAGCGACCTTCCGATTGGCGCGAAGAAGAACATCGCGATAATCGGCGGGAGAGGGTGCGGGAAATCTTCGATTTGTAGGCGATTGTTTGCGCACGATAAGCGGTTTAAGTTGATGAGTTTAGATGATTTAATCGTGTACGAAGAATCGATGTCGATTCCAGAGATAGTGAGCGCACACTCGTGGGAGTATTTTCGAGATGTGGAGTATAAGTGCTGCGTGAAAGCGGCGAGCGCTTTTTCAGAGTTTACTTTGATCGATTGCGGAGGGGGAATATGCGTAGATTTAGACGAAAATGGAGAGGAAATCTACTCGGAGAGGAAGATTAACGCGCTGAAAGAAACGGCGATGATTGTGTTCATCAAGCGAGACGTGGACTACTTAGCGAGTAAAATAGCTGGAGACGCCAATCGACCGAGTTTGAGCGCGACAAACTCGTTTAAAGAAATAATGGAGAGAAGAGGCCCGTGGTACGAAAGAGCGGCTGATTTGATTTTGGACGGAAGTTTAGAGAGTGGCGGTGGTGATAGTAATAATGATAATAGTAGCACGAACGCGAATAACGAAACGGCGTTGGTGAAAAAGAAAAAGATTGGGAAGGAGATTTTGAGATATTTCTACGCCAAAGCGGGCGTGGATCCTCTAGAAGAAGCCGGATTTTATGAGATTGGCGGGGCGGGTTCCGTCGAGAGTTTGAAGAAAATGGAGAAAAATAGATGGCTCTCCGAAGAAGATGAAATCAGAATGTAAAACTAAATATACATTTTTGCGTGCCGTTTTTGTTTTCATAATGATAGTATTTCTCTGAGTCCTCATGACACCTGTACTTACGGTCGCAAAGAACTATCGATGCGCGTCATCGCACGTGGCTTCACCACGTGCATTGGTGACGACGGTTGACTGTCTCTCCCACCAAAGTGGCTTCTTGAACTCCCACCAATCAAGAACCTCGGTGAATACGCGTCATTTCCTCCTGCTTCATCGTCTGAGGAATGTACGTCCCCAGAATCGTCTGGACCGTCGATAATAACGTCTGGATTCTCACCAGCCATCCATGATAAAGGTTTCGGCGGCGGGTGCTCCGTCTGGTCGTTTTCGATGATTTCCAATGCTCTACGAATTTCGCGTTCGCTTCTGTTCGGGAACATTGCTATCCAATCCGAACGTTTCAAAACGAACAAATCGTCTTTGTCTTCTGTCTCGGAGAGGAGCCATCGCACCTCGCGAAGTTGTTCCGCCGTCCAGGGACGGTCGTCTCCAATGTCTTCGCGTTCGTTTGCAAACTGTTCTATATCGATCCATCGAACGAATCCACCTTTGTTTTTCCACCGCTCGTCCGTTTCGGCTTCTAAAATAGCGTCGCGCACTTTACTAAAGGGTGTTAAATTTTTCAGAATTTCTCTCGGCGAGGACGGCGGATCGGCATAAGCGTCGTTTTCTTTGATTTTTTTGACGCGTTTATTACTCGCAACGCCAAATTTCATAGCACTATCGACCGCCGCCGCTGAAGTTCTACTATGGCTACTATTTTTCTTGCTTTCTTCTTTCTTCATGCTTTTCGTTTTCTTTTCTATGATTTCCGCAATGTCTTTTTCATCCGCCGGACAGCCCGGCCACGGTCCCGGGTGCAGCATGCGCGTTCTTTGCATCAATGTCTCTGCGTCGAACTCATATACAGGGGCATTAGACGTAGTCACGACATGTTTTCGTCTCGGTCTGTTGTGGGCGTGTAAAAAACGTAACGACGCTCTCGAAATGACGTCGTGAACTTCAGATCCACCAACCGCAATCATACCTAACAAGCGCGTCGTCAGCGGTGCAACCATGGCTAAATCCGTGTAGTCAAAGTGCATGGTTTCCTCGAGGACGGCTTTGTAACAGACACCAGAAGGCGGCGCATACTCAAAATCTTCATCGCCGTTACGATCGTCTCGACTATTACGGCCGAAAAATTCGTAATCGGATTCAGCGAGCGAATCCGCGATGGAAACCGATGAGAAGGAATGCTTCATCATTTGGTCGTTGAGAAACGAGTTCGAACGCAAATGCCGCTCCCCTTCTCCGCCAACTCCTTCTAACGCGTTACTAACTACACCGGTATTGATAGAGAGTGGTGGTAACGGTGGGCGCCCCGTTCTTGACGCATTCTCCCCATTGTCGTCGGCGTCTTCGTCGTCTCTCTCATCCGTAGTGGATACGTCCACGAAGTCAATCGCTTTCGGTTGTGGCAGCGCTGACGACGTCCCGTTATCGATGCTATTATCAACGTTCTCATATACTCTCGCACACTGAGGCGCCGTCGCAAGCGCCAACGTTGAGCTCGAGTGATCGTTTTCGATGCAAAAAATATCGCGATTGCCGAGAAATCTAGGCGCTTCAAACACCAACAGAGGTACAGGGATACCTTTTTGAACGCACGAGCGTCCCATCGGCCACATCCAAGGGTCTAACATAATCACGCTCGTCACTCGCTTATCCAACTGTGCAAACATTCCACTCGCGGCACCTCCAAATGAGTGCCCACACGCGGCAATTCGCGTGTCGTCCATTGTGTTATGCAGCGGATCCTCCTTATCTTCGTTCAATTCCAGTAATCGATCGAGCACAAATTGTAAATCTAGCGTTCGATATTTTAAGTGTCGATGTCGAAACTTCCACCACATTTTTGGACGCATCTCTTCCGGTTGGTCGTAGCCACGGAAATCTGCAGACGAGCCATCTGGATATAACACTAAAGCAGCATCATGTGGATGATCTGCGGCGACGCAAATGTGACCCCAACTCGCCAGTTCTTGCAACAAAGCTGAATTTTGTTCCTTCATGCCGGAAAACGAGTGCGAAAACACAACGATTGGGAATTTTCCAGTAATTTCGTCCGCATAGGATCCTTCCGGGTGCGGCTCAGAGGCCACGTGCGGCGAATCGCTCGCGTCCATGAGCACCAATCGAAAATAGTTCACCACCCACCCGGGCGCCCAAAACGAAATCGCAAGTGCTCTCGCCAAGTCCGGATCGAGCCAGTTAACTTTCCTTCGCTTTGTTTTGGTAGTTTTATTACCGCTCTTTTCCTCCATCTTTTGCATCTTCTCCTCCAACTCCGCCGGGTACCAGATATCTGCCATCAACTTCCTGTGTTCCGGTAACTTCTTCCTCCTCGGATGGTCCGGTCGAATCCACGATTTTCTCGTCGTATCTTGCCAGTAAAACCGCCTTTTACCAACTTTATGCGGACCCGTTGGTTTAGGCATTCGAAACACCGGTATAAACAGTCCCGCAAACACGCTGCTGAACGCCGTCGCGAATCCAATCACAGAACTCGTCTTCCGAACGACGTTTGGTATTCGAATTTTCAGCTTCGCGTCCAACGTGTCCACCAAAACGGTCAAGCCGGTTCCTACGTACGCCGGGACAACTTGCCATCGAGTGCCATCTAACTTTGCTTGCACTAAAACCACCGCGGCTGGAAATAAGCGATTCCCTAAAATCTGCGTCTTTTTTTCTCTTTCGTCCTTCGCGACGATTGACGAAGCAGCGGCGGCGCCGCCGGCGGCTGGCAACGAAGAAGAGCATTTAAACGCCCTCTTTGCCGATATCGTCGATGCGACCCACAACAGCGGTTCCAAAGGCCTATTCAATGGATTTCGCAAGAAATGAAACAACTTTATCGTGAACTTGAACAGTGCCACCATGATTGTTCGTTTCTTTTCTTCAATCTCTTTTTCTTCTTCTCTCTTTCGCTCTGGTATTAACCGCGTTGATGTATCAAGATGCTCTTCTTCCGATGGTTTGGGGAATAAACTTTCCGTTAGTTTTAGGGGAATTTTTCTCCCTCTCGGTAAAACGAAAACCACCACCGAAAGAGGATTTCAAAAATAAACCAACGAGATGCGCGCGCGGTCTCGCGAGTTAACTCAACCTCTCTCTCTCTCTCTCTCGTTTCTCTCTTTCAACGCGAGAGGGAGAGGATTCAGCCGCGCTCCTCCAAAGGTGCGTGCTCGAGCACAAGTGAGGAATAAATGTCAAGTCACCATTTTTTAATTAAACGTTTAGGGTTTTTCGAAAAGAGGCACCCCCCTACCCGTTTTTGGGGGAGGGGCAACGTTTCGTTTATGCCGGCTCGAGAAATACCTCGCGCCCGTCGCATCTTTTGCGCGAAAAAGAGAAGAGGTGTGATAATACCATGCATCGCTGCTGATTCCTTCGACGCACACACACACACCGCGAGAGAGCAGCATCAATATACGTATCTATATACGCGCGCGCGAGAGAGACGGAAGAAGAATTTTGGATAGAGAGATACGTTTTCGTTGAGAGAGAGAGAGAGAGAAAAGAGCGTTTACATCCGACGATGCGCCGGTCCCAGTCGTATTCCGTCGGGAGCTCGACGACGCGGAAGAGTAACTCGTCGACGCGAACGTCCGCGAAGAAGTATCAGCGCATCGCGAAGTGCGTGACGAGGACTACTTCTCTCGTCGTCCTTTTTCACGTTTTGTTTTTGATTTTATACGCCACGGTGTTCCGGAGGCGAAGTCGCCATCACTTGCACTCGAACATTCCGGATTTGCTGAAACCGGACGAGACGTTTACGACGAGCGCAAGACGTTTGACGTGTAAATTGACCTATGGGGATAGAAACGGGAGAGGGTTTAGCGATTCGACGAACAGGCCGTTCGATCCGATGCCGAGCGGGAGCGTGATGCCGTTCAGCGGCGCCTTCGGTAGCATCGGATTGGAGAGAGATACGCGAGCGACGGGAAGTGCGGCGAGAAGAGATAATAGTGGTAGTAGTATTGATCAAGATGGCGGATCTAGAGCGCTCGCTCCGCCTCCACCAACGTCTTCGCCTCTCGCTCTTGATACTGGTTTGAATGCGACAATCGATACGCTCATTTTTCCGACGCTTGGAGCGATGGAGGGAATATCGAGCTCGGCGAGATCGTCTTCTTCAAACAAGAAGAAGAAAAGTAGAAATAAAAAGAATAGCGTTCGAGAAGATCTCGACGTAGACATGAAAATTGTGTACAGTGAAGGGAGCAAACGCGGCAGCAGTGCTCGTAGTAGCACCGAGAGTAGCAACGACGAAGACAACAAGGTGTCTTCATTTTTAGCGGGTGCTGGGAACACGATGGATTACGGAAGTATTCCCACCGTCGCGCAATACGCATCGCGCGTGTTCATTTTAACCGGCATTTCCGCGTGGCAAACGAATGCGGTGGAACTCGCAGAGCATTTTTTGATGCACTACGTGACGAAGCACGAGATTCCTGCGAGGCACATCTTGTGTATCATACAAGCGCGCTCAAATAACGTCGACGCCGGACTCGTGAGTCAAATCCAAGATGTCTTTTTACGATATGGCGCGTTCACGGACATTTACGAAGGTGATGCGTTGTTATACTCCGTCGCGGTGGCACGATTTGAAGAAAAATTAGCGCTCGCGGTAGACGAAGACGATTGGATCGTTGCGGTTGATTTGGATGAGCATCTTGATACGCCACACGATGAATCTATAGCACGATTTCTTGCGCGCGCGGACGCTTTAGGATATAATTTAGTCAATGGGAAGTGGATAGACAGAGTAGCAGATGATGGAAATTTGAAGACAGTGTCGCTTACGCGATCGTTGGACGCGCAGTTCCCTCGACAGTGTTACATCGGACCGACTTGCGATGTGAGAAGAAACCCAACACACAGGATGTTTGCGAGCGACGCGCCATCGAGAAAATTAGAGGCGAAGCATTTGATAGAGTTTCCGCACTCCAAGACCCATGCGGATTTGACGTCATTAAATGGACGGACGTCGTCCTCCTTCTCGTCAAGTCGTCGACGTTTGATGCGCGTGTTGTTCGCCGCAGATAGCGACGCGTCGTCGGCATCAACACAAAATCAACAAAATAGTCGTAACATCAAGAGGAGTAGAATCCCTCGAGCGTTACTCAACGTCATCGCGCACAAGGTTTCTTTCCCAGTGCTAGACGTTCGAGTGCTGCATGACTTTGCAATCGACGATGTCATTCCGGCATCGTTGCCGTCTGTGCATCACGAAAGAGTATATCCAGTACCGTTGAAAGTCCAGCATTATCAGTGGCATGATTTAGCGCATAAGCAAATGAAAGTCGCAGCGGCTGGTTTCGAACGATGCGATCAACTTAAACATGGGGCCGCTAAAGTCGCTAAGAATTTGGCGCGAATTTTGAGCACGTATTGGCGACACAAGTTCAGTGCGCGCAAGTTTGGTAAGCACGATTTCGAACATCATCGCAATCACGAAAACAACGAATACTCGAATAATTTGCCGTCTAACAGCATGTTGAACATAGTTTGTCCTGATATTGTGTGTGGATACGAAGCAAAGGATATTCGCCGAGTGGCGATCGTGACATCGGTTTGGGAACACGTTGATGGCGTTTCGCGAACGATGAAACGCGTCGCTGAACATTTGAGAGAGCGGGACGATTCCGAAGTTATGGTTGTATCTCCCGACTTGGCGAAGGATGATTACCAGAGTAACCAACGTGAAGAGGACGAAGATGAAGATGACGACGATGGGGAGGATACGGATCCTTACAGCGTTCTCGATCCGGCCGACCGAGAAAGAATCTTAGTCGCCCCAGTTCCTCACGTCGCTGTTCCGGGGAGAGCCGAGTACAAGATGTCCGCGCCGTTACAGACCGCTCAAAAAACTATTTTGGATGCGTTCGACCCGAAAGTCATTCACGTCGCAGCACCGGATGTTCTTGGGCACTCTGCAGTAGAATGGGCAAGAAAACGCGGCGCGTGCTCCGTGTGCTCCTATCACACGGCTTTTGACACTTATTTGCAATATTACCACGCAAAACTGTTGGTGCGACCGATTCGGCAGATGCTGTCTCAGTTTTATCGCTCGTGCGATGTCGTGGCGACACCATCGTTCGCGGCTGCGGAACACTTGGAGAAAATGGGAGTGCCTTTTTCAAAGATGGGATTTTTCCCACGAGGCGTAAACGATAAGATGTACAATCCGAGCATGCGAGATCGACAATATCGAATCGAAAAGTTCGAAATCGACCCTTCTCGAGAGCACGAAACGATCGTTATCTTATGGGTTGCCAGAACTGTTCGAGAAAAAGGTTTAATGTCGTTTTGTCGCACCATCCGCGAACTCGATTCAAGCGCTACCGATGCGTTACCGCCGTTTAAAGTTGTCATAGCCGGCGACGGACCGGACTTGCCCATGGTTCGAAAAGAACTCGCAAATGTAAAAAACGTCGTCATCTTAGGCCATTCTGGCGGTTTGTCGTTATCGAAAACCTACGCCGGAGGTGACATATTTTTCTTCCCCTCTAGAACCGAAGTAATTCCAAACAACGTAATCGAAGCTATGGCGAGCGGATTACCGGTTGTAACCGATAACGTTGGCGTCAATCGCGCCATCGTCGACGATGGAAAAACCGGCATTTTGATTTCGACAACCTCGGTGGACCCGGTGTCTTCGGATATCAAAAATTACGCGGATGCGATCGTGTCGCTCATGACAGACGCCACGAAAAGAAGAGAAATGGGCACAAACGCTCGTGAATCCACGTTTGGTTTAACGTGGGAACGAACGTTTCGAAGTTTACGTCACATCTACGACCGATGTCGCCCTGGTTTACCGTACAGCCGCGAGGACGACGACGAAGAGGAGGAAGAGGATACCAGCGAAGGAGACAACGACGACGACGACGATGACGACGACGGCGACAACGACGCCGTCAAACGCGCGGAAAAACTCAAAAGGAAGAAAAAACCGTACCAGCGCGACGTCATCGTCGATCCAGGCGCGCCTAAATCCTCCCTAATCTACCGAATCTCCAAAGGCATGCACGGCGGTTTCGCGCGGTCTCGAGAAGCCGCCGCGAACGACGACAAAGAAGACGAAATCGAAAGATTGCAAGCGTTGCGAGCGGCCGCTGGTTTTGCCGCGCACGCTTTAGTAGACGACTCCGACGGGAACGCCAACGGTGCCGGCGTCGATGGTGGAGCGATGTAGAGAGCGGTACGCGCACGCCGCCGCCGCTTAGTAGTACAGTTTCTTTAGGGGCAGCTTTGAAAACAATTTTTTTAGCACAAAAATCGTCCACGTCTTCAAAAAAAGCGCCGCACGCACTCGAGAGTATCTTTTCCAATGTCTACGCACGCGCACCTCTCGTTCTCTTCCACCCTCGGCGGCGGCGCGAGCGGCATCGCGACGACGAAGCGAAAAAA
>Ga0181607_10006034_pt1 | contig 10186 bp, 11 predicted proteins | sample 041ome_9_FD_132420 | JGI IMG/M metagenome (GOLD analysis project Ga0181607, IMG submission 132420) | Coastal salt marsh microbial communities from the Groves Creek Marsh, Skidaway Island, Georgia - 041413US metaG (megahit assembly) | ecosystem: Environmental > Aquatic > Marine > Intertidal zone...
ATCAATTCCAGATTATCCAAAAAAAGGTATTTTATTTAGAGATATCACTACCTTAATTAAAGATGAAAAAGCATTTGCAGAAACAATTAATCAAATTGTTGAAAGATCTAAAAAATTTAATTTTAATAAAGTTGCAGCTATAGAGTCTAGAGGATTTGTGTTTGCATCTGCGGTGTCTTTTATCCTAAAAAAACCTTTTATAATGCTTAGAAAAAAAAATAAATTACCAGCAGATGTTCATTCTGTTGATTTTGAACTAGAGTATGGAACGGCTACCATTGAGGTTCATAAGGACTCTTTTTTAGAAAATGAAAAAATACTTATTATTGATGATTTAATTGCAACTGGTGGAACAGCAGAAGCCGCTGCAAAATTAGTTGAAATTTCAAATGCAAAAGTTGCTGCTTTTATTTTTGTTATCAACTTATTTGATTTAGGAGGAGCTAAATCTTTAAAACAAAAAAATTTCAAAGTTGAAAGCTTGATAGAATTTCCAGGACACTAATCTAAAACTTTATATTTTTGGTCTATAAAATGATTTTTTTCCAAATAAAGAATTAATAAATCCCATCAATCTATTTTTATAAACATTTTTTTTGAATTGATTTCCGATAATTGTAAAAAGTATTACTTTTAATATAGATGATAGCGCTTTTGGAAAACATTTGGAAAAGGCTACAAGAAAACCATAATGTTTAAAATTATAATAATATTTAGACCACATCCAGTGCCAATTTCTTGAATATTCAATTTCAACAAAATGTTTAGAGTTAACTGATTTTGCACCTAAATGTGTAACTCTAGATTTCGGAACAATATATATTTTTTCATCTCTATTTATAATCCTTTTACACAAATCATCATTTTCCAAAAATAAAAAAAATTTTTCATCAAAGAAATTAAATTTTTTTAATTTTAAAATTTTTTTTATTCTTTTTAAATTCAAGAGCATTGCAAATCCGTCAACGCTGTCAACCATAAATGGATGCACAGTTGACTCTCTAGTGTGGCTTTTGTTATTAATTTTATAATTAGGATATTTCTTATTAACTAATAACGGAGCTAATATTGAAAAATTTTCCACCTTTCTTGCAGCCTTAGTAATTTCATCTAGGGTATTTTTTTTTAAAATAACATCTGGATTTATTAAAAAAACGTAATCTTTTTTTATTAAATTAAAACCTAAATTATTTCCAGCACCCATTCCAAGGTTTTTTTTAGATAAAATACATTTTACATTTTTATATTTTTTTTCAAGATTATTTTTAAGTTCATTATCTTGTGAATTATCCACAACTAATATTTTAAAATTTGGATTAATCGAACTAATACACTTATTAATAACTTTATTACTTTTAAAAGTAACAATAACAAATGATAAATTTTCTTCAGTAATCATGATTTTTTGAAATAACACTATACTATCAGTTATGAGTAATATAAAAAATATAATTGTGAAAAAAATAATTATAACTGGTGGTTTAGGATTTATTGGCTCAAATCTTATAAAAATTCTTTTAAAACAAAATAATAAAGTCTTAAATCTTGATAAAATTACTTATGCATCAAATTTTTATAACACAAAAGATTTTGATAAAAGTAAAAATTATTTTTTTAAAAAATGTAATATAGTAAATTTTAAGAAATTAGATTTTATAATACATCAATTCAAACCTGATATAATATTTAATCTTGCTGCGGAGACACATGTGGATAGATCAATTGATAATCCAAGAGTATTTATTGATAGTAACATTGTAGGAGTTTTTAATTTATTAGAAGTTTTTAAAAAATACCTCAAAAAAAATAACAAATCAAAGTTAATTCATATTTCAACAGATGAGGTTTATGGAGATATTTTGAAAGGTAGATCTAATGAAAAATTTCCATATAAACCAAGCTCACCTTATTCAGCTAGCAAAGCAAGCTCAGATCATTTGGTTTATTCATATTACAAAACTTATAAGCTTCCTATTATAATAACTAACTGTTCAAACAACTATGGACCACGACAACATCCAGAAAAACTTATCCCTAAGCTAATATATAATTTAATACATGGTAAAGATTTACCTATTTATGGAACGGGAAAAAATTCAAGAGAATGGATTTATGTGGATGATCATTGTGATGCATTAATTTTAATTTCAAAAAAAGGAAAGGTAGGAAATTTTTACAATATTGGTTCTAATAAAAATATTGACAATTTAAACATAGCTAAAATATTAATTCATCTATCAAATAAAAAACTTAAATTAAAATCTAAAATTAAATTCGTAAAAGATAGGCCCGGTCATGACATAAGATATGCCCTAGATAGTTCTAAAATTAAAAAAAATTTGAAATGGAAACCTAAGATTACATTTAAAGCTGGTATTCAAAAGACATTTAGATGGTACTTTGAAAATCAAAATTATTATAAAAGTTTCATAAAAAAAGATATCTTATCAAGGATGGGTCTAAAAAAATGATAAAAAAAGGTATAATTTTATCTGGAGGAATGGGAACCAGAATGAGTCCATTAACTAAAGCAGTTAATAAACAATTGCTTCCAATACATGATAAACCATTAATATTTTATCCTTTATCAATTCTAATGTTATCTAAAATAAAAGATATTTTAATAATTGTTAATAAAGGGCAATTAGATCAATATAAAAAAATAATTCCAGATGGTAAACGGCTAGGTATTAAAATAAATTATATTGAACAAGAAAGTCCCAAAGGATTGCCTGACGCATTTGTTCTTGGAAATAAATTTATTGCAAATGATAATGTTGCTTTAATCTTGGGAGATAATTTTTTTTATGGACAAAATTTAACACAAAAACTAATAAATAATACTAAACTTAAATCTGGAGCTAAAATTTTATTACACAAAGTTCAAAAACCTGAACTTTTTGGTGTGGCTAAAATAGGAAATAGAAATAAAATCACACTTATAAAAGAAAAACCTAAAAAGTTTATTTCAGATCTTGCAATAACTGGTTTGTATTTTTTTGATAATAAAGTTGTAGATTATGCAAAAAAACTTAAGCCCTCAAAAAGAGGCGAATTAGAGATGGTTGACTTATTAAATTATTATAAAAAAAGTAATAGATTAAGTGCTGACTTCTTAGGAAGAGGTGGAGCTTGGCTAGACACAGGTTCTATGGATGACTTTTATAAAACAAGTGCATTTGTATCAGCTATTGAAAATAGACAAGGACTAAAAATAGCTTGTTTAGAAGAAATAGCTCTTAACAATAATTGGATTAAAGCTAAAGATATAAAAGACTCTATTAAATTTTATGGAAATTGCGAATATTCAAATTATTTAAGCAAACTAATTTAAATGAAAATTATAAAAACTAAATTTAAAGGTTTATTAGTTATTAAATCAAAAAAATTTCACGATAATAGAGGTGTATTTAGAGAAATATTTAAACAAAATTTAATAAAAGACAAAATTATTTTTAATGTGGTTTCAAAATCTAAAAAAAATGTTTTAAGAGGTCTCCACATGCAAGAGAAAAACCCACAAGGAAAATTTGTTTCTGTGATACAAGGAAAAATATTAGATGTAATGGTTGATTGTAGGAAAACATCAAATACTTTTGGTAAACACTTTAAGTTGATTTTAAGTGAAGATAATTGCAAATCAGTATATATACCACCAGGTTTTCTTCATGGCTTTTTAGCATTATCAAATCAAAATACTGTAATTTATGGTTGTACTAAATATAGAGATGTAAATTCAGAAGTAGGAGTTTTATGGAATGACAAAGATTTAAAGATTAAATGGAATATTAAAAACCCCATTCTATCAGATAAAGATAATAAAAATATTAAGTTTAAAGATTTAAATGTCTAAATATCAATTTAAAAGTTACACCAAAAAAAGTGGAGTTCTAACTCCATTTTCATTAAAGAATGACATACCATTTAAAACTAAAAGAATTTTTTTAATCTATGGAAATAAAAATTTTACAAGAGGCAATCATGCACACAAAAAATGTTCTCAGTTTTTGGTGCCCATTTTAGGCAAGTTGCGAGTTAGCACAGAATATAAAAAAATCAAAAAAAATTTAATCATTAACTATAAAAATAAAAAAGGATTCTTATTAAAACCAAATACTTGGTGTAAGGTAAAATTTCTAACAAATAATTCAATATTAATGGTTTTTTGTGATATGGAATATAATTATAAAGATTACATAGAAAATTATAATATATTTAAAAAAATCAAATGAAACTTCTTATAACTGGGTGTTGTGGACACATTGGTTCTTATGTAGCGGATAATGTTTTTAAGATAAAAAGAATTAAAGAAACTATAATTATTGATGATTTGAAATATCAAAATTATCACTCGTTATTTAAATCTAAAAAAAAAAATAATTTAATATTTTTTAATAAAGATATTTCAAAAACAAATAGCTTAGATGATATAAAAAAACTAGATTATGTAATTCATTGTGCATCTATAACAAATGCAGAAAAAAGTTTTGACAATAAAAAAGAGATGTACAAAAATAATTTGGGATGTTTAAGAAATATTATAAAACTTTGTGAAAGGACAAAAGCTAGATTAATTCATATATCATCAACAAGTGTATATGGTAAAAATACTAAAATTGTTGATGAAAAATGTGAGGAAAAATATTTAATACCACAATCTCCTTATGCAGATATTAAATTGTTAGAAGAAAAAATTTTAAAAAAAAATAAAAAAAAAATAAAATTTAATACTTATAGATTTGGAACCATTGCTGGGATTTCTAAAGGAATTAGATTTCATACAGCAGTAAATAAATTTTGCCTAAATGCTGCTCTAAATCAAAATATCAATGTTTATCAAACAGCCCTGCACCAATATCGTCCGTATTTATCATTGAAAGATGCATTTAAAGTTTTTAAATTTACTATTGAAAGAAATTTTTTTAAAAATGATATTTATAATGTTGTTTCTGCTAATCATACAGTAGATCAAATATTAAATAAAATAAGAAAAAATATAAAAAATATAAAAATTAAATTCGTTAAAACAAAAATCATGAATAAATTATCTTATATGGTTTCCAATGAAAAAATTAAAAAAGAGGGGTTTTTTTTATCAAATAATATAAACAAGGAAATAAAGGATACCATTAATCTATTTAGGAATATTAAATGATGCGATGCAAAATAACTAATGAGCAAATCAAACCATTTATGTCATTCGGCAAAATGCCTATTGCCAATGCTTTTCTTGAAAAAAAAGATTTTAAAAAAGAATTTTTTTTTAATCTAGAAGTTGGTTTCTCAGAAAAAATTTGCTTATTTCAACTAAATAATCACCCAAAGCCTAAACAAATGTTTAATAGCAAATATCCTTTTTTTACGAGCAGTTCAGCACAAATGATTAAGCATTTTAAAAATTATGCTGACTGGATCAAAAAGAAATACCATAAAAATTTAAAAAACTTAATTGAGATTGGTTCAAATGATGGAACATTTTTAAATAATTTTGAAAAAAATAAATATGATGTTTTAGGATTTGAGCCATCAAGTAATGTAGCAGAAGTATCTAAAAAAAAAGGTATTAAAACTATTAATAATTTTTTTAATTATAATAATGTAAAAAAAAAAATTAAGAATAAAATCAAAAAAGTTGATATTATAGTAGCTGCAAATGTAATTTGCCACATACCAGATTTAAAAAGTTTAATTAAAGGAATAGACTTTCTCCTCACTAAAAAGGGATTATTTATTTTTGAAGAACCTTATCTTGGCTCTATGTTTAAAAAAGGATCATATGATCAAATCTATGATGAACATATTTTTATGTTTTCAGCTCATTCTGTTAATAAAATATTCAATTTATACGGATTTGAATTAATTGATGCTATTAAGCAAAAAACGCACGGTGGCTCAATGAGATATGTTGTAGCGAGAAGAAAAGCCTATAAAAAAAATGTCAATGTTAGAAAAATTTTAGATTATGAAAATAAAAACAACATAAATAGTTTGAAAGGTTGTTTGAACTTTAAAAAAAAATGTGAGAAATCAAAAAAAAAACTTATTCAAAAGTTAAATGATTATAAAAAAAAGAAACTTAGAATAGCAGGATATGCGGCTACATCAAAAAGTACCACGATATTGAATTATTGTAATATAGGATCTGATTATATTAATTTTATTTCTGACACCACACCAGAAAAGATAGGAAAATACTCCCCAGGAATGCATATACCGATAGTACCAGTTTCACATCTTAAAAAAAAAATGCCTGATAAAATATTTCTATTTGCGTGGAATCATAAAAAAGAAATTTTCTTAAAAGAAAAAAATATAATTAAAAAAAATAAGTGGTTTGCTCACGTAAAATTATAAATGAAAATTATTTTTTTAGGTAGCACAGGAAGATTTGGGAGAGTATTTAAAAAAAAAAATAAAATTAAAAATATTTTTTACCCCTCAAGTAAGGAACTAAACATTCTTAAAATAAAAACAATAGAAACCTATATTAAAAATAAAAAGCCTAAAATTTTAATCCATGCTGCAGGCTTATCACGCCCAATGAGAATTCATGAAGATAATATAATTTTAAGTATTGATAAAAATATAATTGGCACATGTAATTTGGTTAAAGTTTGTAAGAAATATAATGTAAAACTTATCTATTTATCTACAAATTATGTTTATCCAGGATATAAGGGCAATTACAAAGAAACAGACCCATTACTGCCTTACAATAATTATGCATGGTCAAAGTTAGGTGGTGAATGTGCGGTGCAAATGTACAAAAATTCTCTGATACTTAGAATATGTATGACGGAAAAACCCTTCATACACAAACTAGCCTTTAATGATTTAATTACAAATTTTATTTTCCATGAAGATGTGGTTAAAATTTTTCCTAAAATTTTAAATCATACTGGTATCATCAATATTGGTGGTAAAACTCAATCTGTATACAGTTTTGCCAAAAAAGTTGTCCCTAAAATTAAATCTATCAATTCAACTGACCTGTTAACCAAAAAAATACCTTTGAATCATTCCATGAGTTTAAAGAAATTAAAAAAAGTACTTAATGATTAAATTTTGGAGCTATTTACCTGAGTATAAAATTAACAGAAAGAAAATATTAAAAAAAATCGACGAAACTCTAAAAGCTGGAAATATTTTTTTTGGAAAAGAACTAACTAAATTCGAAAAAAACTTTTTAAAATCTAATAATTCTAAATATGGTATCGGCGTTAAGAGTGGAACTGATGCGCTGCTATTGTCTTTAAAAGCTATTAATATAAAAAAAAACGATGAAATAATCACTGCTTCTAATACAGCAATCCCAACAATTTCAGCAATCATATCAGCAGGTGGAACTCCAAAGTTAGTCGATATTAATAATGATTATTTAATTGATGTATCTAAGATTGAGGAAGAAATCACACCAAATACAAAAGCTATAATTCCAGTTCATCTTTATGGACAATCCTGTGATATGGATAAGATAATATCTATTTCAAAAAAATATAATCTTAAAATTATTGAAGACTGTGCTCAATCCCAAGGTGCAATGTATAAAGATAAATATGTAGGAAATTTTGGAGATTTTGGTTGCTTCTCCTTTTATCCTACAAAAATTCTTGGTGCATATGGTGATGCTGGATTCATCACAGTAAAAAACAAAAAATACTATGAAAAAATTAAAAGATTGAGATTTTATGGAATAGAAACGGTTAATAATAAAAATAAATTTTATGGAAAATACTTTGCATTAGAAAATGGCTATAATTCTCGATTGGATGAAATTCAAAGCAGTATACTTAATCTTAAATTAAAAAAATTAAAAAAAAATATAAATAGAAGAATTTATCTTGCAAAAATATACATAAAATATCTCAAAAACACCAATTTAATTTTACCTATAGCTAATAAAAATAATAAACATGTTTATCATTTATTTACTGTCTACCATTCTAAAAAAAAAAATATTATTGAGAAACTTAAAAAATTAAAAATTGAAACTCGGGAAATTTACCCCTACCCAATACAATCTATGACGGCTTACAAAAAAACTATCAATAATCATAAAAAATTATCTAATTCTAAAATTAAATCTAAGGGGATTTTTTCGCTTCCACTTTATCCTGAGTTAAAAACAAATAAAGTAATCTTTATTTGTAAAAAACTCATAGATATTTGTAAGAGCTTATAATTATAAATTTATTTTAATAAATTAAACAAACTAAATATGTATAATAAAGTAAACCTTTATATTCCTCTTATAATACTTTCAGTTTTTTTTAGTGCCTTAATGTCTGTTTTAATAAAACTGGCTCAACAAGAAATAAATGTTTTTACTGCGGCTTTTTTAAGATTTTTTTTTGGTATTTTGATATTAACACCAATTTTTATCAAAACAAAATTAAATGTATTTAAAACATCTCATTTAAAAATTCATTTCTTAAGGGTTATTATAAATTATCCTTCAATGTTGTTGTTCTTTTATGGAATTAATTTTGTCTCTATAGAAAAAGCAAATTCACTGACATTTGTAGTACCATTTATTGCTACTATTTTAGCTATTATTTTTTTAAAGGAAAAAATTTATGGCTATAGAATTTTTGCATTACTTCTTGGTTTTATTGGTATGCTTATAATTATTCGCCCAGGTTTTATTGAAATATCAATTGGGGTCTACATGATTTTAACTTCATCAATACTATGGGCTATAATGATAATTATTACTAAAAAATTATCTAAAGATGATTCATCAATTACAATTTTATCTTATCAGTATCTTTTGATGTTCGTTATTAGTTTTGTATTTGCAATTTTTAATTGGCAATCACCATCTAACGAAACTATATTTTATTTATTCTTAGCTGGGTTTTCTGGAACAATATTTCATTTAACATTATATCAAGCATATAAATTAGTAGACGTTTCCTTAGTGCAGCCTTATTCTTTTCTTGTTTTAGTATTTGCCTCTATTTTGGGTTATTTTGTTTTTGGTGAAATACCAGATATTTATACATGGATTGGAACAGGAATTATTTTTATTGGCATAATAATTATTTCTGTCAGAGAAATTCAAATGAACAAAAGTATTATTAGAAAAAATTTGAATATAGAGCTTTAATAATTTTATTAAATAATTGAAAATAAAGTTTTTTTTATAATTTTGTTAGCATCAATCATTCATGCAGTCTGGAATGCTATGGTTAAAATACATCCAAGTAAAAAATTGCTGTATCTGCGATTGTTTTAGGTCATGTACCACTGTCAATAATAGCAATTATTTTTTTACCTTCACTCAATGTAAAAGGTATAGCTCATATTGTATTAAGTGCACTAATATATCAAGGCTACCAATGGTTTTTATTCAAATCATATTCGATAGGAGATTTTACTAAAGCTTATCCTATATGTAGAAGGTTTGGTCCTTTAGTCGCTGCATTTATCTCTATGTTTTTTAGATGTTATATTTGATTTTCCAATTTTAATTTCAGTTTTTTTAATCTCGAATGGGATTATGTTATTAGGATTTAATATTAATCTTAATATAAATGACATCAATACTCTAAAATACTCACTAATAACAGGTTTGTTTATTGGGCTTTATTCTTTAATAGACAGCTATGGAACAAAAATAAGCCTTTCATCAATTTCCTTTATAAGTTTTTCTTTTATTTTAAGTGCTTTAATATTCATAATTTTAATTAAAATAAAAGATAATCAAAATATTATTATTAAAGTAGCTAATGAGGCAAAAATATTATTTTTTATAGGTGGTACTCTCTCTTTCTTAATTTATATAATTATAGTTTGGGGATTTACTAAAGCACCAGTGCCATTAGTCTCTGCTTTACGTGAAACAAGTATATTTTTTTCGATATTTATTGGATATATTTATTTTAAAGAAAAAATTACAATTAAGAAAGTTTTATCTATTACTTTTATAATTATTGGAGTGATTGGTATTAAAGTTTTTTAATTATCTAATTTAGGTCTATAATAAGATTTTTTTCCCATTATTGAATTTAACAAACCACATAACCTCATATAATAAATTCTCTTTTTTAAATTATTGCCCAGAAAAAAATAATATATAAATTTAATTTTTGAAGAAACCAAATTGCCAATTACTGTTCTTAGAGCCGCAAAATATCCAAAATGTTTTTTATGATAATAAAATTTTGACCACATCCAGTGCCAA